>Ga0136634_10000064_pt1 | contig 49101 bp, 39 predicted proteins | sample AntDrymUQ8332106_2_FD_104654 | JGI IMG/M metagenome (GOLD analysis project Ga0136634, IMG submission 104654) | Polar desert sand microbial communities from Dry Valleys, Antarctica - metaG UQ833 (21.06) | ecosystem: Environmental > Terrestrial > Soil > Desert | place: Antarctica: Dry Valley... | reverse complement strand
GTCCGTCTAATAGAGTAATACGCCGCTATCCTTTTTTCAGATGCGCCTAAAATTTCCATTTCTTTCAGAGCATCCGGTTAAGAGGCTGCTGTTTAGTTTCTACAACGGATGCGAATCCCCGCTCCGTTTTGGAGGATAACCCTATGCGCTATTATCTCGCCGCCGCAGCGGCCGCGCTGGCCATGCAAGCTTCCGCCGCCAATGCCGACATGATCGTGGCGTTGACCAGCGACAATATGCTGGCGACCATCGACAGTAAATCCGGCAAAGTGACCGGCAAGACCAAGATCGAAGGCATCGGCACGGTACTTGGCATCGACGTGCGTCCTTCCGACGGCATGCTGTATGCGCTCGCCAGCGACGGCACCGTTGCCACGCTCGACGCAAAGACCGGCAAGGCCACCATGAAATCGAAGCTGGACACCATGGTTCCCTCTGGCGCGAAGGTCACGGTGGATTTCAATCCCGTAGCAGACCGGATGCGCATCATCGGCAGCGACGGCACCAATTTGCGCGCCAATGTCGATGACGGCAAGGTGACGAAGGACCAGCCGCTCAAATTCGCCGATACCGACGCCAGCAAAGGCAAGACGCCGATGATCGTCGCCGGCGGTTACACAAATTCGATGAAAGGCGCCAAGGAAACCACGCTGTACGACATCGACGGCACGCTCGGCGGTCTTCTGCGCCAGGCTCCGCCGAATGATGGCGTGCTGAACACCATCGGCATGCTCGGCGTGGATGCCAAGAGCGCGAGCTTCGACGTCATGACCGACGGGGCCGGCGCCAACACGGCGATGCTGCTCGCCGGCAAGAAGCTGTATTCGGTCGATCTCGCCAGCGGCAAGACCATGGCCGGTGTGGACGTCGCCGGTCTTCCGGGCGAGGTCAGCGACATCGCTGTCATGCCCGCGATGTAATATGGATGCGCGGCGGGCGGCGATCGTCGCCCGCCGCACCCCTTGAATGCCGTACCGGCGTTGGCTGCAAGGCTAAGCGGGCGTGGGCTATTCTTTCCGGCACGGCACGACGAAGTCGACATGGTAGTGCTGATCGTGGCGCACCCAGGCCGGGGTCTTCATGAAGGGCATCCGCCCCTCGAGCGCTTGGCCTGACGCGGTCGCGAAGAGGAGCCGCTGCAGCGGCGTTTCAAAGATCACCCGGCCGATGCGGATGCCATGCGCGCGGGCGGCGTCATGGAGCGCGAGGAGATGCTTGGCGGTGGCCTCGAAATCTATCGTCAGCCCGTTTCTGCGGCCCTGATCATCGAAGGTAATGGAATAGCCAAGCTTGTTGAGCACGGACGCCCGCATCTCGGCGACCTCGCCCGTTGCCGTCCGCAGCGGAACCATGAAATCGACGGACGTGCCATTGGCATGCGTCCTGTGCGGCCAAAACCGCCCGCCCCGGCGCCAGCCGGCCTCCGCATAGACGAAGCGCAGGCCGGGATCGCTGCGCTCCAGCGCGGCGTAGGCATCGCGAACGGCGTCGCGAACGGCGCTGTGCATGAAAGTGCGCCCGGTTAAAAAGCCGGCGATGTGGTAGGCGCGGTAATTCGCGCCGGAATAACGCAGCCGTTTGCCGTTCTCCAGCCGGCCACGGGCGCTATTGCCGTAGCACACGCTGGGCTTGCCGTCGTCGGTGATGAAATAGGCGATAGCGCCGGCGAGCGTCGGCACCAGGAGGAGGGGCAGCGCGGCGGCGGCGATCAGGAGGGTGCGGAGTTTCATTTGCGGATGATCAGCGGACTTTGTGCGAGATCGATCCCTTAGCAATTCGGATCGCCCAAGGCATCATTTAAGTGCGTGCTACGTGCTTGACCCAATTGTGATGTGGCAAGGAACCTTTTGTCGGAGCCTTGCCGGTCTTTGCGCGCAATGGCCGGCAAGGCTGCTCTTCTTGCCGTTTTCGCCGCGTTCGATTATCCCTAAGGATGTGTGGAGCTAAGCGGAATGCCAGAATGGCGCTCCGCAGTGCGCGGGGATTTTTCAATGATTAAGCGTTCAAGCCTGTTCTCATTGCTTTCGCTCTTGCTGGCATCCGGCACGGCACTTCTCAGCCCGGCGCAAGCGAAGGAGTTCACCTACGACGCAAAGGTGAATGAAGCCGTCGCCCGCAAGCTGAAGATTCCGGTGTTTTTTGCCGTGCCGGCCAGCGCGCGCGCGCCCCTGCCGCAGAACATCAATACGCCGGACCGCCTGATCGATTTCAAACACCCGGACGCCGCGGGCGCGCAGGGCGATGTGGGCTTGCGCCTCATCATGGGCAAGCGCGCGGGGTTGGCCAAGCGGCTCGGCAAGAGCGGGCTGATACAAACGGGCGACTTGCTTCTTTCGGTACGGCCCGAATGGGGCGGAGCCGGCGCATATCCCAATGTGCAAATGGGCGTGAGCCATGTCGGCATCGCCTATCTGAAGGACGGCGTCGTTCACAATCTCGACAATCCGATGAACGCGGAGTTCCTTGGCAAGCAACTGCGCGGCGATTTGACCGGCGGCCATTACAACAGCCTGAACTACATCCACGTTATCCGGCCGCGCAATCTTACCGACGCGGAGCGGGACAATGTCCTCGATTGGGTGACGCGCTTGGCGTCCAGCGCCAAGGAGGTGTACCCCTCGCAGATCAGCTTTAATGACGACTACAACGCGCCGAAATATAAGTCTGGAAAACCTGTCGAGTTCGTCACGCATCTAGGCAGGGTTGCTCTCAGGCAAAACCCGCCGGGCAATGTCGGCTTGTATTGCTCGGAATTTGCCTGGTCGCTGCTGGCGCTCCGGCAATGCGATCCCGATACGGTCGGCGACGCGTTCCAGCGCTCCGGCGTGCCTTCATGCGTAAAGCCGATCATGGAGCCGCTCAACGCGACAGGCAGCTTCGTCTTCCGTCAAAGCCGGAGCGCAGACGCCGGCCTCGCCGACGGCCCGCTGATGGTCATCGAAAGCATGAAGCTTCCCGAAGAGCAGCGGACGAAGCAGCTCAAGGCGGTTTTCGCCACCAATCCGGCAGCTTTGGCCAAACTGTCCACCGGCCACCGCAAGGTCGCCGAAGATATGCAATCAAGCTTCACCCGGCTCGAGAGCTATTACCTCGCCGTCGCGGGAGGGGGGTGGTCGAAATCGTTCGCGCGAACCAGCCAGTTTCTCTTCAATCGCGCCGTGCCCGACAACTACTCGCCGACCTCCTACCTCATCAATACGCTGCTGCCCACGGACAACGCCAATAGAACAATGGATTACGTCGCCACCATCGCGATCGAATAGCCCCGAACCGGACGCGCCGTGGATGCGTGGGTGGTGCTTTGCGGCGCAAAAGCATCGTGCTAAGAAAGAGGATGGTGCGGGTGTAGCTCAGTCGGTAGAGCACGAGCTTCCCAAGCTCGGGGTCGTGGGTTCGATCCCCATCGCCCGCTCCAACGAGCCTTTCGATTGGCTCATCGATCTTCGGACGCTCTTCCGGAACGCTAAGTCGGTGTGACGCGCCGCGGCTTTAGAATCGATGCCAGAGCGCCGCCACGACACCCCGCTCACGCAGCGCATTCTCACCGGCGACCGTTGCTATGCCGCCGAGCTGGATCGACCATGTGTCGCTGACATCCCAGACCGCGCTGAGCTGCACCTTGTGCTCGCGCGTGTCCGAAAATATGCCCTCCGCCGAGCCGTCCGCGAAGGTGTTGAAGGATTGCGCGAGAAGGAGGAGCTTCGGCATGGGCCGGACCCCGAAGGTGAAATCCACGCGCACCTCGCTCGCGGGATCATCGAAGCGCACCCGGTATGCAAGCTGTGCGTCGACGAAGGACTGCCAGGAGTTCAGCACGAAGGAATGACCGAACAGGGCTCGCACATCCAGTTCCGGATCGGTATGACCGATCTCGGCAGGATTGTTCTGATCATGAAGTCCGGGCACCCGCGCGACGACCTGCCCCGAAACCACCGACGTCTTGTCCGACCACAGCCTCGCCCTGCCGCCAAACTCGGTATAACCAAGACCAAAGGTATCGGCATCGGTGGGCTCCGCGATCTGCACGGAATAAAGCTGCGGTTGAAACATGGCGGTCAGCCAGTCGCTCACGCCGTATTCGAACAGCAGATTGGCTTCCAGCTTATCGTATCGCGGGATCGAGACCACGTCGCCGTCGTCATCGAACCCGCTTGGGCTCTTCGTGACGGTGACGCTGGCGATCGCTTGTCCGCGGTCCTTGGGTTGCGTCCACGCACCCGCAAAGGCGGCGTTCTGCAGGAGACTAAGGATGGCCACCGCAAAAAGCGGGAGGCGGGACGGAGATGCGCTAATCATGGGGAGGGGTCTGCCTGGCTGAAAATGATGCGGTTGCCGCCCTCGCTGCCGGCCCGCTCCATTCTGGAAACGGCTCCGGCCAAAAGGGCGCGCGGCTCGCCGTCGCAGGCGACGCCGATACTCAAGGTGACAATTTCTAAAGATCCCGAGCCGCGATACGGCACAGCGAGAGCGATGACGCGCTGCCGGGCCGTTTCCGCCAGTTGCGCGAGCTGGCCTTTGGCCGTTCCATAAAGAAGCGCAACGAAAATACCGCCGCCATAATGCGCCAGGATGTCGCCCAGATTGGCGGGAAGTGTTCGCAAAACGTCAGCGATGCGGGCCAAAAGATCCGCCTCGGCAGTCTGCCCGTAATTCGTGCGGAACACCGGCAGGCGGTCGATTTGGAAAGCCATGGCGCAAAAATCCGCCCGCTCCGCGCTGGCCAGACAATCTTCCACAATGCGCCCGTCAAGCAAATGCGTCGCTGGATCGAGTTTGCGCCCTTTATTCGAGCCGCGAGCCGGCGGCGAGTCACGCATCACTTCGATCAGTTCGCGCTCGCGCTCCCTTCGGTGGTCGAGTTCGCCCTTGAGACGCATCGCGCTGCGCAGGCGAGCCAGCAATTCGACGCGGTTATAGGGCTTGGAGACGTAATCGTTCGCGCCCGCGACAAAAGCTTGCCCGAGGGTGCTCGAATCGGAGAGCGCGGTTACCATCAGGATGGGCGTATCCTGATAGCGCGTATCGGCGCGAATGCGGGCACACGTCTCGATGCCATCCAGGCCCGGCATGAGGATATCCAAGAGGATGACGTCGGGATTCGGCGCTTGAGCGTCGGGAGGATTGACGCCAAGTTGGGACAGAGCCTCAAGACCCGATGCCGCGGTGCTGATGTCGTCATAGCCCGCGGACGCCAAGGTCGCCTCCAATAGCTTGCGCGCCTCGCCATCGTCGTCGGCAATAAAAATCCGCATTTCACTCTCCCGACCAGGGTTCTGGCTGCGCCGCCGTGCGGGCATAGACCCGCCATCCCGCGTCGCTATAAACAAGGGCGTAACCGGGGGCGCCATGCTCGTATAGATTGGGAAACGTCAGTGCGAGCCGGTCGAGATGCAGTGCGGTTTCCGGTGCTCCCACCAAAACGTAAGGGCTCGTCAGCCGGCGCGACTGGACCTGAATCTCGAATTCAGCCTCGCCCGCCACGATCAGGCTTTTCGCGGTTGCGCAGACTTGGACCACATCGGGGTGGGCGTCCGTGTCGACCAGCACGCCCTCGGTTTCGCACAAGGCCTCGCCGAGCTTGGCGACCGAGAGCTGGCGCATTCCCGCTGTCGTGGGAGCGATGCGCCAGGGCTCGCCTTCCTGCAACGTGGGCGAGGCTATGGTCAGGAACGCTCCTCCTACGCCCGCCAGCAACAGCACGAGAACGCTCCCCATGCGGTCCTTAGCCACTTGCAAGGCGCATGCGCCCGCCGCCGCCAGACTTATCGCGAGAGCGAGCTCCTTTTCGCCATGTCCGCGAAAGGCGGCCTCCAACACAGCCGCGATCACGACAAGGAACACCAGCGCGACGGCCGGGAGCAGCAGCGACGGGCGGCGGTATGTCCAGATGACGAATGCCGTCATCAACGGTGCTGTCAGCGCAATGGCGGGCAGCATCTCCAGCGCGAACCCTCCAGCACTGGCGGGCACACCGCTCGTTTCGCTCGGCGCCGCGCTCATTGCCCAGCGGAAAACCGACCAGGGGTCGGCACCGAGCGCCCAGCGCGTATAGACGAAAGAGAAGAAACTGAAGAGCAGCGGAAAGAGAAGAAGGAGAAATAGGCTTCCAGGCGTGCGCGCGATCATTGCCGGCGGCGCTGCAAGAGCAAAGCCCGGAACGCTGGCAATAGCGAGGATCAAACCAAAAGGGTGCGCGAAGGCAAGTATGACGAGGGCAATGGCAACCATCATCATATCAGGCGCGGCCGCCTCGCCGCTCAAGCCGAAGAGCCCGCGTGCGAGGAGAAGCAGCGCAAGCATCATCAGCATGACGCCGGGTCCGCTTGCTACAGCGTAGATTGCGAAGGGGTTGGCCAGCAGAAACAGCACGGCGATGAAGGCCGCGATGCGCGAGATTCCTTCCGCGCGAAACCCATAATATAAGGTTGCCCCGAACACGCCGGCGAGCAGCGCCGCGGCAAGGGCAGCGGGCGGTATCCCCGCGGGCGCGGCGAAGGCGAACGGAAGCGAAAGAAGCAGCGGAAGCGGCGGATAGGTGGTCACGACCTCTTCAATCGTGCCCCGTCCCTCGGCAGCCATGATAGCCTTTCCCGACAGCTCCAGGACGCCATTGTCGACATACCCCCATGCTTGCAGCGCCGCGAGCGCCACGAGCGCCAGACCCCAGAATGCCGCTGCAATGCTGACAGGCCCCGCCACGCGGATCATGCCGGGCTCCCCGCAGCCGCCATCCGCGCCTTGGCAAGTTCAGCGGCCGTATGGCTGGAAATGCCGTGCTGTGTCTTTTCCCAGTAGAACGGATTGAAAACGAGCTGCCAAAGCCCTTTGAATGCGGCGATCGAGGTCAGCACCCAATACCAGAACACGGTCAGGCCATAGGGCGTCAGTTCGAGCCAGCCGCGGCGGAAGGGCGCGATCATCGCGAGATAGATGAAGAGCCCATTGCCCAAGAGCAGGTTGAACAGCGCCAGGCAAAGCAGAACGGGCGGAAAGATGACGGCGAACCCCGCCGATTTGGTGATGATCCAGGCCAGAAAGATCAACCAAAAGAGGGGGTTCAACAATCCCGTGAGCATGGTGCCGCCGATGAAGAACACGAAGCCCAAAACCCCAAGCAGGCCATGTTGGCGCCAGAAAAGCAGCGGCCGGCGCGAATGCACCAGGAAAGTCTGCATATACCCTTTGATCCAGCGCGAACGCTGCCGGATCCAGTTGCCGGTGGCGCAGTTCGCCTCCTCGAAAGTGGTGCTGTCGATCACCCCGACCCGGTAGCCCTTCTGCGTCATGCGGATGCCGAGATCGGCATCCTCAGTGACGTTGAACGGGTCCCAGGCGTGGAGTTCGCGCAGCACATCGATCTTGAAATGATTGGAGGTGCCGCCAAGCGGGATCGGCACGCCGAGCCGCTCCAGCCCTGGCAACATCAGGTCGAACCAGAGGGCGTAATCGAGCGTGAACATGCGCGTCAGCCAGTTCTCGCCCGCATTGTAGTAATTTAGCCGGCACTGGATGCACGCAGTGTTGGGCGTCGAGCGGCGGAAGGCGGCGACCACCTTTCGCAGCTGGTCCGGCTCGGGCTTGTCTTCCGCATCGAAGATGACGAGCAATTCGCCGCGCGCGAACTTCAACGCATAGTTGCATGCCTTGGGCTTGGTTTGAGGATGGGATGCCGGCACGCGGATGATCTCGAACACGCCTTCGAGGCCGAGCACCTTGGTCGCCTCGATGGTTTCATGATCGCCCTCCTCGAGCACGATCTTGATGTCGAGTTTGGCAAGCGGGTAGTCGAGCTCGCGTAGCGCATGCGCCAGGATCGGTAAAACCTCCGGCTCGCGAAACATCGGCACCAGGATTGTGTAGCGGGGAAGCTCTTCCTCGCGCAGCAGCCGCGCCTCGATTTCAAGGCTCAGCGCTGCGCGTTGCGGAGCAGCGCCTCCGACCCACACCAGCACCCCTTTGAACATGAAGTTGCCGAGATGAAACAACGTCATGAGCGCGTTGATGGCGATCAGTGTCGCGATGGGGGCGAAAGCAATGCCAAGGGCGAGTAGCGAGGCGAACACGTAAATCGTAAGCATTTGCGCCAGGGTCAGCACACGCCGCGCCGACATTTCCGGGTCGATCTCAGCCAGTTCGTAGACGGCCTGATGCGAGTGCAACTGGCGAAACACGCGCTGCACCTGCCAAACGATGTCGAATTTAGAGGTGATGACGAAGTCGATCGACCCACCCCATTGCGAGCGGGCAAACAGCAGGGTGTGGGGGCCCGGATCGGCGGTGGCGATCAAGAGGCGTCCGTCGACCCGCCGCCAAGGCATGGTCAGGCGCGCCGTGTATTCACTCACGAGCGCGCGATCGAGCAAAGTCTCGTCCGGCGGCTCGGCCATCATGTCAACAAAGGGCAGGTCAAAATGCCGTGCGAGCGCGGCGTAAAACTGTTGCGGCCTAATCCAGGAGCGCGCCATCAGCACCTCTCCCACACGAACGTTCCAGGCTTTCGCCTTCTCAAGCGCCTCCTCGAGCTGCGCCGGGGTGATGAGGCGGCGCTGCACCAAAAGCTCACCGATGAGAAGGTGGCCGGGATTCGTGGCCATGTCTTACGGCCTCCGGCGGCGGCGGTGCAGATGCGACATGCCCGCGACAAAGGCCAGGGTCAGCGTAAGCCAGAGCGCGCCGACAATCCAAGGGCGGTACTGGCTCGCAAGGTCCGTCCAAGACCGGATCTCGTGATAGACGATATTGACGATCTCACGCCGCTCCGTCGAGAAAGCGAGCGCTACTCCGGCCTCGTCGATCACGGCGACGTCCCCGCGATCGAGCCTGATAGGCTGAGCTTGCGATTCTGGCATCGTTTTGCCCGGCCGCAGCCAAAGCCCGATGGCTTTGTCGGTATGCAGGACTTGCGCGATCGTTGGCGCGTTCTTGGCGCTGGCAAGATCGAGGAGGAGCTTGCCGTCGCTGCGCGTGACCGTGAGCGATCCCTGATCGAAACGGACTTGCGGTGTCGCGCCGGCAGGCTCCGCGCTGGAAACAAGCACGAACGGCCGGTCGCTCAGCGTCGCTTGGTTGACGAATATAACGTTGAAGGGGGCGTTTTCGGGGAGCAAATCGACGCCCGTGGCGACGAGGAGCGTGAGCGCTGCCCGCATCTCGGCCGGGTCGGGCGGTAGCAGAATATCCACGCCGCCCTGAAAAGCTTGGGGAAGGTCGAAGAAGTCTTTGCCTTGGCTTGCGGGCGCAAGTTCGAGACGGCTGGAGGGAAGCATCTGCACCGGCTGTCCGGGGGACGGATTGTTGCAGGCGCCCAGACGATCCGGCCTTTGGATACGCACGCTGAGCGCATTGTCACGGCTTAGAAGGTCCTGAGGCACCGACAGGGACAGTGTCGCGGGGACCGCGCCGGCCGATGTTCTGCTGCCGAGCAAGCGGCCGTTCATAAAGGCGAAGATCGTGGCATTCGCCCCCGAAGGGGAGGCGCCAATGGCCAGATCAAGCGTAAGCGCCTTGACGCGATAGCCGGGCGGCAAACGGTCGCGCGAGAATGCCGTGTCGAACTGCACCTGTTCAACCAGCTCGGCGCTTTGCAAGACGATGCCGAGATCCTCGAAGCTGAGGCTCTGGCTCGTGTTGTCCTCGCCCAGCATGGCCACCGAAAGCGCGGCATTGTCGGCGAGCGGACGCCAACGCGAACTGAGCAGCGTTATCGCTGCCGCCGGGTTGTCGCCGCCTATCAGGAGCGCGGGCCCCCACCGCGTCCTTACAGCGGCAACGCCATCGACGGAGGCCGCATCGCCCACGATGAGATGGGCGAAATCCTGCCGCCGGCCAATCATGACAAGGCCGTGCGACCACGCACCAGCAATTACCGGCGGTACGTTCCTTCCCGCGAGCGACACGCGCGAGCCGCCGCGTTTGAGGACGGACGCAATACGCAACGCCGCGGCAACATCGCTTTGCGCGAGAGGGCGATCCGGAAGAAGAATGCTGACATCGCGGGGAAAAAGGCTCGCGACGGAGCGCACATCCGCGTAAGCCTCCGGCCCCAGTTGCATTTCCAGGGCGGTGTCGGGAAGGATGGAGAGAAAATCGCCGGCCACGCGCTGGTCAAGACAGCGATCGGCGTTCAGCGCTCCGGAATAGCGCAGCGAGAGCCGCAAAAAGCCGTCCACCGCAGTTTGCGGATCGATCGGAACCAGGATCGGCTGCGCCGCATCCTCCGCCGCCAGCGGCCGCGTCATTACCACGCGCCCGCCCGCGAGGACTTGCAGATAACGGTGCCCGGTGAATGCGGCGCCTCCGCGGATCTTCAGCCGGAACACGGCCGATTTCAGTCCCTTGCGCGGAACCGGGAAATAGAGCTCGCGATAGCCCCACAGGCCGGAGAAGTCGATGCCGTTGCTAAGGCCGAGATCGCTCAGCGCTGTTGCGCGCACGATCTGATCGCCCTCCTCGCGGCCTTGCTGCTGCGCGCGGGTAAGCGTGTGGCACATCATTAAAATGAGGGCGGTCAAGCCCAGCCTGGCGATCATGTCCGCGCCTTTCGTTGTTTTTGCAGCGGCGGCACGCCGGCGATGCTGGAATGAACGGTGCTGTGCAAATCCGGCAACAGCTCACCCGGCGCGCAGGGATCCGGAGCGGTATTCCAGGCTACGAGCGGCACCCCTATGAAAGCGAGGCCGTTGCTGCGTGGATATCGATGGAGACAGTCCAGGACCATGGCGGCGAATCAGCTTTGCTCGGCATTCGATGATGCAATCCCGCGGCGATGGGCTTGCGGCATGATCAATCTACCGGCGCTTGGTTTCCCCAGGCATAAGCCGTTCATTCAAATTTGAAGCAACAGCGTGTGTCGGTGGCCATGACAGGCACGTTGCGCGCCGGACGATAAGCGGCCTCCCCAAGCCAGGGTGTCAGGCCGAACGGACACGATCGACGAAGTTGGAGGCCTTATGCGTGAGTGCCTGAGCCTGTTCCGCCAACGACTCGGCGGATTGCTTGACGTTCTGGCTCATGGTTCCGGTCTGTACGGCAACCTTCGACACCCGGGCAATGCTTTCCACGACGCGTACGGTTCCCGAGGCGGCGCTCTGAATGGCACTGGCGATTTCCGCGGTTGCCGTCGTTTGTTGATCGGCAATGGTGGAGATGCCTGCGGCGGCTTCCGCTATGCGTCTGATCGTTTCGGCGATGCGCAAGACGGCAACCTGCGACAACGTCATCGCGTTTTGCATCTCGCCAATCTGAGAATTGATTTCATCGGTCGCCTTGGCGGTCTGACCCGCCAGCGCCTTGACTTCCGAGGCGACCACGGCGAAGCCCTTCCCGGCCTCCCCGGCCCTGGCTGCCTCTATCGTTGCGTTGAGCGCGAGCAAATTGGTCTGCGCCGCTATGTCCCGGATCAAGTTCGTTACCGCCACGACGTTGACGATCGTTTTCCCGAGACGCTCAACAACGCCGATGGTGTGGCACGTTTCCTCGTTCGCGGATCGGGCGAGATTCGATGCATCGACGGTTTGTTGGGCGACGTAGGTTACCGAATGCGTAAATTGCTCGCTTGCGCTGGCTACAGCGTGTAAATCACCGCTCGCTCCTTGCGCCAATGTTGCCGTGACCTCGGCCTGATTTGTCGTATCGTCGGCTGCGGAAGACAGCTGCGAGGCGTTGCTCATCATCTCCCGCGCTGCCTTGGTAACATGCTGAACTATCTTTCCAACGTCGCCCTCGAACGCATCCGCCAGCTCTGCCATCTCGGCTTTGCGCGTATCGGCGGCGCGGTCGTCCTTCCGCTTCTGGTCGGCTTCCATCTGTCTCGCCCGAAGCGCGTTCTCCTTGAGAACGTTTAAAGAGTTCGCCATCGTGCCGATCTCGTCGGCTCCCATGACCTGCCCGAGATCCGCACGCGCAAAATCGTTATTCGCCAAGGCCACGGTGGTGTTGGACAAAATTCCGAGGCGACGCGAAATGCCTTGGCTGATGAGCAATCCGGGCACAATCGTGACAAAAAACATCGCCACAGCCGCGGCAACGGCAAAGCGGATCGCCCACTTCGCCGTTTCATTGAGGTTGTTAGATGCGTCACTCGACCGCTTTTCTACCAATCGAGAGATAAACTTCAAATTCTCCTGCACGGATTTGTAAGAGTTTGCATATGAATCGTTGAGGATCGCGCCAGCTTGTTCCGGAGAGAAGTTTTTTGAGTACCTGAACACGGCCGCGGCGTCGTTTTGGATTGACTCGATATTCTCCGATATTTGCTGAATGTTCTCCCGGTACCTGTCCGGGTAAGCTGTTTGAAAATCAGCGATCAGCCGCTTCGCTGACCCAAGCCTTTCCTGGACCGCCGCTTCCAGTTCTGCCTGGCGCGCCAGGTCAAATTCTGAAGGGGAACGGCTGACATAGCCGTGGATCCTCTCGACATCGAGAGAGACGGCTTGTGTGAAGCGCGCCTCGCTGAGGGTCACCGTGTGCAGGATTTCGCCTTGTTCGGACATCGAGGTCGCGGCTCGATAATTGGCGATCGACAAGGCAAGAAGACTGAGGAAAGCCAATGCGACAACAATGTTCAGCTTTGCCTTTATGGATAGGCTGTGCTGGCCGAAGGTAGATCTTATCGTCATCCCTATCTCCGGCTGCCGCCGCACACAGCCTTTAAGCTTGCGGGATTTTTGCGACATCACGCGTTGCTAGCCGGCATCGGCCGCTAGTTTGCAAAGGCCTTCTTCGCCGCCTGAATGATTTTCAATGCTTGTTTGCTGGGCTCGCCAAGCGTGACCAATAGCAACGGCTGGCTGATAGGTTTGTCGGTTTCGATTACAGCAACCGCCGGAGTGACGCTGCGCGCGGTGGAGAGGCCAAGCGCGGTTGGGAGCTGAGCTGCGATTTTTACGACTTGCGGCGCCACGGCGGCCTCGCGAAGCTCAGCCTTGATATCGCCCTTACTGAGGAGGGCGCCTTCCACCAAGGAGCGGATACCGCCGCCCTTCTTTTCTGCGATGATGACGATGGTGCCGCCGCCGCCGCCCACTTCGCTCCAACTTTTGACATCTCCTTTGAGGATTGCGGCGATCTGGTCGAGGGTCAGCGATTTCACTGGATTGGACGGGTGGCTAACAAAGGCCACTCGCGTTTCGCCAATGGAATGCGCGCGCAGATCTTTCCCGTCCAGACTGCCGGGGTTGGTTTTCGCAATCTTCTCAATCTCCAACTCGAGATTGGCGGAAATCATGCCGATTGCGGCCTTCCCTTCAGCAACAGCCAGCATGCCGCGTTGGGATCCGTTCGCGATAACTTCGTATTTCAGGCCGGTTTCTGCCTCGATTGTCTCTTGCCTTGTAATCATCACGGCATTCGCAACGGTCGTTGAGCCTTGAATCACAAGAGGGTCGGCCCACGACACTTCAACCGCCGAAACAAGCAATCCGAACGCAAGTGCAGTTGGGACTTTAAATCTTCTCAGCATGCCAAACCCCACATCAACGCGGATCACGCGTCATGCATACTGCGCCTCCCCCATAAATATTCGATTGACTTGGATCCTGTGATTTAGCCGGTTCACGGCCCTATTGGATGGCAAGCTCGGCAGTGCCGGCACCGCGAGCCCATCGCGCGAGAAAATGCGTCGGGCGCCGTCCAACCGCGATGAAATACTCGTTAATTCGACCTTTAAATTTGGACGCGCTGTTACGGCAAAACTCTAATGCCGCTGCGTTATTTTGGGGACGTAATCCTTTGAGCAGGCCGGAGCGGAAATGAGTGCCCCAGAGGCCGTAGAGGCAAACCAGTTGCGTTAGCGAGCGGCATGTTCTCCTTCCTGAACAACATCAATATCTTCACCAAAATTGCGCTTGGCTTCTTGTCCGTGCTCACGCTTTTGATGTTGAGCTCTTTCTTCAGCTACCGGTCTCTCAACAGCATCGACGACGGCTTCGCCACCTACCGTCATCGCGTGGGCATCGATCGGCTCATAAGCGAGGTGGATCGGCACTTCATCCTGTTCCAGCACCTTGTCGATGAGTTCGCGCTAACCGGCGGGGATGCGCAAGCTGTCGTAATCCAGCAGCAGCGTGAAAGCCAAGCCGCCATCATCGACGCCGCGCTGACTTACGCCCGAAATCCAGATCGACGCGCAACGATTGAAGAAATAAAGCAAAATTTCGTGAGGTACTCGGCGAGCCTCACGGAAATGATGGGGCTACGCCGCGCACAGAGCGACACGGTCCAGAACCGATTAGACCCATATAGCGCGCGCATCCGCGCCGAGTTGGAGAAGGCGCTAGAGTTGATTTTGATAATCGACTCGCCCGCTGGCGTCTTCCTGACGCGGCAAGCTCTGGAGCAAACGACCCTTTTGCGCGCGCATTACAGCAAAGCGATCGGACAGCGCAACGACAAGGCCGCTGAGAATTTGGAAACGGCCCAGAGTATCCTGATCAGTAACGTCCAGCGGCTGATGGAGGATTTCCAAGACCCGACGACGCTGAATAGCCTGCGTGAAGCGTCCCAGCTGATTATGCAATACAACAATGCGGGGGTTGAGGCGCTTAACATCGAGCGTAAACTCGATCGGCTGGTCAATGTTGAAATGCGCGGTTTGGCTGACAAGATTGCCACCGATACTGCCGCCGTCGCCGCAAGCGCAAGGACGGAGCAGCGCGAAATCGAGGAAGAGACCAGCGGACTGATCGACTTTGAGTTCAATCTCTCGATCGGGCTCGCGGTCACCGGCTTCGCGCTTGGCTCTCTTTTAGCATGGGTGATCGGCCGGGGCATTTCGCGGCCGCTTTCCCTCCTGTCTAAGGCCATGGGGCGTCTTGCCGGCGGCGAGTTCGACGTGACCCTTCCTGGACTTGGCCGACGCGACGAGGTTGGCGACATCGCGGGTGCGGTCGAGCGTTTTAAGGTCAGAGCGATGGAAAAAGCGCGCGCCGAAGCAGACCTGAAACAAGAGAGTGCCCATGCTCTCGCGTCCGAGCGGAAAGCAGCCATGATGAAGCTGGCGGATGCTTTCGAAAAGCTGTCGGTTCCGTCATCAATGTCGTTGCCTCCGCCTCAACCGAGTTGAGCGCCTCTGCCGAGCAGCTCAACAGCACGGCCACGGTCACCACACAGCGCTCCACGGCCGTCGCGCTTACCTCCGATCGCGCTGTCAGCAATGTCGAGGCAGTCGCGGCCTCAGCCGAGGAGCTTGCGGCGTCCATCCGGGAAATCGGCAGGCAGGTTCACCAGTCAGGCGATATGGCCGGGAAAGCGGTCAGCATTGCAACGCAGAGCACCACGGAGGTCCGCGATCTCATTGCATCGGCTGAACGCATCGGCGCTATCGTCGATCTCATCAACGGCATCGCTTCGCAAACCAACCTGCTGGCTCTGAACGCTACCATAGAGGCGGCACGCGCCGGCGAGGCCGGAAGGGGTTTCGCGGTCGTGGCACAGGAAGTGAAAACATTGGCGGAGCAGACAACGAGGGCCACCTCGGAAATTGCCGGCCAGATCGCGAGCATTCAGCAGGCCACGCACAATACCTCGGCGACAATCCAAACGATTGCCAAGACAATCGAGGAAATGAACACGCTTTCCACCTCCCTGGCCACGGCCATAAAGGAGCAGGGGGTCGCCACCCAGGAAATCGCCCGCAACGTCCATGAAGCCTCCGAACGCACGCGCAATGTCACAACCAATATTGCCGCTGTGCATGAGGCCGCCGAGGGATCAGCTTACGCAGCCAACGAGGTCTTATCCTCCGCGCGTGATCTTTCGCGACAGTCGGACGTGTTGAGAGCCGAGATGGACAAGTTCTTGAAAACGGTGCGCGCGGCGTAAATTGGCGCTGACGTCAGAACGACACGCAGGACATTCCATCCACGCGCATGACGCTTTCCTGCTGAAAGCGGGCTTTGAAAAGCGTGCGGATCTCCTCGATCTTCCGGTCCGCTTCCGGGCTCGGCCGATGCCAGATAATCAGCATCTTGGACGTCTCCTTACGGATGTCACCGGCCGTGTTCCGCCACTGCCCGTAGCCCGTTAGAACCGTCATGCCTTCGGGAAAGCGCGGCGTGACCTCGCCTTCGAGAAAGCTGCCCCAGTCCGCGTCGCTGAGTGCGCTGCCGTCGGCGCGCGACATGCCGAACACCAGCTCGCGCCGCGCCATGGCGCTCTCCGCCGGGCAGACAAGGCCGCTTTGCACCTGCGGCGAAGCGAATTGCGCTTGCACCGCCGTCATCATTGCAGCTGAAAGCGCGGCGGACCTGAGAATTGTAAGCATGGCCTCGATGCCGGTCGTGAAAGAAATATTTGTGGATAGGGCACGGCAGCTTAACGCATGCGCCGTAAGCATGGACACAACAGTCACACATGGTCGGCAAATAAGGCATTCCCGAACTATCGCCACGACGAATCAGCCGGCGAGCTGATAGGGACGCAGCGGAAGCGAGGCCAAGCACCCTCGCCATTTTTATGAGATGCTATGACAAAGAAGGCCATTCTGCGGATTTGCGCATTTCTGATAGCCACGCCGGTTGCCGCTCAAACTGCGGAAACAGGTCTAGCTACAATCCACGATTGGCGGAACGAAGCGGGCCGTGTCTGCATGTCCGCCCATTCCCACGACGGTTCCGGCAATGGGCAAACACGCAAAGCCGCCGAGGCAAGCGCGGTTGCCTCATGGTCGTCCTTCACAGTGTTTGAATATGGCCGGGCTTGGGGCAATTACGCGCTTTCCGGGAGCAAGAAGATGGCCTGCAACCAGGGCGGAAAAGCCCAATTCTCCTGCGATGTCACAGCACGGCCCTGCAAACGCCGCTAGCACAGCGCAGCGGGCACTATTTCTTTGCTAACCGCCGCCATTAAGAGGGTAGCAACAGCTCAATGGCTATAACAGCGTGTAAGGCGCAATCAGATCCATAGAAAACCATGCATGCTGCGATCGTAGATCCGAGCCGGGTCGTTCTGAAAATGATTGCTCAGCTGCTCGCTGAGCGCGGCGACACGGCAAGTGAGTTCGTCGATTCAGAGTCCGCCTTGCGCTGTATCAAGGGCGATCCCACCGTGGATATCTTGATCACCAGCTTGGAAGTTTTGCCGATGACCGGGCTGGAGTTGTGCTGGGAAGCCCGACTGGCTATTCCCGCGCAGCGGCCGCTGTTTATCATCGTTATGTCCTCGCTCAGCGATGAACTGAAGCTCGCGGAGGCGTTGGATTGCGGGGCAGATGATTTGATTGCCAAACCCGTCAACCGCTTGGAACTCCACGCCAGGCTGCGTTTGGCGGGGCGGTTGAAATCGGCCCAGCTGCACCTTGTAGCCCTAGCCGAGACGGATCCCCTGACGGGCCTCTTTAACAGACGCGCTTTTTTCGACCGGCTCAATAAAGCGATAGAGCTGGGCGGCAAACCGGTTTCCGCCATTATGTTCGACATCGACCATTTTAAACGGATCAACGATCTGGAGGGCCATGACGTCGGCGATTTGGTGATTAGGCGCGTTGCTGGCGAAGCAGCCAAGATCGCAGGCATTGCTGGCCGCCTCGGCGGTGAGGAATTTGCGGTCATTCTTGAAGGCTGTGACGAGCGCGGGACATTCAGGCTTGCGGAAACTTTGCGCCAGAGCTGCGCGAATGCCTCCTTTTCCGGCCATGCAGGCCCGTTTCAAATGACCTGCAGTTTTGGCGTGAGCATCTGGGTTGAAGGCGACACGGCAGATACGCTTCTAAAAAAAGCGGATGTCGGCCTCTATCGGGCTAAGACCGACGGCAGGAACCGGGTCCGCAGCGCCGCGCGTGCCTATGAAGATATGCCGCCGATGCCGAGCGCAATGGTACGCCAGCAAGAACGGCATTAAGCGGCTCTCTCACGCCGAGCACAGCCAATCGGGTTCAGGCACGCGGCTCCAAGAGGCGGCGAGCGATGACTTGCGCCTGAATTTCCGCCGCGCCCTCGAAAATGCTCAGAATGCGCGCGTCACACAGCACGCGGCTCACGGGATATTCAAGCGCGAAACCGTTGCCGCCATGAATTTGCACGGCGTTGTCGGCGGCGGCCCAGGCCACGCGCGCCGCCAGCAGCTTGGCCATGCCTGCCTCAAGATCGCAACGCCGGCCACGGTCCTTTTCGCGCGCCGCGAAATAGGTGAGTTGCCGGGCGATCATGACCTCCACGGCCATCATGGCAATTTTGTCCGCCACGCGGGGAAAGCTGATGATGGGCTTGCCGAACTGCACACGGTCGCTGGCATAACGCAAGGCGAGATCGAGCGCGGATTGCGCCACGCCAACCGCGCGCGCCGCCGTCTGAATGCGCGCGGCCTCAAAAGTTTGCATCAGCTGTTTGAAACCTTGGCCCTCTTCACCCCCGAGAAGGCCGGAAGCGGGCACGGCGAAGCCATCGAAGGAAATCTCATATTCCTTCATGCCGCGATAACCGAGCACTTCGATTTCGCCGCCGCTCATGCCCTCGGCGGGGAAAGGGTTCGCATCGCTGCCGCGCGGCTTGGGCGCAAGAAACATCGACAGCCCGCGATAACCCAGCTCCTTCGAATCGGTGCGGGCGAGAATGGTCATCAGGTCGGCGCGCACGGGATGGGTGATCCAGGTTTTCTGCCCGGTAATGCGGTAGACATCGCCGTCGCGCACGGCCCTCGTCTTGAGCGAGGCCAGGTCGGACCCGGTATTGGGTTCGGTGAAGACGGCCGTCGGCAGAACCTCGCCGGAGGCGATCTTGGGCAGCCAATGTGCCTTTTGCTCTTGCGTTCCGCCGCCCAGGATCAGTTCGGCGGCGATCTCGGAACGGGTGCCAAGCGAGCCCACTCCGATGTAGCCGCGCGAGAATTCCTCCGATACGAGGCACATGGCCTCCTTGCCCAGACCAAGGCCGCCAAATGCTTCGGGGATGGTCAGGCCGAAAACGCCCAGCTCGCTTATCTTGCCGATCACGTCGAGCGGAATATACGCATTGGCCATATGCCAGCCGTGAGCGTGGGGCGTGACCTCGGCTTCGCAGAACCGGCGCATCTCGCCGCGCATGGCTTCGAGCGTTTCGTCAAGGCCGCTATCGCCATAACTGGTTGCGCCTTGTTGCTCGATAATCAGCGTCGTCAACCGGGCGCGCGCCGCGGGACTGTTGCCATCCGCAATCGCGAGGCGGGCGCCGCTGCCGTCAAAGGCCGCAATATCGCTGGCCGGGAGCCTCAATTCGGGCAAACGCACGAACTCACTTTGGCTCATGGGGATGCCGCCGAGGATTTGCGCGCAATATTCGGCAAGGCCGATCTGCACGACAAGCGCCTCGGTTTCACCGAACCGCCCGTCCGCGCTCATCCGGCCCGCATAGGCCGCCAATTGTTTGATCGCTTCCACATAGGTGGCCAGCCAGGCCAGGCCATGGGCCGCATGCTGGGCGCGATCCAGCGCATTGCCGTCCAGCTTACCGTCCGGCGCCAAATCCATGCGCAGCGCGAGCACGGCCCTGCGCAGCAGCCGTTCCGCGGCCTCGGCCGTGTCAGCGGCAAGCGCGACCACGCCGTCCAACGTCGCTGACGGCCCCGCAAGGATTGGTTGCGCTTTGGCTGACATCAACAAGCTCCTCGTGGTCCTGGAAAGCGCGTTAGCGGTGCGCCGTTTCCCGGCCGCCGAAGAGCCGGCGGAAGAAGCCGCGGCGGGTTGCCTTTTCCTTGCCGAGGTCGGCATCGGACGGCTCTTTACTTGGGCGAGCGGAAGCTTCGGCTTCTCCGCGGAGGGCCGTGGCGGATACAGCCGGTTCGGCGCTCGCGGCGGCTTGCGCGACCTCCGCATCGGCGGCGGCAAGGGCATTTTGCATCGCGGCGGCGAGCGCTGCTTCAGGCTCTTCCGCACTGCTAGCTAGGTCGGCGCCGGCCAAAGTGGGCACGGTCTGCGCCGCGGATGCGGCAGGCGCGGATGAGGACTTGGCGCCGTGCAAGCTGCCCGCAGCTGTGCCGTCTGAGACTTCCGTTAGCGCGGCTTGCACGGCAGCAAGAGTTTTCTCGGCGGGATGGGACGGCAGCGGTGAAACCGGCATGGCCGCGTTGCCCGCGCCTGAACCTTCGCTCAGCTCGGCTGATGCATCGGCATCAATCATGAAGGAGGCTGCTTCCTGGACAGACACAGCGGCGGGCTTCGCCTCGCCAGAACCGCCGGCCAAGTTTGCCGGCTTTAGCGCGGCCGCTTCGGCAGGTGCCGCAGCTTCGCCGCCCGTCGCGGCTTTAACGGCGAGAGCGGCCTCACCGGACGATTGGACGTTACTGTCTGCGACAGCCATCGGTTCCGTGCTTGAGCTGAAGAGTTCGGGTGCGCCAGAGCTACGACTTTCCGACCCTCCATCGCGAATAGCCTCTGCGGCCTGCGGAGCGGTGCCTTCGCTCCGGCTTGCCGCTGGCTCCCCTGCCGGCACGGGTTCGGGCGCGGCCGTCTGGCTCTTGCTCGCCTGCGGCGTGGGTTGCGCTCGGTTCATCACATCTTGGACACGCTGCCAGGATGCGTCCGCCAATGCGTCGAACCCGTTCCGCCCTCCCTGGGCATCGGGGTCGGCTTCAAAAGCGAATTCGGTTCCCGCCTCGGGTGACGTGCCAAGCGTAGCGGGAGAGCCCGTTGCGGCAACCGGAAAGGCGGTTTGCTCGACTGCGGCCGCGGGTGAAATCCGCGCGCTAAGACGATCGTCCGATCCGGCGATCGCGCCTCCAAGCGGCAACGGCTCCACGGTGGCTGCTTCCGCGGCAGGAGAGGCGGAGCGCTCGGCGGCTATGTCGGCGGTCAGCGTGAGATCGGCCGTCTCCGCCGCCTCACTCAGCGTGGTTCCGACCGAGGCTGGCTGGTGCGTAGGAGAAGCTTCCGGCTCATCGGAGCCAGCCATCGCCCCGCCCAGGGGCAGCGGCGCGACGCTGGCTGCCTCCTCGGCGGGCGCATCAGCTGTCAGCGTCAGATCGGCCGGCGCCGCAGCCTCTCCGAACGCCGCCGTTCCGGCCGCGCTCGGCTGCTGGGCTGACGAAGCTGCCGGCTCTGCCGGTTCGTCCATGCCCGCGATGGCGCCGCCGCCCACGCGAAGCGGCTCCGCGCCGCTCATCTCCGGGCCGGGAGGCGCATCGGGCGAAGCCGGCGAGTCGGGTGGCGGCGGAATGTCCGGCATGGGACCGACATCGGGCTGTGCGGGGCTATCCGGCGCCGGCGGAATTTCCGGGGTGGGGACGAGATCGGGCTGGGCGGGCGAATCCGGCGGCGCGGGGATATCCGGCATGCCGGGCGTGCCCTGAGCCGCCGCGCCAGCGCTTTCCAGGCGTGCCGCGATCGGCGCCAAAGCCTCCCGCATCCCGTCCTCCGACAGCGCCAGATTTCCGGCGAGCGCATCGAGTTCCTGCACGATCATATAGTACTCGTTGCCGGTGAGCTGAGCCGCCTTGGCGCGCAGCTCCGCAATCCCAGTCATAACGCCATCCTTGCCATTCATCATGTCCGCGTTGCCTCATGTCCGATTGATTCCGGCAGTGTATCCGAACTGGGCAGAGCGGCCACTTCAAACCGAGGCATCCGGTCGTCCATCCTCTAGAAAAAGCCCTTAAGTCCCATGGCGGGCGCGGCTTTGCTCGACGACATCCTCAAAAGTGCGCAGACCCGGATGCGGGGCGCTGACCATAACGGCCATGTTGCCGGGGCGATGCTCGTTACGCCACATGCGCATATGCGCCTTGGGGATATCCGACCAGGGCAACACTTCCGACATGGATGGGTCCACACGGCGCTCGATCACCAGCCGGTTGGCCTGGCTCGCCTGCAAAAGATTGGCGAAATGCGAGCCTTGCACGCGCTTTTGGTGCATCCAGAGATAGCGAGCATCGAGCGTAAGGTTATAGCCCGTGGTGCCCGCGCAAATGACCACCATGCCGCCGCGCTTCACAAGGAATACCGAAACCGGGAAAGTCGACTCGCCTGGGTGTTCGAAAACGAGATCGACATTGTTGCCTTTGCCGGTGTGCTCCCAAACTGCCGCGCCGAATTTACGCACTTCCTTGAACCATTCGGCATATTCGGGGGTGCCCACCTTGGGCATCTGGCCCCAACAGTTGAAATCCTTGCGGTTGATGACGCCCTTGGCGCCAAGTTGCAGGACGAAATCCCGCTTGTCGTCGTCGGAAATCACGCCGATGGCGTTGCCGCCCGACACCGCGATGAGCTGCACGGCAAAGGAGCCGAGACCGCCGGACGCGCCCCAAACCAGCACGTTGTGCCCAGGCCGGAGCACATGCGGGCGATGGCCGAACAGCATGCGGTAGGCCGTGGCGAGCGTCAGCGTATAGCAGGCGCTCTCCTCCCAGGTGAGATGCCGGGGCCGCTCCATGAGCTGGCGGTCCTGCACGCGGCAGAACTGCGCGAAAGAGCCGTCCGGCGTCTCATAGCCCCAGATGCGCTGGCTCGACGAGAACATCGGGTCACCGCCGTTGCATTCCTCGTCGTCGCCGTCATCCTGGTTACAATGCACGACGACCTCGTCGCCGACCTTCCAGCGCTTCACCTTCGACCCCACCGCCCAGACGACGCCGGCGGCATCCGACCCCGCGATATGGTAGGGCTGCTTGTGCACGTCGAGTGTCGAAATCGGCTGGCCCAGCGCGGCCCACACGCCGTTGTAATTCACACCCGCCGCCATCACGAGCACGAGCACGTCATGGCTGTCGAGATCCCAGGTCGGCACCACCTCGACCTGCATCGCCGTCTCGGGCGGACCGTGACGCTCCTTGCGGATCGTCCAGGCATACATCGTCTTCGGGACATGGCCGAGCGGTGGAATTTCGCCGACTTCGTACAAATCCTTAAGCGGCGGCTGCCCGCCCTGAATCGCCGTGAGCGATGGCCCCATGTTCCTTACTCCTTGCTGCACGGGACGCACCGTCGATCAATGCGCCGCTCCCAGACAGGTTGCGCCAACATCAACGGCGCCCGGCTAACGATTTGCGAAGTTTTGTGGCAATGCAAGGACATTTTGCACTGCAGCATCGCGGGGTCAGCTTGCTCCAAGTTACAGCAGCGTGACGCGCAGCGGCATTCCGCCCTTCGGCTGCAGCGTGACCCGGGAGATGGGCTCCGGCTTGTGCCGGCCATCCCAGTCGAACTGGGCGGCGCGCACCAGCGTTGCGAGAACGATCGTGGCTTCGGCCATGGCAAACGCGGCGCCGAGACAAATCCGCGGGCCCGCGCCGAACGGCATGAATTGGCCGCGAGGGTAAGCCGCTTCGCGCTCTGGGGTGAAGCGCATGGGGTCGAAGCGGTCTGGATCGGCCCACAACCGGCGGTGGCGATGAATGCAGTAAATGGGAATGACGACCATGCTCCCGGCGGGAAGCTCTTCGCCTCCGAGAACCAAGGGCTTGACCGTCAGCCGCGACATCGCCGGAACCGGCGGGTACAGGCGCATGGCCTCCTTCAGAACTTGCTGGGTAAAAACGAGGCTGGGCAAATGTTCCGCCGAGATCGCGTCCGTGCCTGCGACCGAAACGGTTTCCGCGCGTACGCGCTCCTGCCATTCCGGCGCGCGCGCCAATAGATAGAGTGTCCAGCTCAAGGCGCGCGTCGTGGTTTCGTGTCCGGCCTCAAGCAGCGTCAACAGATTGTTCACGAGCCGGTCATGGCTCATGGGTTCGCCGCTGTCAGGATCGCGTGCGGCAAGCAGCCTGCCGAGCAAATCCTCCCTCGCGTTACCTTCCGCCTGCCGCCGCGAAATGATGTCGCCGACTGCCCCGCGCAACTGCCGGGCTGAGTTATAAAGCTGAAAGGAAGCAGGATGCGGCATCCAGCGCGGCAGGCGGAGAATGCCGAAGGCGACTTCCCAAGAAATATTCGCCAGCATGCGCGCGGTGGCGCGCTTAATTTTATCCGCTTGCGCCGGAAGCACGCCGGTCAGCATGGTGCGGGCGATGATGGCGAAAGTGGTCTCGACCATATCGCGATCGACTTGTTGCACGGTCCCAGGCGGCGCGTGCCTCCAGCGTGCAATCTGCTCATCGGCGGCGTCCGCCATTTCGGGGATGTAATCCAAGATCTCCGCATGCCGGAACATCGGCGCCATGGCGCGCCTCTGCCACCGCCAGAGCTTTCCTTCCGAGGTGAGCACGCCATCACGCATCGAGGGGGAAAACACGCGTTTCTCAACCGCCGATTTCTCGAACTCGGCCGCGCGGCTTACCAAAACCTCCTCGACCAGCCCAGGATCGCACACCCAAACCACCGCTCTTCCGGCATTACGCAAAGCGGTGATCGGCTCCTCATAAGCGGCGCGCGGAAGCGCGAGCAGCGGGTTGCGCACGAAACGGAAGAGCATCTTGTGAATGGGCAACGGCTTTTCCGCCGCGGGCACGGTTGGCGGATAGAGCAGGCCGGTGCTGGACATCGTAGGTTGCATGATCGGACCCACCTCTTGACATTCGTTCATAGTAGCCGAAAGGCGCACCAGTGCAGCCCCCCTTTCCCTCTAACGCAACAAAGCCCCCGTACCCGTCGCTGCAAAATGTTGCGAGTCCCGCCATGCGAGATAGGATAGCTCAGCAGAATTGACACAGCCAGTATTCCCTTGCCGATCCAACGGTAGTGTATTGGCTGTAAATTTTGTGGTAGATTGCATGTAAGTTCACGGATATGCTAACACGACATCGTCGAGAAACAGGAACTTGTTTTAGGCCTGCTTTAAGTTTCATAAAGTGTTTAATGCCAATCTGGAGCAGACTTCGCACTTAGCACAACATAGCCGAAATGAATCCACTGGCTGGCGAAACACTATCCGTGCACAGATGAATGACGGCAAGATGAAACGACCCAGAGACAAAAAACGCAGGCGTGTTTTTCTTGCCGCGGCGCTCGGGTTAGCGGCAATAGCGCCAGCAAAAGCTGCCGAGCCGGATTGGCCCCGTGGCCCTTACCAATATTTCGTGGTGGATCAGGATGTGCGGTCGGTGCTGCAGGAATTTGGCCGCCATGTGAGCCTGCCCGTGCGGGTGAGCGAGGCTGTCGCCGCGACCCGCCTGAAGGGCAAGTTGGCAGCTTCTGGCGCGAAGGAATTTTTGCAGTGGGTTTGCGACAGCTATCGTTTGGTGTGGTATTTCGACGGCGTTCTTATTCATGTCGTCGCGCAGACCGAATTGCGCAATGTATTCTTCGATTTGGGCGCCGTGCCGATCGAGGACTTCCAAACGCGGCTCGACAATGCGGGGATCGCGGACACGCGTTTTCCGATCCGAACGACGGCAGACCCACGTCTCATCTCGGTCGTTGGCCCGCCAGCGTACCTGTCCGCTGTGCGCAGGGCCCTGGATATGATGGTTGAAGCAAAGACCGCGCGGCTTCCGCAGAGTGCGCCCTCTCCTCCATCCGCGAACGCGAGCGCGCCGGTCGCCCCCCAAGCAGACGAGCCCATGCGACATCACGCGCCCGCGGCGCAGGAGCAGCCGCAAACCACCGGAGTCCTCCCGTCGGCCACGGTACCAGCAGCGAGGCCGACAGCCTGGCAGAACATGGGGACCGATGTCAGGTTCATGAGCGCCGAAGAGAAAAAGCGCTTGCCGTCCCGAGCGATGGAATTGAGGCAGGATGGCCCGGCCCATGAACCGGCCAAGGTAATGGTGTTTCGTGGCGGCCGGCGCTGATGCAGGCCATTGCCGAGAACGTGGTTAAGCGAATCTTTGGAAATGGAGCGAGCTATGATTCCGGGTCTTGACGCAATCGGCGGTGGCGGCGCGCTATCGCTTCTCGGTCTGATGGGCGGCGGCGGAATGGGGGCCGATTTCGCGCTCGCGATTATCAAGGAAGTGCTGACGACCATCAAGGAGCAACTCGCATCGCTCAAGCAAGAGCTTGAGAATATGCGCAGCAATAACGCGGCGGATGCGGACGGCACCCAAACGAAACTGCGGGAGATCGAACAAAAGCTCAAGGAAATCGAGCAGAAACTCACGGCGCTTACCGGCGGCGCGGACACGCAGCAAGCCGGGAACGGCCAGCAAAATCTGGAAAGCCAATTGCAAGCGCTTGGCGCGCAATTGCGGCAGCTTCAGGAGCAAGTTTCGCAGACCGCCGAGGGGCAGGGTGCTGGCGGCAGCGAGCAGGCCAGCGGCGCCGATGGCGAGATACAGCAACTCGTGCAGCAGCTCGAGCAGTTGATCCAAAAGCTGACCGAGCTCGTCGACGGCATGTCGGCACCAGGGCAGCACGCAGCGCAAAGCAACTGATCGGGCCGTGCCCGCTGGTTATAGATCACCGACTTTCCAAGCTAGACCGATAAATTCAGTCCTATCTTCGCAACTAACAATTCAGACGACGCCTATACACTCCTGCGCATGGACAAAAGCCTTTTTGCCCTCCGGGCATAGCTCAATTCACAGAATTGAGCAGCCCGGAGATGCATCAGTTTCTCATACGACGAACGCGTCACCTCGCGCGGTGCCGAAGCGGCAGCGTGGCGGTGCAGGTGGGCGTTATGCTGACGGTTTTGGTCGGCATGGTGTCGCTTGGCACCGAGATTCCCCTTACCCTGCAGAAACACCGGCAGCTTCAGGCCGTCGCGGATATGGCCGCGATCAGCGCGGCGGCTACCCGCGCCGAAAAGGGCAACCAGGCCGCGTTGACCCAGGCGCGTGCCATCGCTGCCGCGGCGGGTTTGGTGCATGCGCAGGACGGCGTCACGGTTACGCTTTTACGGCCCCCGACCGCGGGCCGCTATGCCGGAAAACCCGAAGCGGTCGAAGTGGTCCTGCGCCAGCCGCAGAGCTTGAGTTTAGCCAAGGTTTTGGGTGTGTCCGATTTCGAAATGGGCGCGCGCGCCGTGGCCGTGCAGGGCCGTTCGGGGCCTTACTGCATCCTGGCCCTGGACCTTGGCGCCGCGGCTTCGATCGATGTCAAAGCCGACGCGATCTTGCCCAATCCGGCGTGCGGCGTCGCGTCGAATTCCAGCAGCGACCGGGCCCTTGTGCTGGGCCTTTCAAGCACGATCAAGGGAAGCACTTCCGTCCGAGGCGAGATCGCGCGCGCATCCAATGCGGTCCTTGGCGGGGAAACCAACACCGAAAATGGCCCCAATATCGATGACCCTTATCGTGACGTCGCTGGCGCGCCAGTGCTGCCATGCACGGCGCAAAGCGGCATTGAGCCGAAAAAGACGCCGATCAGCCTCACACCGGGCCATTTCTGCGCCGGCTGGTCTTTCGGCCCCAACATAACGCTCAACCTAGCGCCGGGCGTCTACGTCATCGACAAGCAGCTTAGCCTGGGCGATAGCACCCAAGTGCAGGCGAAGGGCGTGACGCTGATCATGAATGGCGATTACGCGATATCCATCGGCAACAATGCCTCGCTTGCCCTCACTGCACCGACCACCGGCGCCTACGCAGGGCTCGCTCTTCTCAGCGGGCGCACCGCGGCGGCTGCCACGACGCACGAATTCGGCAAAAGCCTCAAACTCGATATTCAGGGCGCACTGTACTTCCCCAACCAGATCCTGGACCTAAAAACCAGCCTCTCGGCAAGCGGCGGCTGCGCGCAGGTTATTGCCCGCCTCGTTCGCATCGAAAATTCCGTTCTGGTTGGCGACGGCTGCGCGGGGACGGGTACGCGCCCGATTGCCGGCGCTACCAGTTTCCTGGTGCAATAATGCGTAAGCAGCGATGAAAAACCCCGCTCGTGAAAACCGGCCGAAACGCATCCGCTCTCCTGGAAACGAGGGCTCGGCCGCGATCGAATTTGGGCTTTTGGTTCCCCTCCTTGTCACATTGCTGCTGGGTTGCGCGGAGATCGGTTACTTCATCCAACAAACGATGATGGTGCATAGCGCGGTGGACGCCGGCATTACCCTCGCCGCGAAAAGAGGTTTCGATCTCAAAGCGATCACCAACGCCGTTTTGGACACCACGACCGAACCCGGGCTGCAGGCGACACCCGCGCCTGTCCTCTTTTGCGGTTGTGTGGCAAAAGAAGCCGTCGAGGCCTCCCCCTGTGATGCGACGTGCAAGAGCGATGGCCTTGTACCGGGGCATTATGTGCGTGTTGGCGCGGCGTTAAAACCGCGATCGATATTGCCGAACACCATGCTGCCGCTGCCGGAGATCATCAACGCGCAGTCGACGATAAGGTTGAACTGAGGTGGCCGCGCGTTGTCAGTTCCTTTCCAGTATGGCCGGCAAACGCGGCAGCACGGCCATCGAATACGCTATCATCCTGCCTGCTTTCTTGCTCTGCGTGCTCGGCATTCTCGACACGGCGCGTTTGTTTTGGACCACGGCAACGCTGGACAGAGCCGTGGCTTCAGCTGCGCGTTGCGCCGGCATCGCGGCGCCGAATTGCGTGACGGCGTCGCAAATCAAAGGCAACACGGTCGAGGAGGCATGGGGCCTCCCGCTCGAGCCGGAGTCGATCAGTGTCGCCAAACAGGCTTGCGGGTTGCGCGTGTCGGCGAGCTACGCCTTTGCCTTCTCGGTGCCGGGTTTCTCGACGGTCACCATCAATGCGTCGACTTGCTATGCCACCAACCCTTGAAAAACATGTGGCTATTTTGGGCCACACCCTTGCGCTAAAGTCAAAAATGCGACTTGAGCGTGTGTCTCGACTCTGATTTGCTCTATCTAAGGTTGCGCTGCCCGCGTCTGGGCACGGCGCGCGATGGGGTAGGGCATGCATCTTCAAGGCCGCTTCCGCTGCAATATCCCAATGCTTCGGATAAGCCCCGTCCGAGCTTTCGCCGCGCCTTGCGGGCTCCTGACGCTCTTGTCGCTTGTCCTTTGTGTCGGCCCCTCTTCGCGGCTCTGCGCCGCCGAGCTGCCTGAGTTTTCATCCCGCCTACCCGACATCCGCCGCGTTGTCGTAACCCGGTACAAATCGCGCACATTCGAATTCGACACCCCCTTTTCGTCCGCGGTCATCGGGGCGCCCGACATCGCGGATGTGCTGCCGATGTCGGACCGCGTGATTTATCTTCAAGGGAAAAAAATCGGCACGACAAATGTCTCGATCTTCGATCAGAATAAGCAGCTTCTAGGGGTGATCGACGTCGAAGTTGCCATCGACGCCGACTATATCGCGCGGAGAATTCGCGAGAGCGTTCCAGGCTCGGGTCTGCGCGTTAGCAGCAATCACGAACAGATCGTGCTCAGCGGCAAGGTGCGCGACGCGGTCGACGCCGAGCGCGCGGTCGCCATCGCGAAAGGTCTCGCTCCCGACAACACTGTCGTCAACATGATGCAGGTTGCCTCGGCGCAACAGGTGATGCTGAAGGTGCGGTTTATCGAGGCCAGCCGCGAAGCCGGCCGCAACCTCGGCGTCAATTGGTATGTCGGCACGCAAGGCGGCACGCGCGGGATCAACACGGGGCTCGGCGGTCCAACGCAAGTCGGACAAAGCCCAAATCCCACCCCTGGAGGCTTGCCCCTCTTCCAAGTTCTGAGCACTTTCGCCGGCGCGACGACGGCGGCGCCTTTTGGCGTAGCGATCGCCAATCTCGCCAATGGCGGCACAAGCATCGACGTCATCATCAGTGCGTTGGAGACGCGCGGCGTCGCGCGCAGGCTTGCGGAACCCGACCTTGTGGCGCTGTCCGGAGACACCGCGAGTTTCCTCGCGGGCGGAGAGATCCCGGTGCCCGTGGTGCAGCCCTCCTCCGGGACGGTGCCCACGATTACCGTCGATTACAAGCCGTTCGGCGTGACCCTGTCGTTTACCCCGACGGTTCTCGCGGACGGGGTTATCAATCTCAAACTGTTCCCTTCGGTCAGCCAGCTCGACTATACCAACGCGATCAGAGCCCAAGGTTTTCTGATCCCCGCGCTGACGAAACGGGAAGCGCGCACGACGATCGAGCTGCGGGATGGGCAGAGTTTCGCCATCGCTGGGCTGCTCCAATCCGAAGGGCTGCGCAATATCTCCGAGATCCCGTGGCTGGGGTCGATCCCGGTTCTCGGCGCTCTCCTTCGCAGCGCCTCGTATCAGCAGAACGAAACAGACCTTGTGGTGATTGTAACGCCGCATCTGGTGTCTCCATCCGCCCCCGGACAGCGATTGACAACGCCTCTCGACACCAGGCAGCCCAGCAGCGATCCCGACCTCTTCCTGCTCGGGCGAACCGAAGTTGGCAAGAAGGCGACGGAGCCTGCCATCGCGCGCGATGCGTTAAAACCCTACGGACACATTCTCGAGTAGAAATTTAAGCACCCGGAAAGTGGGGCAGAAAGCATGATTAAAGGGCTTACCGTGCTCGGTTTGATTGTCTTGGCGACACAAGGTGAAGCCAAAGCTGACGGTGTCTTGCTGGAGGATTTGTTCGGTCCCTACCTGGACCGGAGAGATCGGATCACCCCTGGGGCGGGCGACGCAAAAGACACGAACGCCGCAACGCATGTCATCGATCCATGGCCGCCCTATGTCGGCGCGCGCCGTATTCCAATGGATGGAAAGCGTGCCGCGGGCGCGGTGCAGCGTTACCGCGCGGGTCCAGATGCCGCACAGCAAAGCGATCCCGCGGCTTCCGTGGACACCCCGGCTGCGGTCGGAGGGGCGCCGGACTCGGCTCCGCCCGTTGCGCCAGCCGGCCGCTGACAGGGTCCTAACCTCAACCAGCGACATGACCTGGAGAAGAACGCGTCGATGCTTGCCTCTCTCATTCGTTACACGCTCGCGGCTTCTCTGGCCGGTCTCGCCGGATGCGACCATCCGAACAGATCGGCGACGCATGGTGACTTCGCGCCCCATACAAGCGCCTTAACGGGGGAGGCCGCGGAAGTGCTGTCGCAATCGCCCATCCGCCGCGCTTATGAGGCCTACCGTCGTGGAAACTTCGGACTTTCCGAAAAATACTTTCGCGCAGCGGTCGAACACAATCCGCGCGACGCCAAGGCTTGGATCGGGCTTGCCGCCAGCTATGATCACCTGCGGCGGTTCGATCTGGCCGACCGCGCGTACTCCGAAGCAATCCAACTGTCAGGAGATACCGCGCAGATCGCGAACAATCAGGGCTACTCGTTTTTGCTCCGCGGTGACTGGAAGGGCGCGCAGGCCAAATTCGTGAAGGCCTCGCGTCTGCGGCCCGATGACGCCACGGTGGCCAACAATATGGCGCTGACCTATCCCGGCGAGGTCAGACTTCCTCATTAAAACGGGATTTGCCAGTTACGGCGTTATTGACCGGCCCCCGTACCGCTGAAAATCGACATGATACGGATGACGGCGGGACCGCCGACGATGAGGAAAATCGTCGGCATGATGAAAAGCATGACAGGTATGGTCATGAGGGCGGGTAGCCGGTTGGCGCGTTCCTCAAGGTTCGTGATCTGATCGAGGCGGATTTCCGCGGCGGCCACCCGCAAACCGTTGACGAGCGGCGTGCCGTAGCGAAAAGATTGGATCAGCATACTCACAACCGAACGCACGCTTGGCAGATTGATGCGGGCGGCAAAATTGCCGAAGGCCTGCTCCCGGTTCGGTAAAATGCTGATTTCCGCCCAAGTGAGCGCCAACTCCTCGGCAAGGTCTGGATGCGAGGATTTCAGCTCTCTGGCGACACGCTGAAGGCTGCTCTCCAGGGCAATGCCTGCCTCCATGCAAACAGCAAGCAAGTCTAACGCATCGGCCAGTCCATGACCGACGGCTTGCTTGTGTTTCTTGACCTTGCGCCGGATCAGCCACATCGGAATGAACCAGATCACAATAGCAGCCATGACGAATGCGCCGCCCTGCAGGGTCCATTCCGTGCCGTCCGGAACCGAGCTCAACGCGAAAAATCCGGCGCTCAGCGCCAGGATGGCTCGCACGATTGTGAAACACGCGATTGCGAGGTGAGCCGGTATGCGCAGCTTGGCGGAGGTCAATAGAATTTGCCGATGTTCGCCGTCGGTGAAACTGGCGGCGTTTTTCCGCACAAGCCTTTCGCCGGTCTGCGTTTCTACCTTCTTGATGACGGTTTTCGGTCTGACAAGATTGATCCGCAACCCGCGGCGGTCCGCCTTTTCGCGCATCGCGGCAATCGTAAGGCCCAAACCGCCGGTCAGCAGCAAGCCAACCGCGGGAAGGATGAAGAGGCTTTGGGTGCCGATGCTTGCCATAACGAAGCCTCTCAGCGCGCACGCTTAAACATTGCTGACGCTGTTCATCATCGTGCGAATGGATAGCCACGCCAAAACCAACAAGCCGACGGCGATCCCAAGAATCATGTGTCCGCGCGGATCAGCAAACAAGACATCGAGATAGTCTGGTTGGATGACAAGCAGGGCGCCGATGGTCAGAAAGGGCAACGCGCCCAAAATATAAGCCGCGAAGCGAACCTCCGAGGTTACGGCCTTCGCCTTCTTGCGCACGGCCCGCCTTTTGCGAATGATTTCCGACATCTTCTCGAGGGTGCCCACGAGATTTCCGCCGGTTGCGCTTTGCAGTACGACGGCAACGGCGAAGAAGCGGAAATCAGGCAAGCCAATTTGCTTGCTGCTGGTATCGAGAGCATCGCCGATGCTAACGCCAATGTTGGTTTGATCGGCGATGTTGTTGAAGACGGTACTGACCGGCGGCGTTCCCTCTGTCGCCACGGACCGCAATGCCGAAGCAATCGGCATGCCGGCCTGTAACATGCGCGTCACGGAGTCGACGGCGTCGGGAAACGCTTCGACGAACGCGGCTTCAGCCCGCTTTTGCTGGCGTTTTAAAATAAACCGCGGGGCCAGCACAAAGCCGGCACATCCCGAGACAAGGGCCAGCAAGGGCGAAAGGCCGATGACGAAGCGGGCGAGAAACCACGCCGCGATGCCGAACCCAACCGCGCTGACCGACAGAGCCAGCGTTTTTGCTGTCATCCCCCATTTACGCGGCATGCCGAAACCGAAAACATTGCGCATGGAACCATCGAACTGTTCCAGTTGACCCCAGGAGCGAGACGGTGCCTGCCGCGTTTTCCTGCCCGCTGCGCCGCTCGCGATAAGAGCTGTCCGCTGGGCGACGCGCTCACGGTCACGGCGTTCGGCGCCATAGGCGAGGCCGACCCCCACGACCCCGGCCGTCAACAGAAACGCCAAAATCAGCGCAGCCGGTGTCATCGGGTCAGCCTTTCCTTGGTCTCCGCGATACCGAGCGCCTCTAGGAAAGGTTGCGCGAGGCCAAAATATTTCAGCCGCGGAAGGAAGTGCGGCGGGACCGCCGTCGCGATGTGTGCGCCGCGCACGCTGCCATCCGCATTCTCGCCGGCATACTCGAATTTGAACAGGTCGCCGACCACGATGACCTCGCCCTCAAGCCCAATGATCTCGCAAACCTCGGTGACGCGGCGGACGCCGTCGCGCATGCGCTCGGTATGCACCACAAGGTCGAGGGCGCTGACGATCTGGCCCCGGATGGCCCGAGCGGGCAGGTTGCCATTGGCCATCAGGATCATGTTCTCGATGCGGGTCAGGGCATCGCGCGCCGAATTGGAGTGGATGGTGGACATCGAGCCGTCATGGCCGGTGTTCATGGCCTGCAGCATGTCGAAAGCCTCGCCGCCGCGTACCTCCCCGATGATGATGCGATCCGGCCGCATGCGCAGGGCGTTGCGCAGAAGCTCTCTTTGGTCGAGTTTGCCCTTGCCCTCGATGTTGGCGGTCCGGGTTTCGAGCTGCACGACATGCTCTTGCTGCAATTGCAGCTCCACCGCGTCTTCGATCGTGATGATGCGTTCCTGCTTGTCGATCATGCTGGAGAGCGCATTCAGCAGGGTCGTTTTGCCAGAGCCCGTGCCACCCGAAACGATGATGTTCAGACGGCAACGTCCGGCGATCTCCAATGCGCGCGCAACCTGTTCGGTCATCGATCCCCCGGCGATGAAGTTGGAAAAGCCGATCGTCATACGGGAGAATTTACGGATGGAGATGGCGGTCCCTTTGATGCTCAACGGGGGAATGACGACGTTGACTCGGCTGCCGTCCGCAAGCCGCGCATCCAACAAGGGGGTCGATTCGTCCACGCTGCGCCCGACCGAGGACGCGATCCTTTGGGCAACATGCAAAACATGGGCATCGTGACGGAATTGGTATGGCGTCAGCTCAAGCTTCCCGCGCCGTTCGACATAGATCTTCTTGGGACCGTTGATGAGGATATCGGCCACCGTCGGATCGCGCATGAGCGGCTCGATCGGCCCGAGGCCAACCATCTCGTCGACAATGATGGTCGTCAGGCTGTCCTGCTCCTTTTGATTGAGCAGCAGCTTCCGCTCCACCGCGATGTCGACGATGAGCGTATGCACGAAGGTTGTAAGCTCTTGCTTGGTCATCCGGATCGCCGCGGCGGGTTCGATGCGGATAAAGACCTGGTCTCTGATGAGATCGGTTACGCTGAGCGCGGCGGTTTGCAGACCATAGGTCTGCAGGCCTGGCTGCGGCGGACGCGAGGGCGAAACGATCGCCTCTGACGGTTGGCTCTCCGCTAAAGCAACCTCGGTGGCTTTTCTTCCAAATGTCTGCATCGCCTAACCAAACATTCTGCGATAAAACGGCGCCGAAATTTCCGCCTGTTCGCCTGTAAGCGGGCGCAAGATGGGCTGCAAACTGCGGGTGAAACCCGCGCATTTCTGCGTGCCTTTGACTCCCAGACTGGCGGCCTCCGCAAGATCGCGATGATAGGCGATCGAGACGTCGGGCGGCTGCCCAGCCGCGCGTATGAATTCCTTGTCCGAGAACCCGCCCTGAGGCGCCGGGCGGTTCAGGATATGCAGTGTCGTTCGGTCCAGCATGTTGGCGCCGATGAGTTCGCGCCAGCGGTTCACGTCGCGGGCGCTGGAAAGGCTCGCATTGCTGACAAGGAGGCAGATGCGGGGAAGCTGGGTCGCATTGACGATTTCGGCGGCCAAATGCTTGGGTATGTCGACGATGACGTAGCGGTACCGGGCCGCGAGTTTCTCCAGCAGCGGCACAACGCCGTCCGCGGTCAGTGGCGGGCTGTGGGCGAGGGTATCGAGCGAGGCAAGAAGATGAAGCCGTTCGCTCACGGGCTGCACTGCCCGGTCGAGGAACAGTTTGTCGACCCTGTCGGGGAATTCCGTGGCCTCGCAAAGCGCCTTGCTTGGCAGAACATCGAATTGCAGGGACATATCGCCGTATTTTACGTCGAGATCGAGCAGGACGACCTGCCGGCGTTTCGTCTCCGCCAAATGCCAAGCCGTGTGGGTGGCGATGGTCGTCGCGCCCACGCCGCCGCGTACGCCGATGATGAAAATAAGCTTACCGGTGCGCAGTTTGGGCTGTTGGGAGCCGGGATTGATGGCATTGCCGCAGATACGCGTGATGACGTCCTTGACGAGGGGTTTGATGAAATATTCGGTGATGCCGATATTCTTCAAATCCCGGTAGAGAACGATGTCGTTTCGGTCGCCAATGGCGACGACGTGGACGTCGGGGTCGCAGACATTGGCCAACTCGGTCAGGCGCGCGACCGGATCCTCGACGCCGCTGATATCGACAATAAGAAGCCGGGGCGACGATGTCTTGGCCAAGGCCGCCAAGGCGGTTCCGACGTCGCCCTGCTGAGATTGCGGATTCTGGATTCCGAAGTCGGCGAGTGCGCGGCTGATGGTTTGCAGCGAAGCCTGGTCGCGGACGAATACTTTGGCGTCGAGTTTGGAAGCCTCCGGTGTTGTGTTTTCGCTGTCCAGATCAGCCGTTTCGATCATTCGCCGCGTTCCTTTGCACCGTTTTCGCGTTCCATCATTTGGCTGCCGTGGGCGGCCTGCGCACCGAACCTTCGAGGGAACTCGCGGCTGGCTGCAATTGACGCGCGCGCAACGCAAGCTCCCGCAAAGTCGGCGAAATGTCGGAGGCGAAGGTCGGCGGGAGCGCGCGCTGGCTGGAAGCGTGTTGCGGGTTTTCTAAAGAGCGGACAGCGAGTTGCAGTTTGCCCAGCTGTAATCCTCCGACCAGCGTCTGCGCCTGACGTTCATCGACCTCGAGCGTCACAACACGCGGCAGCCGTGGCTCGCCGGTCAATGCGCTTTCGACGGAACCGGTCTTCTGCGCCTGCGGCAGTGCTTGATCCACCGCGATCACCCCGACATCGCGCAGGATCGTTTCCGCAACCGACCCACCTTCCAGACTGGCGGTCGCTTCCGCCGCCAAGACATGCGCCAATATCACGTCGACACGGTCGCCAGGGAGCACGAGGCCGGAGGCGCTTTGCTGGGCCTCCACGGGCACGGCCACGGCGCGCTTCCCAGGCCGCAGCACAGCGGCGAGAAATTTGCGATCGCCGGTTTTTACGAGGTCGTCGGACGTCAGCCGTTCGCCTTCGGCAAAGCTTCGCCGCGTGACGGCCCCGAAAAACTCAGCCTCCGAGATTTGGCCGCGAACAAGCGTTCCGCTCGCTGTGCCAGCATCCGGCACGTCCCTCCAAACCATATCGCTTTGTTGGAGGAGCGAACCCGCCTCTATCGCGCGGGTGGCCACCAACACCGCGGGTCCGGGCGCAGGCTTTTCGCTTTCGGCGACCGTGCTTTCCACGTCGAGGTTGGTGAACCAAAAAAACGAGAGCGTTGCCGCCCCGCCTAAGCAAAGGAGCCCTAAGATAAGCAGGACATTGCGGGACATTGGTAAAGCTCCCTCGAACCGTGAAAGACGACGCCGCCCAGGATTGCGAAGGCGTAAGGCATTGGCTCGCCCGCGATGATCCGGGCCGCCTCTTGCCGCAAGCCGCGCGGGGCTGCGGGCAGCGGCAGCTGTGTGGCCAAAGCCGCTTCAAGCGAAGGCGAGGGTTGATTTCTGAGCCAAGAGCGCGCGAGAAGGTAGATGCCGCTCAACAGACCGCCTGCAAGGGCAATCTCCAAAAGCAACACAAGCACCGCGTTTGAGGGAACGAGCAGCGATGCCGCGCTGATGAGTTTGACATCGCCGCCACCCACAATATCGAAATACGCGAAGACGCACATTCCCATGAACACGAGAACAAAAGCGCCAAGACTTGCGTAGATGTCAGCGGGTCTGAGAGCAAAAGCCAGCAGCAAACCGCTCCCAGCCACGAGAAGCGAGACTCGGTCCGGAATAATCCGCAGACGCAAATCCGTCACCGCGCCCCATACAAGCGCGAAAAGACTTATCGTCCACAGGATCGCATACGGACCGATTTCGCTCACGCTCAGCACCATTGGTCGTTGTGAATGGAATTTGAGCGATGGCGGCACGAAGGTTGCGGGACATGCTATCCGTTATCGCAACCCGATATGCCGCAAAGCAGCGCCCAATGTCTCGCCTTGCGCACTACTTCACGCTGCCCGCTATCTTGTTGAAGACGCCGGTGAGGTTTTTACCCATCAGGGTCACTGCTCCAATGATAACGACCGCGATCAGAGCAGCCATGAGACCATATTCGATCGCGGTGACGCCTCTCTTGCGCGGAACTTGAAACCAAACCCAAGCTGATAGAGCCAAGTCCGATAGATAGTTCATGAATAACTCCTAACGCTTACCTTAGTATGAGCGTGCATTCTGCTCATACAGAGATATAACTTGGGTAAATTATACTCATGTACTTTGAAATACATTCCATTTAAATTGATATGTGGGATTTGCCACCCCCTTAACCACAAGCATCGCTCGCCGATCTTCCGTTAATCTGAGGCAGATCGGTTCTATAGCTTGGGCAACAAAAGCGCGGCCCTCCTTAGGCCGGCTTTTTTGGCCGGTGGGGCTCATTGCTTATAGGCGTGACAAGGGTTCAGTGTTGCGGATCAGCCTGCATTGATCCTGATTGGGTGGGGTTGGCTTTGCTTCCCTAGCCTGTCAGGAGCAAGCCCCAATCCCCCTTAGCGCGTCAGCAAGGCGCCGACCGCCAACCCGACCGTGCCCGCGACCGCGACATAAGCGAGGTAAGGCAAATTTTTCTTCACATGCGCATCGATGGCCGCCGGGTCGGCCTTCTTGCCGCGCGCAGCGCCTGCGGAGTCGCGATGGCCATGGGGGACACCCGCAAGCGAGCCATGCTGGCGCGCATAAACCTGCGTGAATTCCGCCCCGAAGAACACGAGCTGCGTGGAGTAATAAATCCAAACCAGGATGAGAACGAAGGAAGCAGCGGCGCCGAACATGGATTCCAGACCTTGTTTGCCCAAATAAAGCGCGATGGCAAATTTGCCGACATTGAACAGGAGCGCCGTAAACGCCGCGCCGATCCACACATCGCGCCATGCGATCTCGGCGTCGGGCAGATATTTGAACATCATGGCGAACAGAAGCGTCAGCACGCCGAAATTCAGCGCAAAATTGAGCGCCGTGAGCAAGCCTTCCGGTATTCCCGTTCCGAGGTATTTGCCAGCGGCGCCCATGAGCGCGGACGTTAAGAGCGAAATGGTCAGCAGAAAACCAAGGCCAAGCACACCCGCGAACGACAGCGCATATTTGCGGATGTAACCCCAGACCCCGCCTGCTTCCGGCTCCTCCACGTCCCATATGATGTTCAGCGCGTCCTTGAGCTGCACGATCACTCCAATCGCGCCGAACAGAAGGACGGCAACGCCTATCGCGGTCGCTATGCTCGATTGATTGCCGACGGCGGCGTTTTCCAGCATGCCTTTAATCGCCTCGGCGCCCTGATCCCCCACTAGCCCGCGGATCTGGCCGATCACGGCCTCCTGCGCCACGCCGGACTCGAACACAAGGCTTGCCACACCGATCGCGATCAAAAGCAAAGGCGCTATGGAGAACACCGAATAATAGGCAAGGGCCGCACCGAGGCGGGGTGCGCCGTCCTCGGACCATTCGCTGACGGTTTGGCGCAAAAGCGACCAGGCGTTGGAGAGCATCGTCGGACATCCCAAGGTTGTGAATTTACGTTTTATCGAACAGTAACGCGGCGAAAGGGGCATGAGTTCAGGCACGGCGTTGCGCGATGGAATTTTCTGAACGATGGCCCGGGACGCGTGCGAATAGCGCGAGAAAGATAGGCTGAAGCCGCGCGGGACAGGCCGGCTCGCGGGTTCATTCGCCCGGCTTGGCATGATGCTGGCTCCTGCCTATAGTTGCGCCTCAACAGACAAGATTCGGGATCGGAATGGCCGCCACGACAGATCGCATCGCTGACATCATTGCCGCTGAAATCAACGCAAGGCCGCAGCAGGTCACCTCCGCCGTGACGCTTTTGGACGAAGGCGCGACGGTGCCGTTCATCGCCCGTTACCGCAAGGAAGCGACCGGCGGGCTGGACGACACCCAGCTTCGCCGGCTGGAGGAGCGGCTGTCCTATCTGCGCGACTTGGCGGCGAGGCGGCACACCGTGCTGGAGTCGATCCGCTCGCAAGGCAAGCTCACCGATGAGCTGGAGGGCAAGATCGCCGGCGTCGAGACCAAGGCCGAGCTTGAGGATCTTTACCTCCCCTATAAGCCGAAGCGGCGCACCCGGGCGCAGATCGCACGCGAGAAAGGGCTGGGGCCGCTCGCCGAAGCGCTTCTTGCCGACCGCTCGCTGGTTCCTGCCGATGCCGCCGCCGCCTATCTCAACGGCGACGTGCCGGATGTGAAGGCGGCGCTGGACGGTGCGCGCGACATTCTCACCGAAGCCTTCGCCGAGAATGCCGATCTGCTCGGTAAACTGCGCACGCATATGAAGGATCGGGCGGTTCTGCGCGCCAAGGTCGTGCCGGGCAAGCAAGAGGCCGGCGCCAAGTTCTCCGATTACTTCAATCATAGCGAGCGCTGGGCGAATGCTCCAAGCCACCGTGCGCTGGCCATGCTGCGCGGGCGCAATGAGGAGGTGCTGTCGCTCGATATCGAGATCGACGCCGAGGATACCGCGCCGATCAAGCCAGTCGAGCGCATCGTCGCCGACGCATACAGCATCAAGCCCAAGGGCGGGGCCGCCGATAGCTGGCTGATGGACGCGGTGCGCTGGGCGTGGAAGGTGAAGCTCGCCTTTACGCTCTCGCTCGACCTTATGACCGACATGCGCGAGCGCGCCGAGGAGGAGGCGATCCGCGTCTTTGCCCGCAATATGAAGGATTTGCTGCTCGCCGCCCCTGCCGGCTCGCGCACGACGATGGGCCTCGATCCGGGCATCAGGACCGGGGTGAAAGTCGCCATTATCGACCAGACCGGCAAGGTGCTGGAGACCGCTACCGTTTATCCATTCCAGCCGCGCAACGACGTGCGCGGCGCGCAAACCGAGCTGGCGCAGTCTATCCGCAAGCACAAGGTCGAGCTGATCGCCATCGGCAACGGCACCGGTAGCCGCGAGACCGACAAGCTCGTCGCCGACATGCTGGCGCTGCTGCCCGCTCCCAAGCCCATCAAGGTCGTGGTCAGCGAGGCGGGGGCGTCGGTCTATTCGGCGTCCGAGACGGCGGCTTTGGAATTCCCTGACCTCGACGTGTCGCTACGCGGCGCGGTTTCTATCGCCCGGCGTTTGCAGGACCCGCTTGCGGAGCTGGTGAAGATCGAGCCGAAATCCATCGGCGTCGGGCAATACCAGCATGATGTGGACCAGCACCGGCTGGCAAAAGCGCTGGACGGCGTGGTCGAGGATGCGGTGAACGCGGTCGGCGTCGATCTGAACACGGCTTCGGCGTCGCTCCTGGCGCGGGTGTCGGGGCTGGGGCGCTCGCTGGCGGAGGCGATCATCGCGCATCGCAACCAGGCGGGCGCGTTCAAGACGCGGCGCGAGCTGCTGAAGGTCGCGCGGCTCGGCCCGAAAGCCTTCGAGCAAAGCGCCGGTTTCTTGCGCATTTCCGGCGGCAAAGAGCCGCTGGACGCCTCTTCCGTGCACCCGGAAGCTTATGGCCTCGCGTCCAAGATCGTGGTGGCGTGCGGGCGCGACGTCCGTTCGCTCATGGGCGACAGCGCGGCGCTGAAGGCGCTCGATCCGCGCGTTTTCGTGGACGACAAATTCGGCCTGCCGACGGTGCGCGACATCATCGCCGAGCTGGAAAAACCCGGCCGCGACCCGCGCCCGGGCTTCAAGACCGCGTCCTTCGCCGATGGCGTCAACGAAATGAGCGATCTGAAGCCCGGCATGATGCTGGAAGGCACCGTAACCAACGTCGCCGCGTTCGGCGCGTTCGTGGATATCGGCGTGCATCAGGATGGGCTGGTGCATGTCTCGCAGCTTGCCGACCGCTTCATCAAGGATCCGCATGAGGTGGTGAAGGCCGGCGATGTGGTGAAGGTGCGCGTCGTCGAGGTGGATGCGCGGCGCAAGCGCATCGCGCTCTCCATGCGCAAGGATGACGGCGCGATGCCTGCCCCGCGGCAAGAACAAAGCGCCGCCGCGCGGCAATCCGCGCCTGCGGCCAAGACACCGGCCAAGAAGCCGGCGGGCGACGTCGGCTCCCTCGGAGCAGCGCTTTCAGAGGCGATGCGGCGGAAGTAGACACGACCGGGACGGGCGGAACCCGCCTTCCCTAACAATCCTGGGGCGACAGGAGATAAGCGGTTTTATGACAGTAGATAAGGACACTCTCGAAGAAATAGAAGATTTTCCCCAGTCATCGATTGGAGCACCGGTACCTGCCGTCCTCAGCGACGAGCATACACTATTTCTTTGCTATTATGTTGATGATCTTACGGAATATTGGGATGGCTCGACCGTTAAGATTGTGAATTCTGATGCAACGGAACAAGCCGTAACAGTTCGATTTGATCGATACAAAATCTATAAATTTGGTCCACCGAACGACGAGGCAATTTCTGGCCATCCTTTATACAAAAAGGGCCTTAGACCTTACACCATATTCAGAGTAGCCAATTCGTCGTGGACTGAAGAACTGGAGAGAATGAATTCGGTTCATCGCTCTCACGATAGAAAGAGTTTTGCTTCCCTACATCATTTCATTTTTGTATTTCACGATTCTACCTTCGAGTGCGTCGCTAAAGGGATGGCATTTGAAGTACAAACGAGATCCATCAAAAGTATCATGAAGGGTTTGGTTGATAGATTGTAAGACCATGCTATTGCAATGTTCGACCATGTCTCACCCTCCATAACCATAAATATGGAATCCGGGCTTAAAACTACGCCGCGAACCGGCCGCGCCCATTCGATCCCCCTCGCCCGCAGCCAAGCATTGCGTCTGTCCGCACCCTTGCCCATAAAGGAGATGCAGCCGCTAAGCCGTGCTGGAAGACGCGCCGGCCGCGCGCCATCACCCAACACCCAAGGAGCGGTGCATGACCATCCACGACAATCCTCTTCTCGCCCAATGGCCTGCCCCTTACGAAATCGCGCCCTTCGCCGAAATCCAGTCCGAGCATTACCGTCCCGCGTTCGATGCGGCCATGGACGCGCACAATGCGGAAATCGACGCCATCATCGCGGACGGCGCCGACCCGGGCTTTGAGAGCGTCATCGCCGCGCTGGAGCGCAGCGGACGCCTCTTGAGCCGCGTGGCCTCGGTGTTCTTCAACCTCTCCGCCGCGGACACCAATGAGGCGCTGCAGGCCATCGAGCGGGACATCGCGCCGCGCCTGGCCGCGCATGGCCAGGCCATCGCCACCAATGCCGCGCTGTTCGCCAAGGTCGATAGCCTTTACCGGCGCCGCGATGAACTCGGCCTCAATCCCGAACAGCTCCGGGTGCTGGAGCGGCGGCATCTGTCCTTTCTCCGCGCGGGCGCCAAGCTCGACGAGGCGGGCCGCAAGCGCATGGCGGAAACCACCGAGCGGCTTTCCGAGCTGAGCACACGCTTTTCGCAAAACGTGCTGGCGGACGAAAGCGCCTATATGCTGCTGTTGCAAGACGAAGCCGATCTCGCCGGCCTCCCCGGTTTCTTGCGCGCAGCGGCGGCGGCCACAGCGCAAGAGCGCGGCCATCCCGGCAAATACGCCATCACGCTGTCGCGCTCCAGCATCGAGCCGTTTCTGCAATTCTCCGGCAGACGCGATCTGCGCGAGGAAGCGTTTCGGGCGTGGGCGGCGCGCGGCGCGAATGGGGGCGCCACGGACAACCGCGCCATCATCGCCGAAATGCTGAAGCTGCGCGCTGAACGCGCAAGGCTCCTCGGCTTCGCGACCTTCGCCGCTTACAAGCTCGACGACAGCATGGCCAAACAGCCCGGCGCGGTTCACGGCCTCCTGAACAAGGTGTGGGAGCCAGCCCGCGCCAAGGCTGCCCGCGAGAGCGCGGCGCTTGCCGCGCTGGCCAGCAGCGAAGGCGAAAACTTCGCCATCGCGCCTTGGGATTGGCGCTATTACGCGGAGCGGCAACGCAAGGCCGAGCACGATCTCGACGAGGCGGTCGTGAAGCCGTATTTCGAGCTGAACCGCATGATCGAGGCCGCGTTTGAAACCGCCCGCCGCCTGTTCGGGCTGACCTTCCAGGAGCGCTCTGATCTGCCGCGCTACCACCCCGATGTGCGGGTGTGGGAAGTGTTCGGCCGCGAGGGAACGCCAGTCGGCCTTTTCTTCGGCGATTATTTCACGCGGCCATCGAAGCGCGGCGGCGCCTGGATGAGCGGCTTTCGCGAGCAGGAAAAGCTCGATGGCGAGGTTCTGCCGGTCATCGTCAATGTGATGAACTTCGTGAAGGGCGCGCCCGGCGATCCGGTGCTGCTCAGCCTGGATGACGCCCGCACTTTGTTTCATGAGTTCGGCCATGGGCTGCACGGCCTGCTTTCCGACGTGACCTATCCGTCGATTTCCGGCACCGGCGTGCTGCGCGATTTCGTCGAACTGCCCTCGCAGCTTTACGAGCACTGGCTGTTGACGCCGGACATCTTGAACCGATACGCACTGCACGCGGAAACCGGCCAGCCCATGCCGCCTGAACTGCTCCAGCGGCTGCTTGCGGCGCGCAATTTCAACCAGGGCTTTTCCACCGTCGAATATGTCGCCTCCGCCATCATTGACATGACCCTGCATGAGGCGGCGGAGACGGCTGGGGACATCAATGTGGATGACGCCGAGCGGGAGGCGCTCGCGCGGATCGGAATGCCCGCCGAGATGGTGCTTCGCCATCGTCCCGCGCACTTCCTTCATCTATTCGGCGGCGGTTATGCGGCGGGCTATTACAGCTATCTCTGGTCGGAAGTGATGGACGCCGACGCGTTCCGCGCCTTCGAGGAGACCGGCGACGTGTTCGATCCCGCGCTGGCGGACAGGCTGCACCGCTTCATCTATTCATCCGGCGGCAGCCTGGAGCCGGCGCAGGCGTATATCGCGTTTCGCGGCCGCCCGCCCGAAGTGGACGCGCTCCTGCTCAAGCGCGGGCTTACGGCGGCGGCCTAACGCATCGTTGGTTCGGCGTCTCTAAGGGGTGAGCGGCACGTTACCACATCGTCGCCCCGGAAAGCGCGACAGCGCTTATCCGGGGTCCAATCACCTTACGGCGTGGCACCAATTGGCGATACCCATGGATCCCGGGTGGGCCTGACGACCGTCCGGGACAACACCGGGGGTAAGTCAAACGCTTTCGCGGCGCGTTAGCGGGCTACTCGGAAGCCGAATATTCGACGATCTGCTCGCGGTCCGCGCTGAGGGTTCGATACGGCAGCGACATGCGCATGGACGGCGTGCCGACCCTGCGCTTGAACTGGATGGTGCGGATAAATTCCCGGATGCGCGGCTGAATTTCGGTGCGCCAGCGTGTGCCGTTGAAGACGCCGTAATGGCCGACGCCGGGTTGCACGTAGTGATACTTTTCATCGACGGGGATGTTCGTGCATAGATCGTGCGCGGCCTCAGTCTGGCCGAGGCCGCAAATATCGTCGCGCTCGCCCTCCACCGTCATCAGCGCCGTGCTGGTGATGGCGCTGCAATCGACCTTCTCGCCGCGATGGACCATCTTGCCGTCCGGCAGCGCGTGCTCCTGGAACACCGTTTTCACCGTTTGCAGGTAAAATTCGGCGGGCAGGTCCATCACCGCCATATATTCCTCATAGAAATCGCGATGCTGCTGGACGCTGTCGCAGTCGCCCTTCACCAGATCGTTGAACAAGGTGCGATGCGCGGTCATGTGCCGGTCGAGATTCATCGTCATGAAGCCGGTGAGTTGCACGAAGCCCGGATAGACGCGGCGCATGAAGCCGGGGTGGGGAAACGGCACGGTCGCGACGACATTACGCTCGAACCATTCGATGGGGCGCTGCCCCGCCAACGCGTTGACGGCGGTCGGATTGCGACGGGTGTCGATCGGGCCGCCCATCAGCGTCATCGAGGCGGGCTGGCAAGGATCGTTGCGCGCCGCCATCACGGCCGCAGCGGCGAGCGCCGGCACCGCGGGTTGGCAGACCGCGATGACATGGGTGTTGGGGCCGAGAAACTGAATGAATGCGATGATGGTGTCGATGAAATCGCTAAGATCGAACGGCCCTTCGCTGGCCGGCACCGCGCGCGCGTCGATCCAATCGGTGACATACACATTGTGCTCGCGGATCATCGCCTCGACCGTGCCGCGCAGCAGCGTCGCGTAATGGCCCGACAGCGGGGCAATCAACAAAACTTTGGGATCGTGGCGCTTGCCGATAACGGCTTCATCGCGGTCGAAATGTAGAAGATTGCAGAAGGTCTTCTTGAGGACGACCTCCTCGCGGATCGGCACCGGCGTCCCCCCAATGCGGGTCTCCGCGATACCAAATTCCGGCTTGCCGTAGCGGCGCGTAACGCTTTCGAAGACATCGCAGCCGGCCGCAAGCATGCGCGGCATCAGCATGGAGCGGAACGGGTTCAGGGGCGATTTAAGCTGATAATGCAGCCCCTGAACGCCCCAGCGCAGCGGAGCAAAGACGGTGTGCGCCAATTCATAGCTGTAATAGTGCATCGCGCGCGATCCTCCCGACGCCCGCTGCCGCGGGACTGCTGTCGCGCTATAAGACTGCCCCACATATTTGTGCAGCGCAATAAGACCATGGAAGGTGCCAGTTGCGGCAGGCGGCGCTGTTGAACGAATCGAGGATTGATGGTCGTATCCTCGCAGCCGAGCACGCTGCACCCACTTCGGACGAGTGACCGCATGTCGAACTCTTATTTCGGACTTCGCCGCCTCGCCCAGTCCGATCCCAGCGCCGCCAAGCGTTGCGCCGAAAGGCTGTTGGCGATGCGCGCAAGCTTGGACGCGATCCGGCGGCGGAAAAACGACGGCTCGCTGCTGCTGGCCACGTGGAACATCCGCGATTTCGATTCCAACAAATTCGGCTTTGGCCCGCGTCTGCCGGAGACGTTCTATTACATTGCCGAGATCATCTCCTGCTTCGATCTGGTGGCGCTCCAGGAGGTCAACCGGGATCTGAACGCGCTGGAGCAGGTAATGCGCATCCTTGGCCGCGAATGGGACTACATCGCCACCGACACGACAGGGGGGACGAGCGGCAACGACGAGCGCATGGCCTTTGTCTACAACACCGAGAAGGTGTGGTTCCGCAAGATCGCCGGCGAGGTGGTCCTGCCGGAAGGCCAGCTCATCGTCGCGCGCAAGAAGCTCAAGCCGCCCCAGGAACAGGACCCGGCCGACCGTCCGGACGCCTCATCGCAGACCGAGGCGCGCAAGGACTACGAGGAGGTTCGCCAGCAATTCGCGCGCACGCCTTTTCTCGTTGCCTTCCAGTCCGGGTGGTTCCGCTTCAGCCTGTGCACGGTGCACATCTATTACGGGCGCGATAGCGGCGAGCAGCTGGCGCGGCGCATCGCGGAAATCGAACGCCTGGTAAAGTTTTTCGCCGAGCGCCAGGACGCGGCGAGCGGCCAGGAGCGCGACGAGATGGGCAATGTCGAGAACTACATTCTGCTCGGCGACTTCAACGTGATCAGCCCCGACCACAAGACGATGCAGGCGCTGAAAAGCGAAGGCTTTACCGTACCGGCCGCGATCGACGGGCGCAAAGTGCGCACGGAGACGGATCATTTCTACGACCAGATCGCCACGCGCGTTAAGGACGCCCGCTTCAAGGTGGCCGGCGGCGGGCTCGTCGACATCTATGCCGATGTGTTCCGCGACACGGACGAGGACCGCGAGCTCTACAAGGCGCATCTGCCGAAAAAAGACCCCGAGAAAAACGAACGCTTCCGCGCCAAGACGCCGGAGGACCTCTATCGCAAATGGCGCACTTGGCAGATGTCGGACCATCGCCCGCTCTGGGTCGAGATCTCGACGGACTTCGCGGACAGCTATTTGCAAAGTTTCACAGCGGAGCCATGATGCGCGCACGCATGCGGTCTGGCCTGTCGCCAGGCCGGAATGCAAAACGCCCGCGGGCTGAGGGCGGGCGTTTTACGTGTTAGCGGCGATGGAAGGTCTCAACCGCGGCCCGCCGCAAGCAGGCCCGCCACGAGAAAAACCGCGAGAACCCCGCCTATGGGCACAAGAAGGAATAAAAACACCGGGTCCATCAATTTGTCCTGATTGGCTATGCAATCTCCCCGACGCGGAACCTACACGGGAGAAACTAAGAGACGTCTACACGGTACGCACTTGCTCCACTTCAAGGTTCCTCGATATGGTTGTGCATACAGGTAAATTGCAACTTCAATGCTTTATGTGAGGTGATTATTCCCCGCCTTGGGTCCTTCAAGACACAACCCTTGGTTGCGCGCGGTCCCGTTAATCCACTCCCATGAGCAGCTCGGCATTGCCGCCGGATGCAGCGGTATTGATGGTGACGGTTTGCTCGGTGGCAAAGCGCGGCAGATAATGCGGACCGCCAGCCTTGGGCCCGGTGCCGGAGAGCCCGAAGCCGCCGAAGGGCTGCACGCCGACCACCGCGCCGATCATATTGCGGTTCACATAGACATTGCCGGTGCTGAGCCGGTTGGCGATGTAGTCGACCCTCTCGCCGATACGCGAATGGATGCCGAGCGTAAGGCCATAGCCACCGTTTTCGATGGCCGCGAGCACGGCGTCCAGCTCCTGCGCCTTGTAGCGGGCGACGCACAAAATGGGGCCGAAAATCTCCTCGCCGAGCGCCCCCGGCCCGGTCAGCTCGAACAGATGCGGCGCGACGTAATATCCCGCGCTCGGCGCTTGGCCGGCGTAATGCAGCCGCGCTTGGCGGGTGAGCGTGGCGATGTGGGCCTCTAGCCCCGCTTTCGCCTCCGCGTCGATCACCGGCCCGCAATGGGTGGCGGGGTCGCGCGGGTCGCCGATGCTCAGCGCGCGCGCCGCCCCGGCGATCATCGCGATCATCCGGTCGGCGACCTCATCTTGCACGCAGAGCAGCCGCAAAGCGGAACAGCGTTGCCCGGCCGAGCGGAAGGCGGAGGTGACGACATCATCCGCGACTTGCGCCGCCAGCGCGGTCGCGTCGGCGATCATGACGTTGATGCCGCCCGTCTCCGCGATCAGCGGCACGATCGGCCCGTCCTTGGCCGCCAAAGCCCGCGCGATGAGCCGCCCCACGGCGGTCGAACCGGTGAACGCCACGCCCGCCACCGCCGGATGCGCCACCAGCGCCGCACCGATGCGGCCGTCACCGAGCGCCAGATGCAGCGCGGTTGGCGGGATGCCAGCCTGAATCAATAGCTTGACCGCTTCATGGGCGACCAGGGGCGTCTGCTCGGCGGGTTTGGCGATCACGGCATTGCCCGCCATCAGCGCCGCGGCAACCTGGCCTATGAAGATCGCTAAGGGGAAATTCCACGGCGATATGCATACGAACACGCCTCTGCCGCGCAGGCGCAGGATGTTGGACTCGCCGGTCGGGCCCGGCAGCCGCTCGCCGTCGCCGAAAACCGCCCGGCCCTGGGCGGCGTAATAGCGGCAGAAATCCACCGCCTCCCGCAATTCCGCCAGCGCGTCGTCCAGCGTCTTGCCGCCTTCCAGCGCCAGAAGGTGGAGGAACAAACCGCGCTTTTCCTCGAGAATGTCGGCTGCACGTTCCAAGGCTAAAGCCCGCATGTTGGCCGACACTGCCGACCATTGCCGGAATCCGGCGCTGGCGGCCCTGACGACGTCCGGCACGGCGCCAGGTTCCAGTTCGCTCACCGTGCCGGCGATGGTCGCCGCGTCGATCGGGCTCAGGGCGCTACGCTTCGGTCCTGGCGCGGACCGGCCATCGATGAGCGAGACCGCCACGACCGGTCCATCACGGCCGGCTTCGATCTCGCGCAGCAGCGCCTCCAGGGCAGGTCGGTGGCCGAACTCGACGCCGCGTGAATTGCGCCGCGTGGCCCCGTAAAGATCGGCTGGCAGCGGCAGCTGCGCATGACGCGCCGCCTCCG
>Ga0136634_10000063_pt1 | contig 49353 bp, 47 predicted proteins | sample AntDrymUQ8332106_2_FD_104654 | JGI IMG/M metagenome (GOLD analysis project Ga0136634, IMG submission 104654) | Polar desert sand microbial communities from Dry Valleys, Antarctica - metaG UQ833 (21.06) | ecosystem: Environmental > Terrestrial > Soil > Desert | place: Antarctica: Dry Valley... | reverse complement strand
GTGATGAAAATGGGATAGGCAACAGGTATGCGGGCTTTTTTACCACAAAAAAAGACGGGCTTGACACATTGGTTGTAATTGGAGAAGACATATTAAGAAACCCTTCTGCATTTGAAGTAGATAGTAGTTTAAGCGCAAATAAAAAAACAGATGTAGATACAATTGCAGTAGTATCGGTTTCAGAGGATTCCGCATACACGTTCCCGTTATCTAATTACCAAAGCAGCATTGCGGAAACCAGGATAGCCGGAGACAACAACCAGGTAAGCGAGGTAACAAGGCAGAGTGATGAAAAAATTTTATACAAATTAAAGATTGATGAGGTTACATTAAACCGCCGTAATGTTTCAGCCCAGCCGACAGAATATCTTAAAAAATTAATGCGCGAAAGCAGGTTGACAGTTGTGAGCCAGGCACCAATTGAAGAGGATACTATAAAAAAAGCAGATGATATTTTTCAGAATGAGTTTCCTGCTGATAGTATAAAATTAGGGACAGTTGTTCAAGGTACAGATCCTGTGCAAAGTTCTGTTATGACAACCATGAAACTCTTTAAGTATAAACCGGTAAAGTTTTCAGGCGATTTCGGATCTGTAGCAATCAGTAATAATATTTTAATTAACCGCTATCAACCTTATGAAGGGGGCTCAGGACCTGTCAGGCTTAATAGTTCCACCCCGTTAAATGGGCTGGTAAGGCTTGGTACAACTGAATTGATGGAAGATATAAAAGTATCCGGGGCATACCGGCTGAGCACAAATCTAAAAGATAATGAATGGATGATGAGTTACCAGAATTTTAAAAGAAGAATAGATTGGGGAGCAACTTATTACAGGAATGTTATTGGAACCGGCGTCACAATAACAGATCAAAACGGAAACCCTTTTGCCCAATATCCCGGTAAAAATTTTACCAATCTTTACCAGCTTAATATTGCATATCCTTTTGATGTGGCAAAAAGCATCCGGCTAACTACAGGTATTCGTTCAGACAGGTTAGTAATTTCAAGCCTTGATGAATTTAGCAGTACTATCCCTGATCAAAAGAAAATATTTTCTGTAAGCCATCTTGAGTTTGTGTACGATAACAGCCTTAACCCTGCAATGAATATCCTGAATGGCCTCAGGTATAAAGTATTTTTTGACTGGAATTACCAGGTAAATAAAAACCCTGCACGTATTGGTCCAAATACATATAACGTAGGTTTTGATGCCCGTTATTATTATCCGATATACCGCAACTTTATATGGGCTGGCCGTGCAGCAGGTGATTTCAGCTTCGGCAACCAGAAATTAATTTACTACCTGGGTGGAGTGGATGGCTGGCTGATGCTGGGAGACAACCAGAAATTTAATTCAAATAACGAGTTTGTAAAAGAAAGATATTTTAATACAAGTAATCCTCCGGCCAATGACCAGGATTATGCCTACCAGAGCCTTGCTGTTAATATGAGAGGCTTTATACAAAATGTGGCCAATGGAAATAATGCTGTGGTAATAAACAGTGAATTTAGGTTGCCTGTTATGTCTACTTTCTTTGACCGCACAGTAAACAATGCATTCCTTCGTAATTTCCAGTTAATACAGTTCTTTGATTTCGGGACTGCATGGAATGGAGGTTATAATTCTATTAAAAGACCCCAGGTTGTATATGGCCAGGACCCTGTTACAGTTAAAGTAAAAGCTGGTGGAATTGGGCCTTTTGCAGGTGGTTATGGTTTTGGAGCACGCAGTACTTTACTTGGATATTTTTTAAAATTTGATGCAGGCTGGCCTATGAATGGATTCTTTAGTGGTAAACCAATTTTATATCTCGCATTGGGATTAGATTTTTAAAAGTATAAATACGGATTTGCAATACTGGTTTCATTCAAACCTATCATTTTTAAAAGGCCGTTCATTTGCATTTGCCGGGTTATTTCCGGGAAAAGCCTGTGGGAATATTTTTATAAAAAAATACAGCATCGAATACAAGGCAGTTAGTATCAAAGTAATCCCCCATGTTTTCAGGTTATCATGGGGAAACAAAACTTTATTAAAAATATCCAGGCCAAGAGCTAAAGGATCATTTATCACATTCCAGCTATTCCATCGCTGAAACCGGCCCAGGTAAACACCAAATGCGCCAAGAAAAAGAATTACCGGAACGAATATTAAAACAACTTTTTTAGAAAATATATTCCCCAGAAAAATTTCAACTCTTTTCAGTGATATAAATGCCATCATCATTCCTGCAAATGATGATGCAAAAAGCAATATTGCATCGTACCAGGTTGGAACATTTGAAGTATGTTGCAGGTGTATCAGATCAGTGATAATATACAATGCATTTGGAAAAAAAACCAGCCAGGTAGAAAATAAAATGAGTTTTTTGTAGGGCGCTTTATTTTGATAGTCCTTTAAATATCCACTCAGCATATAAGGGAGCCATCCAAGAAAAATATTCCATGTAAGGAACAAATAGCGTGTATTGCCGGAGTATTGAATCCGCGCAAAGATCATAACACCGATAAATACAAGGAAGAGAAAAAGAAGTTTATTAAACGTTGTTATTTTTTTCATTTTATTTTTAATGAATGAATGAATGAAATGATCTTTGGAAAGAAGATAATTATCCCGCAAAAAAAAGTGATGCATGCACTTATCAAAACGGCCCCGGCAGATATATCTTTTACAATCCTGATGACAGGATGGTATTCTTTGTGAAAGGCATTGCATACGTGTTCAATTGAAGTATTGACCATTTCCATTGATAGAACAATTGCAATACAAACTGCTATGACGCACCACTCTAATGGTTTTAACTGAAAAACAATACCAGCTATTATAACCAGGCAGGCACAAATAAGCTGGATCTTTAAATTCCTTTCATTCCTGATGCAATGGAGAATGCCTTTGCAGGCATGGCCAAAAGATATTACTGTTTTTTTCATATTTATTATGATTACAATTTTATTACATCAGTATGTAAACCATCTGATCCATACCAGTTTACTTTCCTGCTTACATACATAACTATTGCCAATACGATAAACAGTCCTATGCTTCCTACAAGCAATGCGGTATCCTCAAGTCTCAACAAAATGAAAATGAATCCATACAAACTACCCAGTATGGTTGCGAAAATTGCAGCAGTTTTCCAGCTTTTGAAATGAGTTTTTGCATACAAAGAAATCAATACAACTGTTGCTGTTGCTGCAATCAGATAGGCATAATCAAACAGCAGGTATTCACTTATAGCCAATAGTAATGTGTAGAAAATTACAAGAGCTAAGCCAACAAGTACATATTGCACGGGGTGAAATGGCTTCCCCTGCATTAATTCAATAATAAAAAATAAAGCAAACGTAAGTCCGATAATCAGTATTGCATATTTAACACTGCGCGTAGTTTTATTATACTGATCAGCGGGTTCAACCATACTTACACCGAAAGAAAGATCCTGGCTGTTAAAGCTTCCATTTTTTATCACAGGTCCAAACGGAAGATTGGCCTGGTTGTAATGCCACTTCGCATTAAAACCCTTATCATTCACACTCCTTTCATTTGGTAATGTATTTCCATCAAAGGAAGGGCTTGGCCATGCAGATGTAAGCGTAAATGAACTGTTAGCACTTAAAGGCATAAAATGCAAACGTTCGCTTCCTTTTAATTTTACATTCATATCATAGAGGATTCCTTCATTCAGATTCTCTAATGAAACTTTTACTGGAACCGACAGGCCTGCATTGCTTATAATATTATCTGGCATGCCCGGGTTAAGAGAAAGTCGCTGTTTACTCAAATTGATAACTATCTCTTCCTCTATCCCTATAAAATCGCTGATGCCAAAACACAGTTTTGAATTTCCAAAATCAAGAATAGATGTATCCAGGTCTGATGGCCATTTGGGTTGAAAAACGCCACTGATATCAATAATACTTCTATAAAGCAATACGGTATAAATAGAGCGGGACCTGTTCTCAGGATTAATGATTCCCTTCACATCCATATTCTTTGACAATACAACAAGTTGTTTTTTTACGAAAACGGATTTACCCTCACCATTCACTGCTGGCTCAGTATATGGCACTAACAGAAATGGCCCTGAAATGGTTTGGGCTGCAGCCCATTTGGCACTTACTTCACGAACTACTTCTTTTTGTCTGGCCTCCCTTTCTGAAATTAGATTGTCAATAAAAATTGTTGGAATAAGCATCAGCAGAATAAGCCCGCCTGCTACCATGCCTTTTATCAATACTTTGTTGGACTTAATGTATACAGGTTTTGTTTCCATTGTTTTATTTTTATTATTATTAAGAAAAAATTGATCAATTAATTAAAAGTACTTTGTATTTCAAAGTATAATTACAAAAAAAATCATTTGATCGTTCTGATCATTTTTTCCAATGCTGCAAGATGTGATTTGAATGCTTTTTCCCCGGCCTTTGTTAAGCGATACGTTGTGTTTGTCTTTCTGCCTATAAATCCTTTCTCCACTTTAACGAAATCATTTTCTTCCAGTGATTTTAAATGACTGGCGAGATTACCATCTGTTATATTCAATAATTCCTTTAGCTCATTAAAATTCACCTCGTTATTCACAACAAGTGCACTCATAATTCCCAGTCGCACACGACTATCAAAGATTTTATTTAGATTATCGATCGGATTAATCATCATTATCGTTTTTCCCGCCAGTTATGATGCGTTTATCCCTGTCATATTTCCACCACATTGAAATACCATACACGATATGCATGAACCCAAATCCAAATGCCCAAAAATATAATCCGTAACCTACAAACCAAAGATTTATGATTCCCAGGATTATCTGCACATAGCCCAGGTATCGAATATCATCTAACGTATACTTGCTTGCATTGATCAAAGCCAGGCCATAAAAGATGAGGCAGCCTGGTGCAATAAGTCCGAAAGTTCCAAAATGTATCAGCCTGAATAAAAAGATAGCCCCTGCAATAAGGGGGATGCTCAGATTTAATAATAAACGCATCGCAGAATTGCTCCAGATAAGTATTCCATCTTTTTTAGTTTTTAACCAGGTAAATAAAAAAGCACTTAATATAGCAGCTATTAAAGTACCAACAGCTATCCAGAACAAACGGTTATTCAATATCCATGACGTGCCCCCGGTGTTAGCATGATTGCCCTGATCCATTATATAATCTTTGTAACCAAAAACATAATCATGTGCCAGCCAGGCTCCAATGAGAGCACAAATGCCAGCACCAATTCCACTGATTCCACTTAAGCTGATGAAACGACTGCTGCGTTCCATTATTTTTTTTATGTCATTGAGGGTTTCTAAAGATTGTTCCTGCTGGTTCATAAAAAGTACTTTGAAAAACAAAGTAAATTAATTATTATTGATCTTCCAAATATTATAAGAGATTTCTTTTAGAAATTATTGAGTATCTCTGAAAGCCGCCTGCACGATATTCTTATTTCTTCGTCAGGGATGTTTAAGGGAGGAGAAATGCGCATTGATTGTGATGCAAATAAAAACCAATCCGTGAAAACACCTGTGGGGCTGGTTGTAATATCTAATAAAGCATCAATTACTTTTTTATTTGTTTCAAAGCTATCAAATTCTACTGCCAACATCAACCCGCAGCTGTTTATTTTCCTGATTAGGGGGTGTTGTATTAATGACAGGAACAAATTTTCTTTTGACTTAACTCCTGCAATTATATTTTCAGACAGTAGTACTTTGAAAGCAGCCATACCTGCCGCGCAACTAACTGGATGTCCGCCAAATGTATTAATATGGCCCAATACAGGGTTATAACTAAGCACATCCATGATTTTTTTATCGGAAATGAATGCACCCAATGGCATACCTCCTCCCATAGCTTTACCCAGTAATAATATATCCGGCACTATATCAAACTGTTCAAATGCCCAAATGCTGCCATTCCTTCCAAAACCACATTGTATTTCGTCCAGTACAAGCAATGTTCCTGTTTCATAACATTTTTTTCTCAATGCTTTTAACCATCCATATACAGGCAAATTCACTCCTGCTTCAGCCTGGATCGTTTCTGCCACAACACATGCAGTCTTTATTGTAATAAATTCAAGGTCTTCAAAATTGTTATAATCAAGCTGTAATACATCTGGCAATAAGGGCCGGAATGCCTGTTGCCAATAAGCACTTCCCATAATACTTAATGCACCCTGTGTACTTCCATGATAAGAGTTTTTAAAAGATATAATCTGTGTACGACCGGTATATCGCTTGGCAAGCTTCATAGCACCTTCGGTAGCTTCACTACCACTGGCAGTATAAAAAACGGAATTCAATGAGGCTGGCAAATGATCGGTCAGCATTTTTGCATATTCGACCTGGGGATTTTCTACCAGTTCTCCATAAACCATAATATGGAGGTAATCACCAGCCTGTTTTTTTATCGCTTCAACTACGTGAGGGTGGCAATGGCCGATGTTGCAAACACTGATCCCGGCTATAAGGTCGATATATTCCTTCCCATCTGCATCCCACATTTTAGACCCACTGGCTTTTACTATGTTAAGGCATACAGGTGCGGTGGACGTCTGGCCAATATGATCAAGAAATAGCTGGCGGTTGGTCATGAACGTTATTGTTTAAATTTTATGAGAATATTCGTTTTAGTTAGTATTAATTTTATTGCAAATTAGGAATGTTTTTATGCAAAGGTGTACAACAAAGTGTTACTGTACAAGAGTGCGATGCAACGATGGGGAATTATCAACCAATGCCTGTAACAAAAAAATTCTCCATTTCATTCTCCTTTAATGGGAGATAAAGAAATCGTTTTATGGCTTTAATACTTCCGGTAAAAGGTGTAATGCCCCAAATAGGCTCTGATTGTTATATAGCGCCAAATGCAACTATCTTAGGCGATGTAATAATAGGAAATGAATGCAGTGTATGGTTTAATGCGGTAATCAGGGGAGATGTGAACAGCATTTCTATTGGAAACAGGGTAAATATACAGGATGGCGCTATTATTCACTGTACATATGAGAAATCCAGGGTAATAATACGAAATAATGTGAGCATCGGACACAATGCAATCATACATGGATGCGTTATAGAGGATGATGTATTAATCGGGATGGGCGCTATAGTAATGGATAATGTGCAGGTTGGCAGTAATAGCATCATAGCTGCAGGCGCAGTTGTACTTGAAAATACCATTGTTGAGGCAGGAACCATTTATGCAGGTGTTCCGGCTAGAAAATTAAAAAACGTAAGCAGTGAAATGCTCAGCGGAGAAATTAAGCGGATCGCGAATAATTATTTGTTGTACAGTTCCTGGTTTAAATAAATGTGAATATTTAAAACATCAACTGAACTGAATACTTATAAACTAACTTTAGCAGATGAAAAAAATATTACTTGCAATATGGGTCATTACGTTATTTAGCGGATGTTTTATTTTCAAGAAAAAAGAAAAATATGGTTGCCCGGTGAATGGAAGCAGTATTGGTGCAGAAAAAATTGCTGCTGAAGATCCGGGTGCATTAAAGGCAAGTAAGAAATCAAAATTTAAAGGTGTTCAAAGCTATTAATATAATTTCAGATTAAGCTATCCTAATAAAACCCTACCCTATGTGTTACGAATTAAAAACAAGTTTTGGCAGCACTGAAGCTGTTATTGACGACAACTGCGGCATTACTAAATTTTATGCAATTGCCAATACACTGTCTGAACACCTGCAGATTAAATTTATGAACCAGGTAGATGATGCGGAAACCCTTGACTGGGATTTTAAATACAAAGATCATTTTCTTACCCTTCACTATAATATTTTTAATGGTGTGAGCATATTTCCGCAACAAGTAAAAACTGCACATAATGACAATAACGCAGTTATGGAAGTTGCGCATTTTCTTGCACAGAGGGCTTTTTAAATGAATCGCTAGTACTTCTTATCTGTGATGGTATCCAGGATTTTTAGATAACTGATATACCTTTCTTCATGAATCTCCCCGTTACGTATAGCTTCTTTAACTGCACAATCTGATTCTTCGAGGTGCATACAGTTGTTGAATTTACAACCTGTTATTTTCGAACGCATTTCAGGATAATAATGAGAAAGTTCCTGCCTTGATATGCCCACCAGGCCCATCTCCCTGAGACCAGGCGTATCGATTATCTTACCACCTCCCGGGATGTCAAACATTTCCGCGAACGTTGTAGTATGTAAACCTTTACCGCTCCATCCACTTACATCCTGTGTTTTAATCTGCAGCCTGGGAAATATATTATTTATAAAAGAAGATTTACCCACACCTGAATGCCCGCTAAGCAATGTTATTTTATTTTCCAGGAGCCTCGTAACCTCATTGACATTCTCATTATTTTCCACACTGATCAGGATAACCTTATAACCAATCTTTTCATATATCTCCTTTATAATTTCAAATCGTTCAAGCTCTTTTTTCCTGTATATATCCGCTTTATTAAAAACAATTATGGCAGGAACACCATATGCTTCAGATATAATCAAAAACCTGTCGATAAAACCCAATGAAGTTTTAGGTTCTTTTAATGTGGCAAATAAAAGAGATTGATCAAGGTTTGCTGCAACAATATGATGCTGATTTCTATTATGTGGGGAAGAGCGGTTTATATAATTTCTGCGGGTATAAATCTCACTGATAATTGTATTCTCTTCTTCAGATTCATTTTCTATTTCTACTATATCTCCGACTGCTATAGGATTAGTTGAAGTGATCTCATCTATTTTAAAAATACCCTTTAAACGTGCTTTAAAAGATTGCCCTTCCTTATTTTTAACCTGGTACCAATTGCCTGTAGATTTATATACCAATGCCTGCATAGCTGCAAGTTAATTTTGAATTATGAATTTTATTAAGAATTAGTGGCTAGAGATTAGTTGACCAGAGATTAGTTATGAATTCTTGATTAAGGGAATTTACGGAACACAGTGTATCGCAAAAGGGCTTCCAATAAAAGAAAAAATAACGCGCCTAAAACAAACGGATAAAATTTTTCCTGGTAGCGTATTGTTTTTATGATCTCTACTTTGGATTTTTCAAGTTTATCGATATTCGAATAAATGGCATTCAGGCTTTCATTATCCCTGGCACGGAAATACTTACCCCCGGTTTCAATAGCTATTTCATTCATCAGCTTTTCATCAATATTTACTTTTTGATTTTCCATTACCACACCCAGTGGGGTATTCACAGGCTGTGGTGCATAACCATCCGAGCCTACACCAATAGTATACACTTTTATACCAAATGTTTTCGCAATTTCTTTTGCAGTTTTAGGGTCGATAAGTCCGCCATTATTTACTCCATCCGTTAGTAACAACACCACTTTAGATTTTCCGCCACTATTGCGCAACCTGTCTACGCTTGTACTTAAGCCTGCACCTATTGCAGTGCCATCTTCCAGCAAACCATTACGAATATTCCTGATTGCTGCAAGCAATACAGCCCTGTCAGTGGTTATAGGGCAAAGGGTAAAACTTTCTCCGGAGAATATTACAATACCCATCCTGTCTGTAAGGCGCTTGTTTACAAAATTATAGGCTACATCTTTGGCGGCTTCCAGGCGATTGGGTTTAAAATCCCTTGCAGTCATGCTTCCACTTACATCAATACATAATATGATATCTATTCCTTCTCCTTCTGCATGCTGTTCATCATTTTTTGTCTGAGGCCGCGCCAAAGCAAGTATGATTAAAGAAAGACTGAGCAATCTTAAAATAAATGGAAAATGCCGCATTGATGTTTTAAAAGACCGCAAACCATGAGCTGCAAGAACAGAAACTTTTATAGAAGAATTTTGCCTGTTATAATTTTTCACATACCATATTATCAGCAAGGGTATCAGTATAAACAACCAAAAGAAAATCGGCTGGCTAAAAACTATATTTTCAAAGTAATCAAAAAGCAAAATTTTTATTTTTTATTTGTTGATTTATTTTCCAGGAATTGTATGCCTTGTTTAATAAGTGCAAGTGCTGCCTTGCTTTCTGTATGAAGTGGAATAAACTTAGCAAATTTTACTGCGTCTGTGTATCGCAAACCTTCTGCCAGGGATGAAATAAATTCATTATTCACATTATTCTCTCTTAACTCAATTAAAATGTCTCCCGTAGTTTTATTTAAAAGATTTTTTTGCCTGTTCCGGCTGTAATAACGCTTAAATATATCTGCCAGCTCAGTATGATATTCCTTCTCTTTATGTTTGTCTAATAAATTTCCATTCTCTAATGCCTGTAAACCCTTCATGGCTTCTTCATAAGCAGAAAGATCTGATTTAAAAAGTGGAACGGGCTTATTCTTCCGGTGTTTTAAATATCTATATAATAAATAACCAATTAATAAAAGTAATAGCACTCCTGCAATAATATAATAAATGGTATAATCAGGAATATACACATCCATTAGCTGTTTGATATCTCTTAACTGGCCACTGCTATCGGCAGGGGAATAACCGACCTTAATTAAAATACTATCAGAATAAATTGTTGCCTTTCTAACACCATCTGTTATTACAACAGGAAAAGAGGGGAAATACCAATTACCCGAATCGAAACTGGTAAATGTAATAACCTGTTCAAGCGCTGTTTCTCCTTTTACTGAAGTAACAGGATTTTTGCGAATGATATCAAAATGCGTAATGGAATCAGGAATTGAAAAGTTAGCCTTATATCCAACAGAAGGAAGTTTTACTTTTAATCCAAAGCTTACCTGCTGACCTATTAAAATGCTATTCCTGTTAAGTGAAACTTCTATAGTTTGTGCACCCGCAGTAAATTGTAAGCTCATACAACAAAGAAACAGGAGAATATGATTTTTAGTTTTTTCCACCTTTAATAGATCCTTATTTATTTCCTGTTCAAGAAAAATTGCTGCAGGATCTTAACATAATCGTTGTCTGTTCTTATGTGCAGGAGGTCAGCGCCTGCTTTGCGAAAAAATACTTTTGTATCCTCAGATTGCCTGAAAAAATGCTGCTGGTAATTATACCTTACCGTCGCATTGCTGCTGTCCACCCAAACTTCTTTCCCTGATTCGGCATCCTGTAATTGTAATATTCCAGCCTCAGGCAATTGCATATCCATTTTATCATATACTTTAAGGCCTATTATGTCATGCTTTTTTCCAATCACTTTAAGATCATTGTCATAATCTATATCTATAAAATCACTTAATAAGAATGCAATACTTTTTTGCTTGATATTTCTATTAAAATATTTTATTGCTTCATTAAGGTGTGTGCCACTGTCCTGAGGCTCCGCCGTTAATAATTCCCGGACTATATACAATGCATGCTGCCGGCCTTTTTTCGGAGGTATGTATAATTCAACTTTGTTACTAAAAAAGATAGCGCCAACTTTATCATTATTATTAATTGCACTGAATGCAAGCACAGATGCCATTTCATTGATCACATCTCTTTTCCTCATGCCTGTAGTACCAAAAATATTGCTTGCACTTGTATCAATTAACAACATTACTGTAAGTTCTCTTTCCTCTTCAAATACTTTGGTAAAGGTATGGTTGAATCTTGCGCTCACATTCCAGTCAATAAAACGTACATCATCACCTGCATAATATTCACGCACTTCCCGGAAATGCATTCCCTTCCCTTTAAAGGCGGAATGATATTCACCAGTAAAAAGGTGGGTGGTGATCTTCTTACTTTTGATCTCCAGCTCCTTCACTTTTTTCAGTATTTCTTCTGTAGTCAAATCGATTTAGTTTATAGTTAATAGTTTTTAGTTTTTAGTTCGCGAACGGCACGTCATATATAAGTACACCAACTAAAAATTATGAACTATAATCTGTTATTACGGTACATTAACCGTTTTTAAAATCTCCCCTACGATCATCTCCACATTTACGCTTTCAGCTTCCGCTTCATAAGTAAGTCCTATCCTGTGCCGCATTACATCCATGCATATACTTCTCACATCTTCCGGAATTACATAGCCGCGCTTATTTAAAAAAGCATATGCTTTTGATGCTAATGCAAGGTTAATACTTGCACGTGGCGAACCTCCAAATGAGATCAATGGTTTTAATTTAGGAAGATTGTATTTTTCAGGGTAGCGGGTAGCAAATACCATATCCAGGATATAATTTTCTACTTTTTCATCCAGGTAAACCTGCCTTACAAGTTCTTTTGCAGCAAGGATCTCTGCCGCTGATGCCACAGGATTTATTTTAGCAGCATTTAATCCTTGTGTATTCTGGCGGATGATCATTTGCTCTTCTGTTTTAGTAGGATAACCTACAACTACTTTAAGCATAAACCTGTCTACCTGCGCTTCTGGTAATGGGTAAGTTCCTTCCTGTTCAATAGGGTTTTGTGTTGCCAATACAAGAAAAGGTTCCTGAAGTTTATAACTGGTATCACCGATAGTAACCTGTCGTTCCTGCATAGCTTCCAATAATGCACTTTGCACTTTCGCGGGAGCCCGGTTTATTTCATCAGCCAGTATAAAGTTGGAGAAAATCGGGCCTTTACGCACCATGAATTCATTCTTACCCTGGTTATAGATCATTGTTCCTATCACATCAGCAGGTAATAAATCCGGTGTAAACTGAATCCTGCTAAAATCTGCAAGAATGGTTTGTGCCAGTGATTTTATAGATAATGTTTTTGCAAGACCAGGAACACCTTCCAGTAATACATGACCATTACTGAGTAAACCAATTAGCAAACGCTCTATCATGCCTTGCTGACCAACTATTACTTTACTTAATTCATCATTTATACGTGTAACAAAACCTGCTGCATGATTTATCTTATCATTAAGCAGACGAATGTCTTCTGCAGTTTGTAGCATACTAAATTGTTTCTAATGAGTTTGCAAATTACGAAGTCTGATTATCAAAAATGCTGCCATGGAAAATGACAGGGTTAAAGAATGTTAATTAAAAAATATATGTTCAGCTTAAATACTTACCCACTATAGGAACGCTTCTTCCTACACCGAATGCTTTGGATGATATTCGTATGATAGGACAAAACTGGTTGCGCTTATATTCATTTGTATTTACCAGCTTTAGTACCCTGTCTGTAAGTAAAGGATCAAACCCCATCGACTTTATTTCACCCGGTCCCTGGTTCCTTTCTATATATTGATAAAGTATTTTATCAAGTATAGAATATTCCGGCAGACTGTCACTATCTTTTTGGTTGGGCCTTAATTCTGCGCTGGGAGGCTTGTTCAATATATTGGTGGTAATAATTACTTTATTTCGATTAATATATTTAGCAAGCTCATATACCTGTAACTTGTAACAATCACCTAATACACCAAGCCCACCTGCCATATCTCCATACAATGTTCCATACCCTGTTGCTAATTCGCTTTTATTTGATGTATTAAGCAAAATATAATTGAATTTATTTGCAATAGCCATGAGTAAATTTCCCCTTATGCGGCTCTGAATATTTTCTTCGGCTATACTGAAAGGTAAGTCCTGGAAAACGGGTTTAAGTTCCAGTAAAAAATTATCGTATATATTTTTTATGGTTATGATATGATATGGATTATCAAGATGAGTGCTAAGCATCTCTGCATCTTCTACGGAATGCTTTGTTGAATAATGAGATGGCATTAATACTGCAGTTACATTGTCTTGTCCCAAAGCTTCGCAGGCCAGGGCAAGGGTAACTGCGCTATCGATACCACCGCTACTTCCCAGTATAGCTTTAGTAAAACCCATTTTCTTAAAATAATCCCGGATTCCCATAATCAATGCTTCATACACATGTGCCACATTCAGTCCTTCATTAAATACTACAGGATTGAACTCCTCATCTGGCAACATGTGAACATTCTCCAGAATTGCACCTTCAATAGTTCCATCATCTTTTACAATAAATGATTGCAGGTCTTCCTGGAAACTGGCGAGCTTACCACAAAGATTTGCATCTTTATCAAATACAAGTGATGTACCGTCAAATACAATTTCTGTCTGGCTTCCCACACTATTACAATAAAGCATGGGGAGACCATACTTCAGCACGTTTGCTTTTACTGCAGCTTTGCGGTCTTCATCATGTGTATAATCAAAAGGAGATGCCGAAAGGTTAATCATAATATCAGGATGCTGACTGATTAGCATATCCATGGGGCAATGCCTGTATAAAGGATTATTGCCAAGGTTCCAGATATCTTCACAAACGGTAATGGCTAAACGCTTTCCCATGAATTCCACAACATTCCATTCATTTGCAGGTTCAAAATACCTGTCTTCGTTAAATACATCATAAGTTGGCAGGCAGGTTTTATGTATAATTTGTTTTATTTGTTTATCCTGTAAAAAATAAGCAGAATTAAAAAGATCTTTTCCGGAGATTACAGTATTTAATGAGGGAGATCCAACAAGAACCGCAATCCCTTCTGCATGCTCCTTAATATCATTAATGGCCTGGAAACATTTATCAATAAAATCCCTGAAGTATAAAAAATCTCTTGGAGAGTAACCACAAACAGATAGTTCACTGAAAACTATAAGGTCACCTTGTTGTTTCCTGGCCTCATGTATTGCATTAATAATTTTTTTTGTATTACTTTCAAAATTGCCAATGTGATAATTCTGCTGTGCCAAAAAAACTTTCATATTACCCTTAGCCGGTATTTAACTTTACAGTATCAATAAATGCTTTTGTTTTGCAAAGTTAAATTATTAGAATATGCGTTTGATAATAAGTTTATTCATCCTTACTGCAATAATATCCTGTGAAAACAATGATAATGCTCCTGATGTATCTGATATTAAAACTGATTTAATTACAAGCAGGTTTGAAAGAGATTTGTTTGCACTTGATACAAACATGCTCACTGTCCGGTTAGATCAGTTAATAGGTAAATATCCATCTTTTGGTGAAAATTTTTTATCAACCATTTTAAATACCGATCCGCGCTGGAGTGCTGATACTTCCGCAGTTTATGTAAAAGGGTTCATAACCGCTTATCGTAACGTGTTTGATTCAACTCAAAAAGTTTTTGAGGATTTTACGCCTTACGAAAAGCAAATAGAAAAATCAGTACAATATCTCAAATTTTATTTCCCTGAATATAAAGCACCGCAAAAGATCATAACATATATCGGCCCAATGGATGGTTTTGGTGATATACTATCAGAAGATGCTTTTATAGTGGGATTACACCACCATTTAGGAAGAAACTTTTCATTGTACAAATCAACATATGTAAATGAGACGTATCCTGAATACATTAGCAACCGTTTCGAACCGGATTATATACAGGTAAACTGCATGAAGAATGTTGTAAATGATATGTACCCCGAAAAAATCGATGACAAAAGCCTGGTAATACAAATGGTTGAAAAAGGCAAAAGGCTTTTTATGCTGAGCAGGTTATTGCCATCAGTGGAAGAATATAAACTCATAGGCTATGAAAAAAAACAACTTATGGATAGCTATGAACATGAAAAAATTATCTGGGATCTTTTTGTACAAAATAATTTTCTTCAAACAACCGAAAATAATATAATAAAAAATTATATAGGAGAAGGACCTAAGACAATGGAACTGGGAGAAGCCTCACCAGGCAATATTGGTTCCTTTTCCGGCTGGCAGGTAGTTAAAAAGTTTATGGAAAAAAACAAAGACATGACTTTGCCAAATCTTATGAATACAGATGCGGAAATAATTTTTCAGCAAGCCAAATACAGGCCTTAAAAAAAATTTTTTAAAAAAGAATAATAAGAAAAGAAGTTAATAATCTGAATGTATCCTTAATTCCGCTGTAGCTAAATAAATTAAATTAATTCATTTTAAAAGGCGCATGCATTTCAAAAGAGGGAATAACAACTTCAAATGTTTTTTTATTATTTACATTTTCGATCAGATAAGTTCCATTCATTTTACCCATCTCTGAACGAAGATTACACCCACTTATATATTGATAAGAATTTCCAGGAGGAATTACAGGTTGTATACCTACCACTCCATCACCCTGCACTTCTCTCATACTGCCATTGCTGTCATAAATATACCAGTGCCTGCTTATTAGTTTGATTGGAAAATCATTGTTATTTTCTATATTGATTTTGTAGGCAAACATATATTCACTGTTCATCGGGTTACTATACTCAGGCTGATAATATGTTTCCACACTCACTTTAACACCGCGGGATACTTTGGATATCATTGGGATAAATTTATTGTAAAATAATCAATTATTTGTTGCAATGCTTTTTTTTATGACAGCCGTATGCACATGTTGTTAAGATAAGGTTATTTATTATCTGTTGATATTTTTTACATTTTTAAAGCCATATTTTATTAACCATTCCATAATTTTTTGCCTGTTATCTCCCTGGATAATAATCATCCCTTCCTTTACTGAACCACCAGTGCCACAATAAACTTTTAATTTTTTACCGGTTTCTTCTATGTCTGCTCCGGTATATCCCTCAACAATTGTTACTGATTTTCCACCCCGGTGCCTGGTATCCAACCTGACTACCAATTTTTGTTCCCCCGGTGACAATAGAATTTCCTGTTCTTTATCTTCAGAAAGCTTGAAATTTTTATCTGTGGAATAAACCACCCCGGAAGATAAAATGTTTTTTTTCGCCATACTATTTGGTATGAATTATTTCCGCTTTTAAGCTAAGATCAAGATTGACAGCCTGGTGAATAATGGAACCGCTTGATATATAATCCACACCTGTTGAAGCATATTCTTCAAGGTTCGAATAATTAATCCCCCCACTAGCTTCTGTTTCATATTCCCCTTTAATGATACCAAGTGCTTCAATAATTAAAGCCGGTGAAAAATTGTCCAGCATTATCCTGTTAATTTTTCCAATTGCCACTACTGTTTTCACCTCTTCCAAATTGCGGGTTTCCACCTCAATTTTTAAGCCTGGTTTTTTTAAACTTACATATAGTGATGCTTTCTGAATTGCATTTTCGATGCCCCCGCAATAATCAATATGATTATCTTTCAACATTATCATATCATATAATCCAAAACGATGGTTTAATGCGCCCCCAATTCTTACCGCTTCCTTTTCCAGCAACCTGAAGTTTGGGGTGGTTTTTCTGGTATCCAGCAATTGTGTTTTATATCCTTTAAGCTTTTCTGTATATTTTTTTGTAAGAGTGGCAATTCCACACATTCTCTGCATGGTATTTAAAACCAGGCGTTCGCATTGCAATATCGTATGAACATCAGCAATTACATCAAAAGCGATCTCCCCAATTCTCATTTCGTCACCATCATTTTTATATGCAGTAAAAATGATACCGGGCTCTATACTGGAGAATATTTTTTCAGCAACATGCATTCCGGCTAATATTCCATCCTGTTTTATTTTTAAAATTGCCTTTCCCCGGGCAGCAGGTTCTATACAACATAATGTTGAATGATCACCATCACCGATATCCTCCGCCAATGCATTTTTTATAAGAATGTCAAGTTGTTCATTGTATCCCATAAACAAAGCTACGTATTCAAAAAAAATGTTGTTTACATAAAAAACTCCCTTTCGGGAGTAGTTTACTTCTAATATTTTATGTTACCTGTTTTCAAAACGTATCTCCTGGAGAGTTTGCCTGTCACCTTTTTGTTTCATGAAAACTGTTGTCCGGAACGATGCATTTTTTGTAAATAAAGTTCCAATACAATATTGTGAACCTGCATTTTCTCCTTTATGGATTACATCAAATCCTTTTATCGGGTTATTGGCGAAGAAATCTTTAAGTATCATTTCCGCCTGGCTTTTACTGTAGCTGTTACTTTTTTCAGGTAATGTAATTTCTACAGTGTTGTCGAAATACCTGGCAACCTGTGATGCATTACCATTTTTTAAGGCAACAACAATATCTTCAATTCCAATGGAAAAAGTAAAAGAGCTTAAAAGGGCAATAATGGTAAACAGGGTAAAAAATCGTTTCATAATTTAATTTTAAATTTTTCCTATAATGATTAAAACGTACAAACATGATACAAAATTGCCTCATTTAGCAGTTACTAAATGTTAAAGACAAGGCAAACTTAATTAGCCGTAAATGGATAAGTTTGCACTATGGAAAATAAGAAAATTATCTTAATTATCATGGATGGTTGGGGTTTAGGGAAAATCCCTGAAAGTGATGCTATTTTACACGCAAATACGCCATTTGTTGATTCTATTTACCATAAATATCCAAATACAACCCTGGTTACTTGCGGGGAAGATGTGGGTTTGCCCCCCGGGCAAATGGGAAACAGCGAGGTAGGGCACCTGAATATCGGGGCGGGCAGAATAGTTTACCAGGATTTACAACGTATTAATGTGGCGATACGTACGGGGACTTTCCAATTAAATGAGACATTGATAAAAGCAATCTATTATGCAAAATCAGAAAAAAAGACCTTACACCTGATGGGATTGGTAAGTGATGGAGGGGTTCATTCCCATATTTCTCATTTAAAAGCAATATTGGATGCTTGTTTTGAAAATGAACTTACTGATGTGCTGGTTCATGCCTTTACTGATGGGAGAGACACGGATCCCAAAAGCGGCCTTCATTTTATCCAGGATATCCAGGATCATATTAATAAAACCACAGGTTCACTTGCAACAGTTACCGGAAGGTATTATGCCATGGATCGCGATCATCGGTGGGAGCGGGTTAAAATTGCATATGATGGTATGGTTAAGGGGGCAGGAACAAGGGTAAATGATATTTTGAAAGCCATCAATGAAAGTTACCTGGCTAATATTACCGATGAATTTATTAAGCCAATAATTAATGCATCATTGCCTAAATCAAACATTGAAAAAGGAGATGTAGTCATCTGTTTTAATTTCAGAACAGACAGATGCAGGGAAATCACAGAAGTTCTAACACAGGAAGACAAGCCTGATTTTGGAATGAAAAAACTGGATCTGCTTTTTTGTACAATGACACAATATGACCATAGTTATAAAAATATCTTTCCTTTTTTTTTAAAGGATGACCTGAATAATACCCTGGGAGAAATTTTATCTGTTCATGAAAAAAAACAATTACGTATAGCCGAAACTGAAAAATACCCTCATGTAAGTTTTTTCTTTAGTGGAGGTAGGGAAATTTGTTTTAAAGGTGAACAAAGAATAATGATCTCATCACCTAAAGTGGCAACATATGATCTGCAGCCGGAGATGAGTGCTTTTGAACTTACAGAATCTGTTATAAATGAAATAAACAAAAAAACCTATGATTTTATTTGTTTAAACTATGCAAATGCGGATATGGTAGGCCATACAGGCGTTTGGGAAGCCGTTATAAAAGCTGTAGAAACTGTTGACACCTGTGTTGAAAACGTTGTAAGGGCATCATTGGATAATGGTTATACTATTTTTTTAACTGCAGATCATGGGAATGCAGATTATGAAATCAATGCTGACGGAACCCCTAATACGGCACATACTTTAAATCTGGTTCCCCTTTTTATAATTGATAATTACTTTACCGGAAATATTAAAAAAGGCAAATTGGGAGATATTGCACCAACAATTTTAAAATTAATGAACATTTCAATTCCCACTGAAATGACCGGAGATATTTTAATCTGATTTCTATGAAAAGGTTTTTTAAAATATTTTTTTTGATTTTGCTGATTCTTTTTATTCTGATACAGTTTTATCCAAGGCCGGAAAAAAATTCAGGGCAATCATATAATAAAAATGATATCTCCGCAACTTATAATACCACCCCTGCTGTTCAAAATATATTAAAAAACAGCTGTTACGATTGCCATAGTAATAAAACTGTTTACCCCTGGTATTCATACCTTCAACCAGTAGCTGGGTGGTTGGGTAATCATATAATTGAGGGGAAAAAAGAATTAAATTTTTCAGAATTTGATACCTATAGCCCGCGTAAAAAATTTAAAAAGCTGGACGAAATTATCCGGGAGGTTGAAGAAGATAAAATGCCTTTAGAATCCTATACATTTATTCATTATAATGCAAAACTGGATAGTGCTGAAAAAGCACAAATTCTCAACTGGGCAAAAAATAATTATGATGGAATGAAAGAAAAGTATCCTGCAGATAGTCTTAAAAGGAAAAATTAATTTCTATTTTCCAGATCCGTCACCGGAATGTTAAATAAAACAGTTTCAAATCAATGCAGCAAGATTTAATTGTTAATTGTCTATATTTATAAGGTACAAAACCTACTCATTTATGACCGAAGAGCAAATGCTTGCCGGAAGTATCAAACACAATGCAGCTGCACAAGAGGCATTATATAATCGATTCAGTCCACGTATGTTAGGGGTATGTTACCGGTTTGCAAAGAACCGGGAAGACGCAGAAGATATGTTGCAGGAAGGATATATCAAGGTATTTACCCAGCTTCACCAATATCGCGGTGAAGGCGCATTAGAGGGATGGATAAGGAGAATTATTGTGCATACTTGTATTAATGTTCTAAAAAAGAATAAAAAATTTGCCGATAGTGTAGATATAATACATGCTAATAGTTTATATGTAAGGGAAGATATGATTCCTTCTATAATGCAGGCTAAACAGGTGGTGGAATGTATCAGGGTATTACCACTTGGTTACAGGACAGTATTAAATCTTTATGCAATAGAAGGCTTTTCACATAAGGAGATTGCCGCTATTCTTGAAATAGAAGAAAGTACCAGCAGAAGTCAATATACCAGGGCAAAAGCAATGCTTGAAGACATCCTGATAAAGAAAAAAATAATTCAGAAACCCTATACAAAAGTTACTTACGTTTCTGCTGTATCAACATAGATAAAATAGTATGAGAGCTATTTGATTACCAAAAACTAAACGCCTTTTTGTGAAAGATGGAAAAGAATTTTGACACTGACAACTTTGAACAACTTTTAAGGGAAACAACGGATGAATTTCGTATGTACCCCTCAAAACGCGTGTGGCATAGCATTTATAACGACATGCATCCGGCTAAAAAATGGCCCTCGTTTGCTATATTGCTTTTGTTGATCACCTCCATAACATACCTGGGAGTTACCAATTCTAACGAAAAAGGTTCAACAAATAATAAGGCAATTGTGGCACGAAGTGCACAGATTAACCCGGAAAACCGTAATGATCCTTCAACAACCCAGACCCAAAATAAATCGCTTCAAAGTTCTACATCATCTCCTATCGGCAATGAACTTATTACTGCAGGTATTCCTTCCCGTAATCGCCCGGTTCAGTTAGCAGAAATAAATGCAACGGTTAAAAATACAAATGTTATTGATCCTCAAACAAGTATAAGTAATTTATCTTTTGAAGTAAATAATCATTTAAACCCAACTATTTTAAATGGTGAAGCTGATTCAAAAGAAACCAATATTACAGAACATGTTGATTTAAATAAAACCAGCATAGTTGGGTCCATTACCAGTCTAAATGATATGAAACAGAATAGTGATATTCCCAGCATATCACTTCAACCAGGTTTAAAAGAAAATATTAGCATTTCAGATGTTACTCCTGAGAGAGTGAAAATCATTAATACAAAATCTCTTACACCTGCTAACTTGAGAGGCGGGATAAAACCCTCCAAAAAAGCGGAAGATAAAATTAATATTGAAGATAAAAAGTGGATGGATGATTATGTTTTACATAATAAAAAACCAGGACGTAAATGGAAGAACAGGTTATCATACCAGATATATGTTACTCCTTCTGTTGGCTACCGGACACTTAAAAAGAATACCAGATTTGATCAGCCTGCTGCCAGTTCACTCATTTCTAATCCTGCACAGCTAAATACACGGGATTATTCCCTGAATCATTCAAGCGCATTAAATCTGGAAGCCGGGTCTAATATAATTTTGAGTTTATCAAAAAAGTTCAGGTTTAAAGCAGGCTTACAACTAAACTATACTAACTATAGTATAACAGCATATGAATTAAATCATCCTACTTTTACTACTTTGATGTTGAATAATCTGAATAATGGATATCCGGAATTATCTGCAAGGTCAACAACGATCGCTAATTCTACGGGCTTAGCTTCAAAATATTTAGATAATAATACTTACCAGCTTTCTATTCCTATTGGTGCAGATTTCAAGATAGCAGGTAAAAATAAATTAAAGTGGTATGCAGGTGTTGCAGTTCAGCCAACATTTATTGCTGGCGGGCATTCTTACCTTATATCCTCTGACCTTAAAAATTATGTGAATGGCAATAACCTGATGAGAAAGTTCAATTTAAATGGAGGCCTGGAAACTTTTGTTACTTATAAAACAAAAAATGGCATTATACTGAATGCAGGACCACAATTCAGATATCAGTTTTTATCTTCTTACAGTAAGCAATATACTTATGACGAAAATTTATATAACATGGGAATAAAAATTGGAATGACGAGAAATTTCTAGACCAATTTTATAGCTAATTTGAAAACGCAACACTTTTGTTGCGTTTTTCTTTTACTATAACCAAAGGATACTCACTTAACTTTGTGCTTAATTTTACTGATGCTAAAACTGATCATTTTTTTATTGTTTTTTCAATTATTTATTTCCTGCAATAACAAACGAAAGGAAGGGAAAAGGGAAACCAAAACAATCAATAATACTGCAGTAAATACCATTAAAGAGCCGTTCTTTCCGGTAACCAGTTATCTGAAAGGCCAAATTAATAACATTCAAAAAGGCGGAGTTAATCCAATAAAATATGTTTCAATAAAAAACAGAACTGATTCATCCTGGGTGAAAATGGAGGATCTGGGAAAAGAAGTATCCTCTTTCCTGGAAGATATTATAGATACCGCAAATCTTGCTCATCTGTTCGCGGAAAAGAAGTTCCTGGACCAAACGATCAACGCGTATACTTTTACATATGATCCAATCGGGAGGCTGCCTGATAGCTTTCGACTACAACATTGGGATGTATATGTTGATCCCGAAACCAATTATGTAAAAAGAATTTATTTAATAAAAAAAATAAATGACAATAAGATCTTACAGCTTACGTGGCAAAGTGATAAATGGTGCAAATTAGTTACCATTTCTACTGATAAAGATGGTAAGAGTACTGTTGAAAAAGATATTTTAATTAAATGGGATTTTTAAACAGTGACACATTCTGAGTTTTCTGCTAATGCAGGTTCAATACCCGCTCAACCGGGAATTTACAAATATTTTAATGCAGCCAATGAACTTATCTACGTTGGTAAAGCCAAACATTTACGTAAACGTGTAAGCAGTTACTTTACAAAATCCTTTACGAATTATAAAACTACAGAACTCGTTAACCGGATTCACAGGATTGAATTTACCATAGTTAACAGTGAGCAGGATGCATTTTTATTAGAGAATTCATTGATTAAAGAATACCAACCACTTTTTAATATTAACCTGAAAGATGATAAGAGCTATCCTTTTATTGTTATACGGAACGAGCCATTTCCCAGGGTTTTTTTAACGCGTCGCAAAATAAAAGATGGTTCACAATATTTTGGACCTTATACATCAGTTGCAAAAGTGAGGGAACTGCTTGATTTTATCCGGCAAAATATTCAATTGCGAACCTGTAAATTAAATCTTACAAAAAATAATATAGATAAAAAGAAATTTAAGGTATGCCTGGAATACCACCTGGGAAATTGTAAAGGACCTTGTGAAGCCTTTCAATCAGAAGAGGATTATTATACAGGAATAGAACAACTGAAAAATTTATTGAAAGGAAATCTCTATCCGGTATTACAGGATTATAAAAAACAAGTGCAGTTTCATTCTGAAAATATGCAATTTGAAAAGGCGGCTATCTTTCAAAAGAAAATTGAGCATGTACAGAAATACCAGGCAAAGTCAACTGTTGTTAATGCCCATACCGGAACCGTTGATGTATTCTCTATTTTAGAAGAAGGGGACACTGCCTATGTAAATTATCTTGCCGTAAATAATGGCAGTATTTTTCAAACAAAAACAATTACCCTTGAAAAAAAAATGGAGGAAACAAAGGAAGAAGTATTGGCTTTTGCAATAGCTCAGATAAGGCAGACATTCAACAGTGAATCTAAAGAGATACTGGTACCTATGGAAATTGATTACCCGGAAGAAGGGGTTACTGTGATTGTTCCTAAAAGCGGGGACAGAAAAAAACTGGTAGAACTTTCTGAGAAGAACGTAAATTATTTTAAAGAGGAATTACATGCCCGGAAAATGTTACGGCTTGAAGACAAAACAGATTCAGAAAAATTGCAGGCCCTCGAACAAATGAAGGCTGATCTGCATCTCCCTTTTGTACCACGCCATATAGAATGTTTTGATAACTCCAATTTCCAGGGAAGTTTTCCAGTGGCGGCTATGGTATGTTTTATAGAAGGTCAGCCGAGTAAAAAAGATTACCGGCATTTTAATATTAAAACGGTATCTGGTATTAATGATTTTGCATCAATGCAGGAGGTTGTATACAGGCGATATAAAAGATTGTTAGATGAAAATAAATCATTACCCCAGCTGGTTATTATTGATGGCGGAAAGGGCCAGCTTAGCGCTGCATTGGAAAGCATCAGGCAACTGGACCTGGAAGGTAAGATGACTGTTGTCGGTCTCGCTAAAAACCAGGAAGAGCTTTTCTACGCGGGCGATACCGCATCCCTGCAATTACCATGGAATAGTGAAAGCCTTAAATTGATCCGAAGAATAAGGGATGAAGTTCATCGCTTTGGAATTACTTTTCACCGTAACAAAAGAAGCAAAGGTGCCATTCAAAATGAATTGGAAAACATTAAAGGCATAGGTAAACAAACTGCAGATATGTTATTAAAGGAATATAAATCAGTTAAAAATATTAAACAGCTTACTTTAGAAGAGCTTGAAAAGTTTACCGGGAAATCAAAAGCATCAATAATTTTTGCTGCTATACATGCGGAAGAACAGGATTTAAATAACGCTAATGATCAAAATAGTCTGAATTAGAAACATTTATATGTTTTACGTTTTCCCATATAACATTATTAAACCAGCGTAGTATTATTTAGTGAAAACAATAGGAAAATTTAACATAAACTATCTATACTTTTGAAGTGACAGAAGTACAACGTTGTAATTATAAAAGTACAACGTTGTATTTATAAATAAACAGGTAATGAATGAACCTGTAATAAATACCGGAGCCTCAACTACCAGGGTGAGGAAACTTGCAGCCATAATGTTTGCTGATATGACTGGCTACACCGCAATGATGCAGGAAGATGAACAGGGAGCAAAAATTTTAAGGGACCGTCAAAGGCAAACACTGGAAAATTTTATACCTGGTAACAATGGAAAAATTATACAGTATTTTGGGGATGGCACTTTAAGCATTTTTGACAGTGCAATCGATGCAGTTAAATCCGCTATTGATATACAAAAAGAATTACAAAAAAATCCCAAGGTTTCCTTACGTATAGGAATTCATTCCGGCGATATAGTTTATGACCATGAAGGTGTATATGGGGACTGTGTAAATATTGCTTCGCGAATTGAAGCGTTATCTGTACCTGGTGCAGTACTTATTTCAGATAAAGTATTTGATGAAATTAAAAATCAGGCAGAAATTAAAACAAAGCTATTAGGGAAATTTAACCTGAAAAATGTAAAACGGACATTGGAAATATTTGCTATTTCAAATGAAGAGCTTGTTGTGCCTACCTCTATACAGGTGGGTGTAAGATCAGGATCTGAAAAAACAATTGCCGTACTTCCTTTTGTAAATATGAGTGCTGATCCTGAAAACGATTATTTCAGTGATGGTATTTCCGAAGAAATTTTGAATGCTCTTACCCATGTTCAGGGATTGCAGGTTACAGCCAGAACATCCTCTTTCTTTTTTAAAGGGAAAAATGAAGATATACGGCAGATAGGATCCAAATTAGGAGTAGCAACTATACTGGAAGGTAGTGTACGCAAGGCAGGAAAAAGAATAAGGATCACAGCTCAATTAATAAACACATCGGATGGTTATCATATCTGGTCGGAAGTATATGACAGTGATCTTGAAGATATTTTCCAGATACAGGATGAAATTTCTTTGAAAATATTGAACAGGCTTAAAGAGAATTTTGCAGAAGATAAAAAGGGGGAGCCTATTATAAAAGTGCCTACCGAAAACCTGGATGCATACAATCTTTACCTTAAAGGCAGGTATCATTCGAATAAATCAAATCCGGAAAACACTGGCAAAGCCATTAAGAACTTTGAAGAGGCAATCTGTATTGATCCTCATTTTGCACTTGCGTATAGTGCCTTATCATACTGTTACTCTTTTATGGGATCAGCAGGATTAATGCCGGCCTCCGAAGCGTATCCCAAAGCAATAGACTATACTCTAAAAGCAATAGAACTTGATCCAAATCATGCGGAGTCGCACTTATCCCTTGCTACAATCAAATTTTTTCATAACTGGGATTTTGATGGAGCGGAGGTTTCATTAAACAAAGCCCTAAGCTTATGTCTGAATTCATCATTGATTAACCAGGTACATGGTTGGTTTCTTATTGCCAGGGGTGATTTCAATAAAGCTATTGATAAAATGCAACAGGCGCTTTTACTTGATCCTCTTTCTTTGCCTTTGATAGGAAATCTGGCTGATGCCTATGCTTTTGCAGGGCGTTTCCCGGAAGCATTGGAACAATATGATAAAGCAATTGATATGGATCCCCGTTTCAGGCGTGCTTTTGAAGGCAAAGGAATGTTATATACCGTTATGGGAGAGTATGATAAAGGCATAGAAAACCTGGAGCAATACCACAAACTTATTGGCCATCCTCTTAAAGGACTCAGTTCTCTGGGGCATGCATATGCAGCTGCCGGCCAAAAAGCAAAAGCACTTGAATGCCTTGAAAAATTGAAACAAAGAGAAGAATCAGAACCAGATAAATTATTACATATGGACTATGCTTTTTTATATGCTGGCCTGAAGGATTATGATAAAGCATTTTTCTACCTGAATAAAACTTTTGAAAATCGTATGGGTATTGCCTGCCTGGGAATGATTTTCTGCATACGATATCCTCTTTTAAATGATCTTAGGACAGACCCACGCTTTAAAGACCTGACAAGAAAAATGAAAATAGATAATTAATGATGTTTGTTCAGTGATAAAATATAAAATGCCAGCAGGTATGAAATAATGTTTAGGCTATTTAAAAGTTTGCTTTATTATATATTCTTCTTGTTTCATTCATACCAATTGTGCATTCATTACTCTTTATCCGACGTCAATATAATTACAAAGCACGCTTAAACTTATTTGGAATTATACAATTCTTATTGTAAACTTATAGTCTAAACTTTTATTCAAATGATTTACAAAAAAACAAAGACAACTATTATACCTATTTTGAGCATAGCATTGATTGCAGTTTTTGCTATTAATGGCTGCAATGAAAGTGAAAAAAAAGAAGTTAAAACAGATACTACCACAACCCCATCTATTGACACAATCAGACCTGTAGAGGACTCTATTGTTTTCTTAGATTCAGCTGATACCCGTCCTGTAAAAACACCAAACTAAATTTTGTATAACAGATAATGTTTTTGTTATAATTACTTACCGGTATCATCGGTTTCATCACTGATTTTATTTTCGGTTGTGTCATTTAATTTTTCGCTGCCACTTACTGTTTCAACTGATGGGGTATCCGCATTTTCAAGGCGTGTTTCAATTATATTTTTAGAAAGGGGTTCCTGTGGCGATATTGCAGGTTCCATTTCATTAGGGGCAATTTCAGTATTCGGGATTATAATTTTGTCATCAGGAATTCTTTGTTGCAATAATTTTTCAATAAGCCAATGCTCTAATTTGTGATGCGCGGGTATTAACACAGCCCCCACCGCAACAAAGATCAAAATTTCCAGCCACGGTGTATGATTCGTTAAATCAGCAACAACCGGATGAAGCAATATGGTCAGATATTCAAAAAAGAAAAGCAATGACAGGATCCCCAATGCCTTTATAAGTTTGATATTAACTCTAACCCTGCTTAGCAATAATGTAATCAGGAATAAGCCTGGGATGAAAATTCCTATAAAAAGTAGCTGCAACCGTTGCTTACGTTCTTTTTTCGCCCGTTTATTACTTTCCTCTAATTCATATTGCCTGAATTGCTCATTGCTTGTAATAACCTGGGATTCCCGGATCCTGTTCCTGCTGTTAACAGAATCATTCAGTGTTTTTACATAATTGATATATGTAAAAGCGCTGTCAATATTTTTTGTTTGTTTAAAATGTTCGGTAAGAAATTCTGCAGCTTCCATTTCAATGGACACAAAACCAGCTTTCTTCGCTATTGAATATGACAGAGCCGCATATTTTTTTGAGGAATCAAGTTGTTTTAATTCTTTAAATAAATTGGCTAATCCCAGGGAAGCCTCACATACAAGTTCATCGTCATTCACTGATTGCAGGTATACGATAGCGTTATGATAACTACGCTGAGAGCTATCTAACTTTCCCATTTTTAAAAAGCTGTGACCCAGGCCGGTCAAAGAGGCTCCTATAAAATCAAACTCCTGAAGGCTTTCGGCAATGAGTAAGGATCGGGTAAAATATTTATAAGCTGAGTCTGAAATATTGAGACGGTTATACACATCCCCCAGATTTAATAAACTATAATATCTAAGGTCTTCAATTTTGTAGCGGGTAATTACGGAATCCGATAGTTCATAATAATACAATGCTTTTTCAAATTCTTTCTGCAAAACATAGATAACGCCAATATTCATCAATACACTGGCCAGGTTACGGGGTTTACTTCTTTTTTCCTCCAACTGAAGTTTTTGAATATTAAGTTCTAACGCTCTCGGGTAGTTGCCAATCTTAATAAAAGTATTAGCCAATACACCCAATGACCTGGATTGGCCTTCTTCATACTTTACTTTTACTGCCAGGTAGAGTGCCTCCTGGGAAAGATGTAATGCTGTATCGGGATCATAAATATTTAACTGATCAGCGAGTTGCCAGAGGAGCCTAACCTTGTTACTGTCTTGCTTTTCCTTTATAAGTAATTCCTTTAAACTGTCGGCTTTAGATCTTTGCGCATTCAATCCAAAGGATACGCTTATCAGCAATATAATACTTATACAATTTTTTAATACCTGATTACATCTAATAGATAAAGACATTATAGCCTGTTAATATTTAAATGTAATTATTATAAACTGCTTTAAATAATTTTAAAAGCTCGGAGTTAATTTATATCAATGATTCTTAATTGCAGTCCGTTATTTGATTTTTAAAAAAAAGATGTAGATTTATTATATTAAAATAAAAACAAATGAGATTTAGAATATTTATTCTGATATTATTTTTATACTCCGGGTATTCTTCCACCTCGCAATCCTTATATGAATTAAAATATCATTTTCAGTTAAAAGACGGAAGGGAGGATTATAAAGCAATGCTACTCAGAAATGAAGATGGAACTGGCATCATACGCCTGGAATATTATGATCTTAACACCAAATCACGAAACCTCGTGGATATGGATATGATTGAAAAATATGGGATAGATGAGGAAGGCAGAGAAGATACAACCATTTTAATTTATGTAGGGCTGGATCAAAATATGGTCATGGGCAAAGTACTTTATAAGCCGGATAATTTTGTTTTTACACTGAATCCTGCAACCCATTTCTATGAACCGGCTTTTGTAATTTCAATAAATGATAATGGAACCGAAGACATGGGGGTTCTGGATGATGTTAGATTACTTCAACAGGAAGACCTTACCATAGATTTTGTTTTGCAATATTTTACAGAGAAGGATGAATTTTATATAAATCTTTTTGACGAAGCGGAGACAAGGGGGCTCAATAACAAAGAAAAAGAATCACAATTACATCTCGTTTTAGTAGCCAACACCGAAGACAAATCTATTGGCAGCTCCTGCGTTATAGATAAAGACGCTACTTATAAAACTTTTAGTGAAGTCGCTGAATACCTGGGCATACAATTTAAACCAACAGTTATAGCCGGTAAAGATTTTAGTAAAAAAAATGTAGATAAAGCATTAAATGCTTTAAATCCCAACAGCAAGGATATCGTAGTATTTTATTATTCAGGGCATGGTTTTAATGAGCAAAACACAAATTATTCCTATCCGTTTCTGGACCTGAGAGACAAAAGTTTTCAAAATTTTGGTGGTGAGTATACTATCAATATGGAAACCATATTTGATAATATCAAATCAAAAGGCGCAAGGCTCAATCTTGTTTTTAGTGATTGTTGTAACAGTGACCCGACTAAAACCACTAATATCAGTACTGATGGCGCTACTACACGGACTTCTTCTATTGGTTGGAATATGAATAATTGCAAAGCGCTTTTCATGAGTGAAAAACCATTTTCTTTATTGATGACAGCGGCAGCAAAGGGAGAATTATCAGCTGGAAATAGTAATAAAGGAGGAATATTCACTTTTAATTTCAGGGAATCATTAGAAAAATTCTTAAGCCCTTTTTCCAATGATGTAACCTGGACAGGTTTGGTTATTTCAGCCAAAAACCAAACAGTATATAATGCAAAGCGAACAGGGTGCAGGCAGGAAGATAACTCGCTTAAATCCTGTATACAAAACCCTATGTTTAAAATGGACTAATATTAAATTACGCAAGGCAGATCAATAATCTTCTTTTACTTCTTCCCTATAAATACAAAACCCTCTCTTGCAGAAAGGGTTTTGAAAATGTTTTATAAAATTTTTAATAACTCCAAAGATCCTGTTCATAAGTAAAAATCTTTTCTTTAATATTTTCTCCTTCCAGTAATTGAAGTATACCGTTTTCAGAAAGTCCTTTTACATTTTTTATAAACTGATCATTGGGATTATCTATTGTGCTTTTAATAATCCTGCCGTAGAACATCCGGCTTTCAAACAATTCTTCCCAGCTCATTCTACCGCCGAAATTCTTACCATTATAAACTTCATACTTTGCAAAAATAGGCCTCATGTCAGGATAATATACCCAGAACAATTCAGATTCTCCAAGATTAACACCCATGGAGGTGACAACATTTTTTACAGGGGCTATTCCCAGGATTCTCCAGAATAAACGAGAGCTTTCCTTATCAAAAATCACTTCTTCTTTAATTCGGAATTTATAGAATGAATCAAGATTTACTTCCGGTGTCATGGTTTTGGTACCGGTAAGATTACCCAATGAATCATATAAAGGCACATCAATTGGTTCTCCACCTATCACCTTGGCAACTTCGCCTTTTGTCAATGGAGTGGTAAACCTGTCATCAACATTGGCAAATACAGTTACCAGACTATCCTGAATGGCCTGCATGATTATCGAAATAAAACGCTGGTTCCCATTATCCTGATCTGCAGAATACCGGAAAGGCAAATTCATTTTTTCCCTTGTATCTATTTCTCTCCATACTTTATGACGGTATACTGCATCATCAGCTCTCAGGTGCTCATATGGAAGTGGAGTCCTGTCACGCAATACAGTTGTTTCAACCGCTTCATCCGGCCTTAAAGATTTTTTTATACTTCTTATAGGGAGGCTGTCATTAAGAGGTGCCTCAACAGCGGCAACAGCGGCAATTGTATCAATTGTTGCTACAGTAGGCTGGATCTTGGCTTTAGTTTTAGTTTTAGTAGTCTTACGCGTACTGGATCGCTTGGTGGCAGTACGTTTTTTCTGTTGCGCCATGGCAACGTCTGCAAAACTGCATAAAATAATTGCTAAAAACAGGTACTTGATTAAACGCTTTTTCATAGCCTTTTTATTTTCAAAATTTTTATTGCAATATTATACCAACACCTTGTATGGATCTTCCTCCATCAGGGCCTGAAACTTTTACATTATCAAAAGTTATTGAGGTACCTGGCTGGCATCTTTGTATATATGATGACAATCCTCCCAAACTATTGCCATTGATCGATGCAGTTACAACATTAGGAAAACCCGCACCTGAAAAATATACTGTTGCACTTGTTACAGAATATCTTACATCAAAGTCAAAATTTTCAAGGTCAGCACGGCAAAACTGCTGATTTTTAAATGTTACAGATGGCATCCTTGTTCCTCCGGGTCCTACTTTAAAAATAGGATCCGGAATTTTTTTAATTCTAAAATTAAAAACGGATGCTTTACCATTTGCATTTACAGAAATAGATGCTTTACCTATTGAGCTTACACGTACAGATCGGTTAGATCCACTACCACTCAATGTTCCGCCCGACATGCTAACGGTTGTTTTATCCCATCCCGTTGGAGATCCAATAGTAACAGGATTATCTACACCTATATAAAATACATTCATTTTATCAAGCATTACTGCAGCACCCCCTGGTGTACCTACTGTATATTCAACATCTTTAGTTTCTACTTTTTCATTGCCATCCTGGTCTTTATAACGAATGGTAACAGGCACTTTACGTAGTCCAGCGCCGGAAGCTGAAATTTTATATGTTGCAGCTCCATCAATAACCTGCTGTCCCACACCGCCAATTGAAATTTGCGGCTGTGCTGCAGAACTGTATGCTCCAATTCCTGCTGTTATAGAAATCTCATCACCAGGCATTACATAGTTTGAATTTTGTCCGACAAGTACTCCTGTTTTATCAAATTTAACCTTAACAGCACCAATTTGCTCATGTATATATGTTACAATTTGATTTTCTGCATTTTTAACATTGTTTTGAAATTTACTAAGCAAGGTTAATCCCGCAACAGTAGGTGTCATATGAAAATATGCATTTGTAAAAGTATTTTTATTGCCATCCAGTCCAATAGGAGGATCAAGATCTACCGGAATGGTTTTCTCAAATTGAGCCTTGATACTGGGATGGATATTAAGCATATCTTTTCTGTAAGCAAGTAATTTTCGCTCCAGCTCCTCTCCTTTACCATTTTCTGCAAACAACCGGGTAGCAGCTTCTAAATTATCTTCCTTAAAAGATTCTTTACCATCTACCATTTTCAAGCCTGCCTCAGTTTTTAATTGTTTCTTTAAATCCTCGATATAAGTATTCATATCAGTAGACAACTTCTTTGCCTTGTCACCAAGGGGTTTCCATTCTTCTGCTTTTAACCTGGATTCAGGTTCTGTCAACTTTGCTAATAATGAAGAGTAAAGTGTATTGTTGGCAGATGTAAGATTATTACTTGAATTCATCAAACTCCTGTCTACAACCTTAAATGCATTCAATATTTCGCTTGATACATTCAGTGCCAGCAATGCTGTAAGCACTAAATACATCAGGTTAATCATTTTTTGCCGGGGCTCTTTAGGTAAAGCCATATCAGATAGGTATTAAATTTTTAAAATATTGTTTGGATAAAATTGAGATAACCTTTACAGATTATCTGCCCTGCATTGCACTAAGCATATTACCATATACGGCATTTAATTTACCCAGGTTATTTGCTAATATTCCGATCTGCTCTTTTGCTCTTGTTGCATCCTCTACACTACTCATCATGGCCTGGCTTGCTTCTGCCATTTTACCATAGAAACCATTCAGCGCTTTCAGGTGATTATTGCTTTCCTTTAATTCAAGTTCATAAATTGTATTGAGAGAGCCGAGGTTTTTAGTTAACACCTGAACCTGCTCATGAAAACCTTTTGCACTTTCAGAAGCATTGCTGAAAGTAGTCATGGTATTAGCACTATTATTAAATGCTGTTGCCATTGAACCCATTGCATTAGTTGCTTCTTTGGTTTTTGAAGAAAAGTCGCTTGTAGATCTGACTACATCACTTACATCTGAAATTCCTGCAACAGTAGTTCCAAGTTTATTAAATCCATCTCCTAACTTTTTCAAATTGGTTGGAGTTATATCTGCTTCCAGCAACATCCTGTCCATACTTTTTAATGCTGCATTGCCGGTATCCACAGCAGGTGTAACTACACCACTATCTGGAGGAGGTGCTACCAGGTACAACACAGCATACGCCAGAAACACAGCTGCTTCTGTATATAAACCTACTTTTAACCAGATGTCTGCTCCCGGAGCATGAGTAATTTTGAAAAGTGCGCCAAGTAATACGGGTACAGCCGCAGCAGAAACAAAAATATTTAATATTCTATCGATTGGACGGGATTGAGCAACAGCCATAGTTTTTTGTTTTAAGTTAAATGGATTTTATTAATATCAGTTTAGAAAAAAGTCGAGAATGACCCGTTGTTTAAACAACGGGTTATTCATTACATTAAAATTTTAGATAAATATTTCTTATTTGCCACGCTTTTTGGTAGGAGGAAGATCAATTACACTACGAAAACCTATATAAGATTTTGCAGTATCCTGGTACTCATAACTACGTGTGCTGGTTTGCAGGAAGAAGCCTACATCTTTCCAACTTCCACCACGTAAAACCTTACGTTTCATTCTTGGAGGATCTGAATCTTTGGCATTCCATCTGATATCAGGATTCATATCATGTTGGAAATTGTAACCACCTTCATAAAATAAGGAAGACGTCCACTCTGCTACATTACCTGCCATATTATATAAACCGAAATCATTTGGCCAATAGGCATCAGCCCTTACTGTATAAAATCCGCCATCTTCAGGATAGTTACCACGCCCGGGTTTAAAGTTTGCAAGTAAACATCCTTTCCTATTTCTCAGATACGGACCTCCCCATGGATATGGCGACTGTGAACGGCCACCTCTTGCTGCATATTCCCATTGTGCTTCGGTTGGTAAACGAAAATCAGATTCTGCTGTGCGTTTTTTGCTTTCAAGGAATGCGTTCATATAATGTGTTCTCCATTCGCAAAATGCAGTAGCTTGTTTCCAGGACACACCAACAACAGGATAATTACCAAATGCCGGGTGACCAAAATATCTTTTAGCCATTGGCTCATTATAAGAGTATGCAAAATCCCGTACCCAGCTTAATGAATCAGGATAAACAGGTATTTGCTGTTTTACTATGAAAGCAGAACGTGGAATTGTAACATCCCTGTTTTGTGCTGCAGCTTTATAATCAAAAGTTTCAGATTGATAAACAACTTTTTTTGCATCGATTTCTTTCTTACCAAATATCCTGTTATCCGGAGTTACTACAATTGCATCAATTTTTTCAATAGTTGCTTTATCACCCCATTTGATTGTTTGTGCTTTCTTCCAGTCAATATATTCGTTACCATCTGAACCTTGCTTTACAAATCCCATCAATTTTGCAGCAATAGAATCTCTTACCCAATTTGTAAACATCCTATACTGATTGTTTGTAATTTCAGTGGCATCCATCCAGAAACCATTTATTGAAACAGTTTTATTACGTGCAGTATAAGCATAATTCACATCTTCATCACTAGGCCCCATATGAAAGGTACCCGGTGGAATGTAAACCATTCCCGGAGGCTTCGTTAAATTCCACTTTGCACCAGGTGCAACACCATGGAGCATTCCGTCATTTGGTAATGAACCCGATTTGCCACCGGATTTTTTACAGCTGGAAGTTGAGAAGATAGCAATGACAGCTATCAGAAAAAGCAACCGATTATTCATTATTTTCATCTTTGAGGGTATGGGGCAAATGTAATGTTTATTTTGAATTTTTATCATTTTGGTATTATTCGTGATTAACATACAATTTTTAGTCCTGACTATGATAAACGGCTAAATTATCTAAATATTGTGAAGATTAGTGTTAAGAAATTCATTAATTAATTGTTTTTTTTAACTCACTTATTGAATAAATGGGCAGAGAGCAAGCATATTGTTTGCACAGGTATATGGAAGCTTCTTTTTCAAAGTCTTTATTTTTTAAAAAAGGATAATCAATATTTTTTTCACTTGACTGAAAAATCCGGTTCGGCAGATATACTTTCAAAAATTCGTTTACCATTTTTTCAATATTGTTTCCTGAAATCACAACTTCATGAATTCCAACTGTTTGTTTTAATAAGATAGAAGCCCAGATCCCAAAGGATGTAGGATATTTCAATATTATATCTTTTAGTTTGAAAATTATATTATGAGCTCTGTCCAACCATTCCCGCTTATCTAACAACATAGCAAGATAATACAGGTTTTCCAACATTATACTATTGCCTGAAGGTACCGCTCCATCATATATCTCCGCTTTTCGAAGCAGAATATCTTCCTGTTGAATATTCGTAAAAAAAAATAAACCGGTTTTACTATCACTGAAATGTTTTAGTATATACTCCGTTATTTCCCGGGCTTCAAGCAGGTATTTCTGATCTGAAGTTATTTCCTGCAAGTTTATACAGGACTGAACCAGGTATGTATAATCATCAAGGAATGCCGGATGGGTGGAAACTTCATTTTTATAAGTATGATAATATCCTCCATCTCCTTTTTTATATTTTTCAATAATAAATTCATACAAGGCAATTGCTTCCTCCTTATATTCAATTTTATTTAATGCTGCATAAGCTTTACAAAATGCCGTTAGTAAAAGGGCATTCCAACCCAGCAATATTTTATCATCAATTTCCGGAGAAATACGGGTATTTCTTTTTTTGATTAAATATTCATTCCATAACTCGATCTTACCTTCCAGGTCAGCAATAGGAATATTCTTTTTTTTGGCAAATGTTTCTAAATTAGTATGAATATGTAAAATATTTTTTTCTTCCCAATTTCCATGTTCTGTTACTCCATACCATTCGCAACATAATTCAGAATCGTGCTTAATTACTTCTTCTATTTCCTTTTTATCCCAAACATAAAATTTACCTTCCACACCTTCAGTGTCTGCATCTAATGCGGAATAGAAACCCCCATCAGGATGTTTCATTTCCTTTATAATAAAACGGAGGGTTTTTTCAATCCCTTTTTTAAAAAAATCATCTTTGGTAATGAGGTAAGCATCGCATAGAACTGTTACCAGCAAAGCATTATCATATAACATCTTTTCAAAATGAGGTGCCAGCCATTTAATGTCAGTACTATATCTTGCCATACCTCCCGCCAGGTGATCATATATACCACCATTGAGCATTTGTTTTATTGAAAAACTAGCATGTTGTATAGCTTTTTCATGCTTAAAAAAATAACCATACATCAATAAATATTGTATGGTAAAAGTTTGTGGGAATTTTGGTGCCGGACCAAAGCCTCCATGTTTAAGATCAGCTTTATTTAAAATATTTTCAGCTATGACCTTACAATCTGCAGAAGTAAATGTTTCATTGCCTGCCTGTTTTTGCAATTCAAGTCCATCTAATAATTGGCTTCCTGATGATTGTATATGATTAACTAATAAATTAGCTTGTTTTAATAAATCTTCACGCTTATTTTTCCAGGATTCAGAAATAAAGGAAAGGATATCTTTCCATGATGCACGGTTAAACGCTTTTTCCGGTGGAAAATAAGTACCGCCATAAAAAGGTTTTTTTTCGGGTGTAAGAAAAACATTTAATGGCCAGCCACCACTTCCGGAAATAGCCTGAACAGCTTCCATATAAATATGATCAAGATCGGGTCTTTCTTCACGGTCTATTTTTATATTAATGAAATGCTGGTTCATGTATGCCGCCGTATCTTCATTTTCGAAGCTTTCGTGTTCCATAACATGACACCAGTGGCAAGCTGAATAGCCGATACTGATCAAAATCGGGAGATCATTTTCTTTTGCCTTTTGCAAAGCTTCTGCTCCCCAGGGATACCAGTCAACAGGGTTATGGGCGTGCTGTCGCAGGTATGGACTGCTTTCGAGAATTAACCTGTTAGTATGTTTTGGGATCATAATTAAAATTATACAATGATCCCAGTAAACATTATCAGGTCAGGTGAATTTATTTTTTTTTGGCAGAAATAATGAATTTCTCCAAGGCGGAGATCATACTTGGAGATTGAGGCAGAGGAGCTTTGATATCCAGCGTTAATCCGGCCTCTTCTGCTGCTTTAAAGGTATTTATCCCAAAAGCCCCGATAGTAGTACCGTTTTGTTTGAAAGAAGGAAAATTATGCAATAAGCTTCTAACACCACCTGGTGTGAAAAAACAAATTACATCATAATTACGCGCTATAACGTCTTTTACATCATTGCTTATTATTTTATATAACACCGGAGTAGCATAGCCGCAGTTATTACATTTAAGCCAGTTCGTGATCTCGGAATCAAAAGATTCTGAACAGGGATAAAGAAACTTTTCGTTGTCTTTATGTTTATTTATAACATCAAATAAACTTTTATTTGTGCCATCTGCGCCATAAAACACTTTTCGTTTCCTGTATAAAATAAATTTTTGAAGATATAAAGCTACAGCTTCGGTAATACAGAAATATTTTGTTTCCTGTGATACGGTCACTTTCATTTCATCACAGATACGGAAAAAATGATCTATGGCATTTCGGCTGGTAAAAATAACAGCAGTATAAGCCCCAATTTCAATCTTTTGCTTGCGGAAGTCTTTGGCAATTATAGCTTCAACGACAATAAAAGGGTAAAAATCAAGAGTAAGATTATACTTACTTGCCAAATCATAATAAGGTGATCTCAAACCATCCGGTTTGGGCTGGGTTATAAGTATTTTTTTAACTGTTTTGGTTGCAATTGCAACTACTTTTTCATCGGTTTTCGGCATACTTAATAATCCATATAATTGCAAAATTAATGATTATTTGTCAACAAAATCATAGCTGATTTATAAATCAATAAAAGAGGTAAAATTTCTATCCCGATTATATATAAAAAGAAATGATATCGTTGAACTTTAATTTTGTTTTGTAAAATTCCAAAAAACCTTAAAAATCTTAAAATCAAAATAGCGGAGATAATAAAATAAGAAATTATTAAAACAAACTTCACCAGGAATTGATCTGAAAAGGCCATAATAATAATTATTGGAATTAATGCTATAGCAATAATCTTATTGATCAGAAAAACGATAAATATATACGTATCAGCTACATTCTGATAACCGCTGATCCACCCGGTAAATTTTAAGACAAAATATTTAACAATGTACACTGCCAATACAGCCCCAATGCAGATAAACAAAACGTTCAGATCATATATCACATCTATATAGCCAAGGTTACTGAGAAGTAAAAAAACGTAAAAGCCCCCGGTCAGAATAAAAAACATATTAAAAAATAATGCGGGTTGTTTGGCCTGAATTAACTGGTCAGTTAATTGTGTTTGCCTTAATGATGTATTAAAAAATACGCGGAATAAATTATTGAGGTAACGGGAATAAAACATTTTTAACAGGCCAAATAAAAAAACAATAAAAAATATGGCATAAAATAATATTTCCTTACTCCTTTGTTTTCTTTCACTCATCACAAATGAAACTGCTGACGCACGGCTGTTTAAATATATATTATCAAAAATTATCTTTTGCATTTTGCCCGGAAAATTATCTGTTTTGCTTTCCCTGTATGCAATACTATCTTTTAATATGATCGCAGTATCTTTTATCCGGAGATCAGAATCATTTATAGCCGGTGTAATATTAAGGGGACTTACAGTATCATTTATCTGTGAATAAAATACCTGTGGATAAAATAAACTTAAAACCATTAACAAAACCTGCCTCAGTTTAAAATATTTATATGATCCTTTACTCATCATATTTATCTAAAAATAGTTGATATAGCCAAAATGCAGTTTTGCTGATTCCCTGAGATTAAATGTTACATCATCTCTTTTACCTATCGCAAAACTGATGTTTAATAACCCAAGTTTTGTTTCATATAAAAGACCAATGCCTGTTCCAATGTAATTGTTATTTATATTAACCGACTGGTATTTATTTTTTACTATACCAGCATCTGCAAATAAGAAGAAATAAGAATTCAGGCTTACCAATGCGCGGTATTCTGCAGAGACAATTGCAAACCTGCTTGCATAAATGCTTTCCTCATCAAATCCCCGCAATAATTTATAGCCACCCACCTGGAATAATTCATTACGAAAAATGCCCGGGCTTAAAAATACGCCGCTTGTAAGCGATGTTTTGATTGTTGAAAATTTTCCCACAGGAAAATAATGAGCTCCGTTAAATCTGAATCGCAACTGATAACTCTTTGGTTTAACCGAATCATATAGTGAAGCGTAATTAAATGCAGTATCCCTGAGTTCTATGATCTGATTGTTTTTTTTAACTTTTTTAATCCCAATTGCAGTTGTTACTGAAATTTCATTGCCCCTCCTGGGGTTATATTTATAATTTGTATTAGCCCAATCGTATTGCAATCCAATATTTACTGAGCTTACATCAATATTTATGGGCAGCTTTTTTTCTGTTTTTATGATATTTGTATCAATCCCACCTGAAAGAAGACTGGTGTTTTGAAACTGGATAAACAGTTTTCCCGATTGTGTTGCTGAAAGAAAATATTGCGCTCCTATTTGTGCATTAATCTGCAGAAAGCTGGAATCTTTTTTAAAAAGATCGAAGAGAAAGTCAACGCCAAAAGGAGAATTAAAAATATAAGGCTGGTTAAACCCAAGATTTAGCCTGGGAGATTTAAGTTGTAATTGCTGCCATTTCAATAAAATGCTTTCTCCACCACCTAAAAGATTTTTCAGATCGAGATTAACGTCACCGGTTAACTGCAGTTTTCCTGTATTGCCAGCAGCGGGTAAAAAGCCAATAAGAAAATTTACCTGGCTACTTCGTTTTTGCTGAAGGTAAAGATTCAATACAGAACCGTTTCCAAGCATTGTGATATCTGATGGCTGTACCTGGGTTAAATAAGGAAGTTCAAGAATACGCTTATCCACCTGGTACAATTTTTCTTTATTGTAAACACTACCATTGCTAATGTTGAGGTAATGCTGCAAAAAATTTTTATTGATATTGACCTTACCATATACCCTTATACTATCAACATGGTATAATACTGACTTTTCTGCTTTCAATACAGCAATGATCCTGTCATTTTCTATTTGAATGCTATCCAGGAAAACAGATGCAAAGGGGTATCCGGATTTTTCGTAATAATTTAAAAGCCGGTTTTGTAAAAGCTGTAACTGATAAATATTTATGGGTTTGTTTAAAATATTTTTTTCAATAAAGCCGCTTTCATCAAGAGCCTTTTTTTCGATATTAACTACATTTAATTTAACCAGATTATAGCTTGTGCCCAGGTAAAGATGGATATTTGTTGTTGTGCCTTCTGTCCAGCTACTGTCTACAGATGCTACAGGATAACCTTTTAAAGCGAGCGTTCCTTGTAATTTATTTATATAATCCATTATATCAGTTTCACTGTTAAAGGCTGTTTGTAATTTTAATCCCGCGGTATTAAACGAACTATCTTTGTCAAGAATTTTTATATCAAGAAAATAAGGACTCTTTGAACTTTCCTGGGCATGCGAATTAACAGCTGTAAAACAATTAAAGATCATTACTGAGGTAAGGGTTGTAATAAAAGGCAGGAGCCGGGTAAGCATGCAAAAGGTATTCATACAAAAATGTAAATTTACAATCTTTGGCGGGCATTTATATCCATATTCCTTTTTGCAGGCAGGCTTGTATTTATTGTAATTTCCATTTCTCCACTTCCCCTTCCCAAAAAACTATATTAATAGATGCTATTAACCGCGAAATATCTATAACTGAAATCTATAATGAGCCGGAAAAAACTATAAATACAATTTATTTTGGAGGAGGAACGCCAAGTATGATTGATGAAAGAGATTTAAATTCTATTTTCAATTCAATACATAAAAAATTCCCTGTTGCTAATGATGCCGAAATCACCCTGGAGGCAAACCCTGATAATATAAATCCCTTTTCTCTTTCATCCTGGAAACAAATGGGTATAAACAGGCTCAGCGTAGGAATACAGTCATTTATCGATGAGGAATTAAAATGGATGAACAGGGCCCATACTGCTGCTGAATCAATGAAATGCCTGGATGATATTGTGCATGCAGGTATACAAAATTATTCTGTTGATCTTATTTACGGTTCACCCTTATTGAGTAATGATGATTTTAAAAATAATGTAGAAATTATTTTAAATAAAAACATACCACACGTTTCCTGTTATGCCTTAACGGTGGAATCTAAAACAGTATTGGCTGAAATGATCAGGCAAAAGAAAACATGGGTAGACGAAAATAAACAGGCAGAACAATTTTTATTATTGATGCAATGGATGGGTTCAGGAGGTTATGAACAATATGAGATCAGCAATTTTTCAAAACCAATGATGCGGTCCAGACATAACAGCAATTACTGGCATGGCGTACCTTATTATGGCATCGGTCCTTCTGCCCACAGCTTTGATGGAAAAAATATGCGTAGGTGGAATGTTGCAAATAATTCTCTTTATGTACAATCTTTAAACAATGATCTTATTCCTTTTACAGAAGAACAGCTTACAAAAACACAACAGCAGAATGAGTATACAATGATCTCCTTACGAACTATTGAAGGCCTGGATCTTACCAGGGCAACTGATAATTTTGGTAAAAATTTTAAGAACGGTATCTGGAAAGAATGTATGAAACATGTAACTGCAGGAAATATTCAAATGAATAATAACATACTTACATTAACACCAAAAGGAAAATTAATGGCTGATGGAATTGCTGCAGACCTATTTAGTAATGAATTCAATGATGTAGTAAAAGTTTAAAATAAAATATCAGATTTATCTTTACCAATTAATAATTGTTTTATACCAATGTGAGCTCTATCTGTTTAAATCCTTCTTCCGCAGGCATTTGCTGCCACAGGATTTTGTAAACCGTTTCTGCTATCGGCATATAAGCCGCAATTTTCCTGTTTAAAATATGCATACACTGGCTGGCATTATATCCCTCCGCCACCATACTCATTTCCAATTGAGCGGCTTTCACGGCATATCCTTTCCCGATCATGTTGCCAAAGGTTCTGTTTCGGCTGAAGAGTGAATAGCAGGTTACAATAAGATCTCCCAGATAAACAGATGCAGCGTAATTATTGCGTGTTTGTTTTGCATTCTGCTTGTGTTCAATATAACCAACCTCTGCATTTATGATACCTGCTTTTCTAAGAAACCCTGCCATTTCATCCGCACTGTTAGCAATCAATACACTTAAAAAATTGTCTCCGTAATCCAAACCGTGTGCAATGCCGGCTCCTACTGCATAAATGTTTTTTAAAACTGCGGCATACTGAACGCCATAAATATCTTTATTCTGTACAATATTAATATATGGGGTCTTAAAGTAAGCAGCAATTTCATTTGTTGCCTGCTCATCAATACCTGTAAATGTGAGATAAGAGAGTTTTTCAGCAGCAACTTCTTCAGCATGACAAGGGCCTAATACAGCAAAATAGTTTTCAAGCGGCATGTTGAAATTATCTTTCAGGTAATCATTTAAAAGTTCATTTTGCCGGGGCAATATTCCTTTAATTGCAGATACTATTTTTTTGTCATTAAAGATTTTATTATCCAGTTTATTGAGTACATCATGTGCAAATGCAGAAGGAATTGCTATTACAATTATATCAGAATTATCTATTACTTCTTCTACGTTTGAAGTAAGGACCAGTTTATTTATATCAAATCTTGCCGACTGTAAATATTGAGGATTGTGGTGACGTAATTTAAATTGTTCTATAGCGGTTTCACTGCGGTTCCACCAATTAATAGTCTGACCATTGTCAGTTAATATTTTGGCAAGAGCAGTTCCCCAGCTTCCGCTTCCTAAAATTCCAAACTTCATACTTATAATTAAGAATTATGAATTTAGAATGATGAATGATTTTATAATTATAAAAGATGAATTAATGAGGGATTATTCATAATTCTAAATTCATCATTCAACATTTTTTAAAGTCCTAATTTATCAACAGCTAACTGGGCTGCTATCTGGCTGGCATCTTTTTTATTGTAAGCTTTAGCTTGCGAAACCAGCTCACCATCTACCGTAGCTCCAATAGTAAAAAGCCTGCGCCCATTCTCAAATTTTTCATCAAGAGTGGCGAATTCAAGCGCTTTTCCATTTTTATTGGCCCAGCCGTATAATTTATTTTTGATATTGATCTCTACACCTTCCAGGTCATCTGTAAAAAGGTGGGGGAAAATGATGTATGTTTCAACCCATTTTTGTGTTTTCTTATATCCTTTATCGAGATATACAGCTCCAATAAGCGCTTCAAGTGTGTTACCAAATATCTGGGAGATCTTTAATGCTTTATCAAATTTATTATAGAAAGTAATTTTTTTTAATCCCATCTTAAGCGCAATTTCATTCAGCTTAGTTCGATTAACCATCTTGCTTCGCATCTCTGTTAAAAACCCTTCTCCCTTGTAAGGATATTTCCTGAACAGATGATGTGCAATAAGTGAACTTAAAACCGCATCGCCTAAAAATTCAAGACGCTCGTTATTCTCATCAGCACCTTCTCTTACTGACCGGTGACTCAGTGCAGTTTGATATAATGATAGTTCGCCCGGAGTGAAACCAAGAACATTATTTAATTGTTTTTTGAAAGCCTTTTTGTTTGGCTCATCTTCAAAAATATTTCTAAAAAATTGGAGGGTATTAATATGATAATGTTTAACCGAAATTAAGTATAATTAATCAATAACGGCGGGCAATGCTGGGGTGAATTGAATTTTGGATTTTTTGATTTGAGTAAAAAAAGGATACGCTTAAAAGAAACATGTTTATAATTTCATCTATGATTTTCCGCGTGATATGTGAGGGATATATAAAAAGAACAATTGAAGATATGCGGTTGAACCGAGCGTGGCAACGATGATGCTCAAAGATGTAATGCCTGTTACAAAAAAATATTAAGCGATGTATTTTTTTATGATAACAGAAGCATTATGTCCACCAAATCCAAAAGTATTACTGAGGGCTGCATTCACTTCTTTATGCTGTGCTTTATTAAAAGTAAAATTTAATCTGGGATCAAGTTCGGGATCATCAGTGAAGTGGTTTATAGTTGGAGGAATTATATTTTTTGTGATTGCGAGTATGCAAGCCAGGGCTTCGAGGGCACCTGCTGCTCCAAGACAATGTCCGGTCATACTTTTAGTGGAACTGATATTAAGGTCGTATGCATGCTCACCAAATACATTGAGGATGGCTTTGGTTTCAGCAATATCACCCAAAGGCGTAGACGTTCCATGAACGTTAATGTAATCAATGTCTTCAGGCTTTAGTCCAGCATCTGATAATGCAACGGTCATTACATTTCTTGCACCCAGTCCTTCCGGATGTGGAGCAGTAATATGATGTGCATCAGCAGTAGCTCCGCCTCCGGCAATTTCGCAATATATTTTAGCACCGCGGGCCAAAGCATGATCGAGACTTTCAAGTATCAATACACCGGCACCTTCACCCATTACAAATCCATCTCTGTCTTTATCAAACGGGCGGCTTGCAGTTTTAGGATCATCATTGCGCTCACTGAGTGCTTTCATTGCATTAAAACCTCCAACACCCGCCTGGCTTATAACAGCTTCGCTGCCACCGGTAATAACAATATCAGCTTTATTAAGCCGGATATTATCAAATGCATCAATGATCGCATTTGTAGATGAAGCACATGCGCTGACAACAGCAAAATTAGGCCCCCGGAAACCATGCCTCATAGAAATCTGACCAGCAGCAATATCAAGGATCATTTTTGGAATAAAGAAAGGATTAAAACGAGGAGTGCCATCACCCGCTGCGAAATTTATTACTTCTTCCTGAAAAGTGATCAGGCCCCCGATCCCGCTGGCAAATATTACCCCTACCCTGTCAGGGTTCACATTCTCTTTTGTTATACCTGCATCCTTCACTGCCTCATCACTTGCAATTAAAGCGAACTGGCAATAACGATCAATTTTACGGGATTCTTTTTTTTCAAGATAATTGGTGGGTACAAAATCTTTAACCTCACAGGCAAACCGTGTTTTAAATTTAGTAACGTCAAATTGCTGGATAAAATCACAACCGCTTACACCATCGGTTAGACCCTGCCAATATTCCTCAACAGTTTTTCCCAATGGAGTAAGGGCACCCAAACCGGTAACAACTACTCTCTTTAAAGCCATACAATTTACCTGTGATAATTAAAAAGATGATTACTTGGCATTTTCTTCCAAGTACGAAACAGCCTGGCCTACAGTAGTAATCGTTTCGGCCTGCTCATCCGGAATAGAAATATTAAATTCTTTTTCAAATTCCATAATTAATTCAACGGTGTCCAAACTATCGGCACCTAAATCATTAGTGAAAGAAGCTTCCGGGGTAACCTCTGCTTCATCTACGCCTAATTTGTCAACAATGATTTTTTTAACTCTTGTTGAAATGTCTGACATGATAATAAAATTTAGTTAATACAGTTGCAAAAATATACTTTTTGAATTAATTACAAAGAAATACTAAATGGGTTAAATAAACAGGTTGAGTGATATTTCTAATTGAAAATAGGGGATGCTTCAAATATATTAAATTTAAATTTTCAGTATATTGTAATCTCTGAAAAGTGCATAAATACAAAAATATTTTCGATGGGATTAAAACAGATCGATCATGGCAGCAAGGAATACGATCAAATGATCCAGCTCCGGAATATGATACTACGGAAGCCTTTGGGTCTTCGTTTTTCAGAAGAGGAACTTGATAAAGAGAAAAACAATATTCTTATTGCATCTTTTGACGATGATGAAATGCTCGGATGCTGCATGCTGACTCCCATTGATAAAAGTACTTTACAGTTAAGGCAAATGGCTGTGCCTGATAAATTACAGGGAAAAGGTATCGGCGCGTCTATTATGTCATTTGCTGAAAATCTTGCAAGAGATAAAGGTTATCAAAGGATGATAATGCATGCCCGTGATTCTGCTATAGGTTTCTATGAAAGGTTCGGGTATAAATTAAAAGGCAGCTCTTTTACAGAAGTGAACTTACCGCACCATATCATGGAAAAAATGCTTTAATTATTTATTTATTCTTTCTGTAAATATCCTTCTGGCTTCATGTACATCATCCCCGGGAAAAGCGTCTTTTGGAATAATAAAAAAAGAACGGCTGTTAAAATAGAGGTGATAAAAATGGGGGCTTTCCAGCCATGTACTGAATTCTGACCAGTTCCAGCTGCGACTTCCTCTTTCATTTTCAATTCCGAATTCATTCCTATCAAGGAAAACCCTGAAATTATCTTTAAAGGTTTGCGCTTTTCTATAAATAACTATGGGAAGTAAAAACCAAAAAAGAATCATCATTGAAAACCACAATGCTGAACTCACAAGAAATGCAAGCGGAGATATTTTTTTAAAAAAAAACAATCCTGCAGATAATAAAGCAAATACGTTTACTAATATCATTAAAACTTTTATTTCTCTCCTGCTGATAAAATGATAGCGGAGTGCCTGTATGACCTTAGCTTTATTGTATGTGAAATACTGGGATGTCATAATGCAAAGATAATGGTTACGGGGTACGGGATGCGGGATACTAGCTACTGGATACTGGATTCTGGATACGGGATGCTGGATACGGGATGCTGGATTAAAAACCCACATTATTTGAATTACCTTACTACATTTTATTACTACTCACTACTCACTACTCACTACTCACTACTCACTACTCACTACTCACTATTCACTTTTCACTTTTCACTTTTCACTTCTTAGCTCATTTTCTGAAACGCTCCATTCTCCAAGCTTTTCTCCCCGGATACCAGTATATAGCACTTTTAATATGCGCGCATTCTTATTACCGGTAACGGAAATGTTTCCGAAATTCTGGGCTTCCACCAAAGTGCCGGGTACACGTGCATTGTTAACTAATTCTGCGTCTTTTACCGTACTAACGGTGGCGGTTAATGGAGAAATGGTCACATCATACAATGGATATAAACCAGGCCTTTCCAGTTTTATGATCTCACTATGATGACGGTCACCACTTAAAAAAATTACTCCACTGATCTTATGCCCGGCCAAAAAACTTAACAGGTCATTATATTCAAAACTGTAATAACGCATACATTCAAATGTGGAAACCGGGTTTAACACCTGTCCACCGGTAGCAATAATTTTAAATGTAGCCTTACTGTACAATAATGCATTTTTCAGCCAATCCATTTGTTGATTGCCGAAATAAGTTTTTGCCATATTGGGTTTACCATTTACACTATCAGTTAAACTTACCTCACTGCGGAAGTAACGGTTATCAGTTAAAAAAAGATCCACATCGCTATAACTGATCGTTGTATATATTCCTTTTCCTTCTTCGCCATAAGTTGGATTTAATGTGTATTCCTTAAAAATATTCCTGCTTTCTGCTTTAAGAATATAGCTTTTCCCTGAATTGTTAGGTCCGAAATCATGATCATCCCATAAATAATACTGGGACATTGCAGCCAATAATTTTTGAACAACTTTCATACTCCTGTCTCTTGACACACGATTCTTCAAACCCCAGGTGGAATAATAATCTACTTCACGTGTATACCAGCTATCCCCCAGCCACAGGTTAAATGCTGCAGGGGTATTGGCCATAGTAATAAAAATGGAAGAATCCATGCCATAAGGTTTTCCGGGCCTGTCAAACTCCGGTTCATTGAAGTAAGAACAACTTCCAGCAATAAAATTAAAATCCGGGGCAGGTTTACGGTATTGCCACAAATCTTTTGTTATGAATTGTGTTTTATATGGCAGTGTTACATCTTTACCGTTTAGAACAAGGGTGTAAGTATATAATGTATTTGGCTTCAGTTCATTGAGCTCAATTTTAACGGCATTGAATTCGTTTCCTAATTCATTTTTATATTTAATTATTCTTTCCGTTGCATTATTATTACTGATTTTTACGGCTACCGTTTTTACTTCCGCAGAAACTGCTGCCCATATTGTAGCATTCCTCAATTCTATATTCCCTGCCCATGGGCCACTGACCAAAACATGCTTGTTTTGAGCTGCCGCGGTAAAGCATATTAAAACATTACCGGCAATAAAAAAGTTTTTTATATTCACTTTGATTCAATTTATAAAACACTGATTTAAAAAAAAAGCTGATTTATTCTTATTCATTATTTCAGCTTTTCATTCTCTTTATGGCGTTTGCTATCCCTTTGAGTCTTTTTAATGAAATTATCCTGCAATGCCTGGGTGAGATCTACACCTGTCTGGTTAGCCAGACAAATTAAAACCCAAAGTACGTCAGCCAGTTCATCTGCTAATTGGTTTTCTGTTTCCGTTTTTTTAAATGATTGTTCTCCGTACTTGCGAACCATTATCCGGGAAAGCTCACCTACTTCTTCCATTAATATCCCCAGGTTTGTCAGCTCACTGAAGTATTTAACACCAACAGTTTTTATCCAGGTGTCAACATCAATTTGAGCTTGTTGTATAGTCATAAAATTAAAAATTTAAGTCTCGTGAGTTGTGTGCTCATTCCCTGTGCTTTGTATCTATCCAGATAGTTACCGGCCCATCATTTAATAACTCTACTTTCATATCTGCACCAAACTCAC
>Ga0136634_10000062_pt1 | contig 49514 bp, 47 predicted proteins | sample AntDrymUQ8332106_2_FD_104654 | JGI IMG/M metagenome (GOLD analysis project Ga0136634, IMG submission 104654) | Polar desert sand microbial communities from Dry Valleys, Antarctica - metaG UQ833 (21.06) | ecosystem: Environmental > Terrestrial > Soil > Desert | place: Antarctica: Dry Valley... | reverse complement strand
GTCGCTGCATTCGCTGTAGCGGCTTGCATGCGTTATGGAGCTTGCGACGGAAGCAAAATGCTCTTCAACTCATACGTTTTCATTTTTGGCTTCCTACCGGTGTCGCTGGCAATCTTCTTTCTGCTCGGCAGATTGAGCCCTAGCTGGGCGGCAGCTTTTTTGCTCCTAGCGTCGCTGTTCTTTTACGGCTGGTGGAATCCCGTTTACCTACCGATTCTACTTGCCTCCGCGAGTTGCAACTTCCTTATTGGAAATTCCATTAGCCATAGTCGGACTCCATCGAGTCGCACGCTTATATTCGCTATTGGCATCGCCTGTAACTTACTTACGCTCTTTTATTTTAAGTATTATTCGTTCTTTCTGTCGTTTTTACTTTCAGAGCAGCAAGAGCCATTGAAGGATTTACCGCTTGGCATTTCGTTCTTCACATTTACTCAAATCGCGTTTCTGACCGACGTCTATCAACGGCGGGCGCGTGAGCCCAATCCCATTCATTATGGGCTGTTTGTAACTTACTTTCCGCATTTGATAGCCGGACCCTTGCTGCATCACAAGGCGATGATGCCGCAATTCGGCCGCAAAGACACCTATTTGGTTAATCCCAATAACATCGCCATCGGCCTTACGATTTTCGTTATTGGGTTATTTAAGAAAGTTGTTCTTGCCGACAGTCTCGCGCCTACGACTTCAGGTGTCTTTGCAGCCGCGGAGACAGGTGTCCCTATCACTTTACTCGAGGCTTGGGCCGGGGCCCTCGGATACACGCTTCAGCTCTATTTCGATTTTTCCGGCTATTCTGAAATGGCTATCGGCATCTCGCGAATGTTCAATGTAGTGTTGCCGCCCAATTTCTACTCTCCTTATCAGGCCACCTCCATTAGCGATTTCTGGCGTCGATGGCATATGACCTTATCAGCCTTCCTCAGGAACTATTTGTACATTCCCCTGGGCGGCAACCGCCATGGTAAAACGCGTAAATACTTGAACCTGTTGATCACCATGGTTCTTGGCGGCTTGTGGCATGGCGCCGGATGGACATTCGTGATCTGGGGAGCCTTTCACGGGTGTCTTCTCGCAATGGACCACGTTTGGCGGGACCTTCGTGGCCACCTTGGCCTTGCACCTTCGGGAAACAGCATTTTTCGGCCGCTTATTTCCTGGGCAGCTACATTCGTCTGCGTCGTTGTCGGCTGGGTATTCTTCCGCTCCGTGACTCTGGACGGGAGTTTCCGCATGATTGGAGCGATGGCTGGTTTAAATGGAATTTCCGTGTCACCTGGAGTGGCGGATCTGGTGATGCCATTTTGGCGGCTATCCGCCTCGACCTGGGTGCGACCAGACGGCATTTCGCCCAGCGGCCTGATCGACCTTCCCTTCCTGAATCTGGTCTTTATTGGCTTAATTATCGTGCTGGCCTTGCCAAACACGCTGCAAATAATGCGCTGGACGTCTCCCGTTCTAGAAATTCCCCAGGAAGCGAGCGGGCTAAGACTTTTTTCCCATTGGGCCTGGACGCCTAATACGGTCAACGCTGTCGTGTTGGCTGTTGCAACGATTGTGTCCCTGCTTCTCCTTAGCCGCCCCTCCGAATTCCTCTACTTCCAGTTTTGATGACATGATGCATCGTTACCTGATTTTTTACTTTGCTGCTTTGGCCGCTTTGGCTATTTTTATTTTGCTGCCTTTAGAAATAACTTCTAATTACCTAAAAGGAATGGGCGAATTAACCGTAGATGAGGTCATCGAGCGCCAACAACTTTCGCGGACGCCGTGCTTGTTCGGGTCAGCCCTGCGACAAGACAACTTTGCGTATAAGACGGCCTTATATGATCGCATTCAGCCCGACATCGTTGCCATCGGTTCGTCCAGAGTGATGCAATTTCGCTCCGACATGTTTGCAGGCAGCTTTGTCAATCTTGGCGGCGCCTTCGGTTCTCTTGCCGAAGGTGAGGCGCTGGTGAAACGTATGCTCTCGCGGCACCGGCCCAAGCTTGTGCTATTCGGCATTGATTTTTGGTGGTTCAACGTCAACTATCAATCGGCCAAGGGCGCTGCTCAGGCGCGGGTGCCGGCAAGCGTGTCACCCGTGAAGCAGATGCTCGCTACCGTGTCGTGGCTGGCCAACGGTAAGATTTCCTTAAGTGAGGTGATCGACGGCCTTGGCGGTAAGCAGCAAACGAACTGCCATCTCGGGGTCCAGGCCAAGAAAACTTTGCAAGGGTTCGGGCCGGACGGCTCCTACTATTACGTTGGCTTAATTACTGGGCAGCACCCGTCCGACGACGTGCAATTTGTCAACACTATCAGCCGCATTAGAAGCGGCAACAGGCGATTCGACTACGGATTTTCTGTGGATCCCGCCCATTTGCAAAGGTTCCGAGATATTTTGAGCCTGCTAAAGGCCGAGCAAATCCCGACTGTACTCTTCCTGCCGCCCCTAGCGCCAAGGGCGAATGAGGAAATACACCTGCATCGCGAAGAATATGCCTATATCCCTCAACTGCGTGTTTCGCTCATTGAAGCTGGCCTAGCCGGTCACGACTTTACCGATGCGACTTTGCTGGGCGCGACGGCTTGCGAATTTGTTTACGGCGTGCATGCCGGCGACGTGAGCTATGCACGTATTCTCAAAGCTCTATCGAGTAGTCCGGTCGTAAGGCCCTGGGTCGCCGGAGATAGTCTCAACGCCTATTTGAACTATTCTGGTTTGGCGATGAGACCGGTATCTCAAATCACGCAGGAAGCGGAAGTCGATTTCTTAGGCATTGGATGCACCAAGAAAAAATAAGGGCGACTGCGATTTCGGAACGCGCGGTCTTCACGCTGTGACGACGATGCTGACCGCTGCGGATGAAGTCACGGCGGTGGTTCTTATAAGCCCCTTTTTTCTAGCACAGGCGTCGTCACCCAGCACAAGGACGCAGCTGGCTCACGTGCCGGGCTCGGCGCCGCTCTTGAACGTGACCGGGATCGTGAGATAGCGCACGCCATTCGCCTCCGCCGGCGGCAATTTGCCGGCGCGCATGTTGACTTGAATGGCGGGCAGCAGCAGGCGCGGCGTGGAGAGCGTTGCGTCGCGGGCGGTGCGCAGCGCGATGAATTCGTCCTCGGTGACGCCTTCCTTCACATGCACGTTGTTCGCCCGCTGCTCACCGGCGGTCGTTTCCCAGGCATAGGCGTCGCGCCCCGGCGCCTTATAGTCGTGGCACATGAACAGCCGTGTCTGCGGCGGCAGCGCCATCAGCATCTTGATGGAGCGATAGAGCTGGCGGACATCGCCACCGGGAAAGTCGGCGCGCGCGGTGCCGTAATCGGGCATGAACAGCGTATCGCCCACAAAGGCCGCATCCTCGATCTTATAGGTGATGTCCGCTGACGTATGCCCGGGTGTGTATAGCACCTCCGCCTCGAGGTCGCCGATGCGGAAGCGCTCGCCGTCGCTGAACAAATGGTCGAAGTCGCTGCCGTCGGTTTTCAGATCGGTGGCATTGAACACCGGCCGGAAGATTTGCTGCACCGTCTTGATGTGCTCGCCGATCCCGATCCGCGCTCCGGTTTTGGCCTTGATGTAAGGCGAGCCCGACAGGTGATCCGCATGGGCGTGGGTCTCAAGCGCCCACAGGATCGTACAGCCCGCCTCAGCCGCCGCCTGCACAATATGTTCGACCGAACGGGTATCGACCTCGCCGGAGCCGTGATCGTAGTCGAGCACGGGATCGATCACCGCCGCCGCTTTCGTTGCGGGATCGGCGACCAGATAGCTGACCGTATTGGTCGGTTCGTCGAAGAACGCCCGGATGATGGGTTTGCCTGTCATTGTTTTCTCCAGTTCGATGTCCTTCGCGCGCGGGTTGATGGGCAAAGGATTGGATCCCCGAAATGTTGCAAGAAAAGGCGGCCGGAGTCGCCGGAATAGCGTGCGCGCTCGCCAATAAGCGTCGCAAATGCCTTGCGCGGGATCGACGAACACGCAGGAAGACCTATGATCGTGCGGGTCAAGGCCGCGGCAAAGCGCCCGCTTAGCGCTCCGAAAATGCCGTGTTCAGCGACCGATAAACCGGCTTCATCATATACTGGAACAGCGATTTCGAGCCGGTGATGATGCTGGCCTGCACGACCATGCCGGGCAACAGCCGCCATACGCGCTGGCCATTGCCGAGCTGATCCTCTGTCAGCCGGATGCGCGTCCGGTAAAACGGCTCACCGCGTTCTTCCTTGAAGGTGGTCGGCGAAATCTCGATGACCTCGCCATGGGCCAGCCCCATGACGCTGGGGTCGTAATTGGATACACGTATTTCCGCGTTGTCGCCGATATTGACATGACCGAGGTCGCTGGCTTTGAGCTGGACCTCGGCGATAATGCCGTTGTCCAAGGACACAATCTCGGCCACGAGATCGCCGGGCTTGAGCACCGCGCCGGGCGATTTGTGCGGCAACAAGTTGATGGTCCCGCTTGCGGGAGAGGCGACCAGCAGCCGCTCCACGCGGTCTTGGTGCTTGATCAAGCTGTTGGTGATCTCGCCCAGTTCGCCCGCGACTTTGGCGCGTTCATCGGCGAGTTTTTGCAGCCGCTCCGCTTCGGCTTTACGCAATGCGCCGCGCGCCTCCTCTTCCTGCTTCTCCAGCTTGAGGATTTCGGCAACGAGGCTTGCAATCTTCGCATTGGCCGCTTCCAGCTGCGATTTGGCTTCGAGATAAGCGATGCGCGACGTATGTCCCAAGTTGAAGGATTTTTCGCGGATCGCGGTTTGCTCGCGGGCAATCGCGACTTGAGTTTTGGCGCTTTCCATTTGCGCCCGCCCCGCTACAACCGCTCCTTCCGCTTGCTTGACACCCAGGATAAGCTGTTCGCGCTCGCTCTCCCACGCCATGCGGTTCTGCCGATGCAGCTCCTTTTGCTCAGCGGCAAGGCTTGGATGCTCCGTCGCCAAGCTACCGAAATCGGGCTCCCGATCGTGCATGGAAGCGGTCACCTCCACTTGCCGCAAGCGAAACTGCGCTTGCCGCGACAGCAGTTGCTGCAGGTCGCTTTCCGCCATTTGCGGCCGCAGGCGCAGGAGAGGCTGGCCGATCACGACCTTTTCGCCCTCGGATACATGGATTTCATCGACAATGCCGCCCTCCAGGTGATGCACCGGTTGCACAAAGCTTGCGGAGACGATCTCCCCCGGTGCAACGGCAAGCTCACGCATCTGCGCGAAGGCGGACCAGATCACGATCCCGGCGACCAGCGCCGCGATTAAATAGATGAGGAAGCTGTAAACCTTGTGGACGCCGGCATCGCGAAGCGCCGGTGGAAGCACGAGAAACTCGCCGAGTTTTTCCAAGCTGTCTTGCGGGGTTTTCATGGTTGAGCCGCTGTGGATGAGCTGGGCAGAAAGTCGCGAATGTCCTTTGGCGGCGCGGCGGGATCGCTGGCGGATTTTGCCTTGAACGTCTCGCCCAGCAGCGCGGCAATGACCCGGTTGGGCGCGTCCTGGGCAATGACCTGGCCGGCTTTGAGAACGACCAGCCGGTCGGCGATGTACATGTAGGACGGGCGCGTCGTCGCGAGCACGATCGTTGCTTTCCCCTTCATGGCGCGCAGCTTGTTCCGTAAGGCGTCATCCTCGCGCGCATTGAGCCGGGATGCCGGTTCATCGAGGAGGTAAATCGGCGGATTGCCGATGAAAGCGCGCGCGAGCATGATTTTCTGCAGGAACGCTTCACTGCCCACAATCCGGTGATCGCGGTTAAGCGGCGCGTTGATCCCGCCTTCAATGCCCGCCAGAACGCTTTCGCCGCCAACTTCCGTCAGCGCGGCAAGGATGTCTTCATCCGCCGCATCCGGCCGGCTGAGACGGATATTTTCCGCGATCGTGCCGCTGAATACGTCCTGCCTTTGCGGAAGAAAGCCGATGCTGTGCCGCAAGAGCCGGGCATCGAATTGGCGGTAATCGAGTCCGTCGATCAGTACCGTGCCCGACTGCGGGAGATAGAGCTGCGCCATGATCTTGAGCAGCGTCGACTTTCCGGATCCGACGTGCCCCGTCACCGCAACGAAACCGTTCAGCGGCACCTGAAGGGAGACACCCCTAACCGCGGGCTCAACGCGTGGCGAGTAGCGCATAACCACACCTTGGAGTTCGATTGGCCCCTTGAAGCTGCGCGGCACGGTGGGAACCATCTCGGGGCGGTATTCCGGGTCAACCCGCATGAGCTGATCGATCTGGCGAATGATGGCGCCGGCCTGGCTCAGCTTGTTCAGATGCAGAAAGGCGGTTTGGATCGGCCCAAGGACCCGCCAGACCAGAGCCATCACCGCCAAAAGCGCGCCTGAGGTGAACGCGCCCATGATGACCATATAAGCCCCGCAGCCAATGATGGCGGCGCCCGTAACCAGCACAAGGCTTTGCGACAATGTCTGCTCGATAACGCTAGCGCGATGGGCGGCGGCGGCATGCTTGAGACTTTCCTCCGTCAGCACGCGGTAGCGGTCGATCCACACGGCCTCCGCGCCGCAGCGCCGGATGACTTCAATGTTGTCGGTGAATTCCATGAGAAATTTATGCGATTCCGTCTTCATCTCACCGGCTCTGGCGGCATGGCGGCGCGCCGCCGGCACCGACAGGCCGATGACGAGAAGAAGCAGCCCTATGAAGGCGACGATGAGCCAGCCGAGCGAGGCGCCAATGACGAAGACGGCAAGCACGAAGATCAAGATGAAAGGCAAGTCCAAAAGGGCGGCCGCCAAAGGCCCGCTGAACACATCGCGCATTGATTCAAAGAGCTTGAGCCGCGCGATCTGCGCACCCAACGAGGCGTTTTCGATGAGACCCGCTGGCAGGAGAAGCAGACGCTCAAAAGCCGCCGTCATCATAAGCCCTTCCATCCGTGCGCCGAGATAGGCAAGACCGCGGGCGCGCATTTCGCGCAGCACGCTTTCCAGCCCGACGGCAAGGCACACGCCGGCGAAGAGGTAGAACAAGCTCGACAACGATTTGGCCGCGACAGCGCGATCGAACACGGCGATGAGGTAAATGGGAACGGCCAGCGCGACTAGGTTGACCGCAAGGGTGAGAAAGAAAAGCGCGCGGATCGTGCGGGCTTCGCTGGCCATCGTGCTGGCGGACCAGCTTGAGAAAGCCCTGCCGACCGCTTGTGCGCTGGCGTCCACGCAAACCGTGTACACTTGGCATCGTGGCGGCTCGGATGCGACGGTGTTCACCGTATCGCTTCCACCTTTAAACACGATGAAATGCCCGTCGGCCTGCCTCGACAAGGCGACCCAGAGGTCCCCGTTCGCAGTCGCCAAAAGAACGGGAAATTGTGCGGCGGGCAATTCGCTTAGCGTTGCCCTCACCAGCACGGTCACGTAGTTGAGCCGGTACAGAACGCGTCGCAGATTGGCAAGACCGGCAAGCGTCTGATCGCTGCCGAGCGCCTCTTCCAAATACCGCAGCTCTCCCGACCAGCCGAGCGCGGCCAGAAGCGGCGTGAGACAATTGGCTGCCGGGGTGCCGCCGTGCCGCGCGCTGGAGGCATGGGCTTTCCCCAGCCATGGCAGCTGCGGCTGGCGCGCCTCTGGCGGCGGCGCGGCGTCATACAGCTGACCCTTAAGCGCGCCTCGCTCCTCCTGATTGGCGGCACGCTTTGGTTGCGCCTTCATGCGATTTTGCGATCGGGCGCATGAGCGGTTAACGCCAGCCCACGTGCCGCCTCGCTCGGAACGGACGCGGATTGCGCTGGTACTTCGCCGAGCGGATAAAGGCTGCCCTCGCGGATTTCGTACACGCGCTGCGCGACGGTGAAAGCCGAGCCGCGTTGGCTGGCGAAGATGGTGGTAGGCCGCGACGGCATGTCCCGGAGCGCCCGTTCCAGCCGGCGAAAATTGTCGATATGGAGTAAGCCCCCGATCTGCGCCACAAGCAGAATGGCTGGCCGCTGAGCCAAGGCGCGAGCAATCATCAAGGATTGCTGAAAACCGTAGGGCAAGACGGTCGGCGCTCCGTCGCCGATCCGCGTGTCATAGCCCTCAGGCAATTTGTTGATTACCCCATCGAGCCCAATCGCCGCGATGGCGGCGACCGACTCGGCGACATAGGCGCCGCCGCGAAACATGGCGACGTTCTCCAGGATCGTGCCGCGGAAAATGGCGACACGGCCATCGATCCGCTGAACACAGCGCCGCAAGGTGGGCATGTCCGCGGAACTCACGTCCACATCGTCGATCATGGCGCGTCCGCTCGCCGGAGCCAAAGTGCCGTCGATAAGCGAGAGCAACGCTCCCTTGCCGCTTTGAACCAGCCCGGTTAGGCCGATGATTTCGCCTGGCTCTATCGCGAGGTCGATGCATTCGAAACCGCTCCATGCGCCCTGCGGCGGCACACAGACTTGAAGCAGTTTTATCGCGCCTCGGCACGGCGAGGCTTTGGCTGCCGCCAAGCTTACGGGAAGTTCGGATATAGCGTTCGCCCGAGCCTCGGTGAGCGCAGAGGTGCGGATGTGAGCCGCTATCGTCACGACCCGGAACACCGGCTGTGCCACGCGCGTGGCCAGCAGGCTGCAACAAGCAAGGCTGCCAATGCTCATCGAGCCATCGATCACGAACATTGCCCCAGCAGTGGACACCGCGACCATCATTAGATTGGAAAAAAGCTGACCGAGGACTGGGAGCCGGTTGTTTTGCAGTACCGCATGATAGGAGTAGCCCGCCGCCCGGGTCAGCATGGCTTCGAAGCGCCGGAAAATCTGGCTTTCCATTGCGAGAAGCTTGATAGTGGTGACGCCGCTGAGCCATTCCGTGATTTGCGTGTAGCGCTTTTCGTCTCCCTCGCGCCGCTCCTCCATCAAGACACGCTGGCGGCCCGTCATGCGCAACATAAAGATGACGAACACGGCGATGAGCAGGATCGGCACGGCCACGAGCCAGCCGCCCACCACGCCGGTCATCAAAAGAAAGATACCCACGAAAGGCAGGTCGATGAAGAGCGCCTTGTCGGCGTTTCCCCGAACGCTCGCCACGGCCTCGACCGCCATCATCCGGTCCAGCCAGTAGCGGCCCGGCTTGCCCCTTACGGTATGTAAGTCGGTGTGCAAGAGCCTCGCGACCGCGCCCACCCGCATCTGGAAGGCTTGCTCGACGGCGGTATGGGTAATCAGGGTATCGCGAAGGATTTTTAGGACGACATCCACGGCCACCACGACGATCAGGCCGACCAGGAGCCCGACCATGGTGTCAATCGCGGCATTGGGCAGCACGCGGTCGTAGATCTGCAGCATGGTGAGCGGCAGCGCCAATGCAAGCAAGTTGACGAGGAATGAGGCGAGCAGCACCGATGGCGCGGTCGTGAGGAATTCCTCAGCGGCTCTGCCGATAACCGAGGTGTTCTGAGGCGCGCTGCCGCTGCTTCGGCCAGGACCAAAGGCCACGGCGCGTTGGGAGCGCGGGGTATCGAGGGGCGGCGGCGAAGCCTGCCCGGGCGTCTGCATGGACGGTTTGCCACCTTTGTTGGGATGTGAGCAGACAACCAAACTAGCGGCATGACGTCGACGAACGGTAAAGCGCACTGCTCCACTTGTAGTAAAGATGTTATCGAATTGACGCAGGCGCAGGCGATTGCAGGCGGCGCTGGATCAATCCATTTGCAGGAGTGTTTGATCTGAGCTCGAACGACGGATCATTCGAAGGCAATCTTATGCGCGCTATGCTTCTCCTTATCGCAGCCATGCTGTTGAGCGGTGTTCACCCTGCCGCGGCGGAAGGCGAACCCGACCTCATCTTTAAGAAGACGACCGTCTGGAAATTCCTTTCGCCTGACCACAAACTGGCAACCTATGCCTTGGATGATCCTTTGGTCGGCGGTGTTGCCTGCCACTTCACCGTGCCGGAAAAAGGCGGCTGGACGGGCTGGCTCGGCCTTGCCGAAGAACTCTCCAACGCATCGCTCGCCTGCCGGCAGGTAGGGCCAATCCAATTCAAGGAAAAATTCCTGCAAGGCGATGAGATGTTTCGGCAGCGCCGTTCATTCTTCTTCAAGAAGATGCAGATCGTGCGTGGCTGCGACAAAAACCGCAACGTGCTCGTGTACTTGATCTACACCGACAAGCTGATCGAAGGCAGCCCGGAAAACTCGACCTCGACCGTACCGATCATGCCGTGGGGCACCTCGGAAGCCCCGCGCTGCAGCGATTGGCTTACGGAGTAGTCTTTGGGGCGGAAGGATTCGCGAGCGCCCAGCGCTTGGCGGCTAGCGGATAAAGGCGCCCATCTCCCGGCGCGGCGAGATCACATTCGGCTTTTGTGTAAACACCACAGCCACGCGGATGTCGCCCGTGCAATCCAGGATTTGCAGGGAGACCTCGTCCTCATGGCGCCGGACGACGAAATCGACGCTCCCATTGCCCAGTTTTAGGCCGCGTATCGTCACATCGTCCAGGAACGCCGGCAAACGCGGATTGCGGAGCCGGATCTCGCCTGCTTGCGGGTAGAATTCGAAGCCGAGGGACGCTTCAAGCAGGGAAAAGGGCGTGGCGCTCGCCCAAGCTTGCGGCGAGCAAGCGACGGGGTAAAGCGTCGGGCCCTGCGCCTGCTTGCGCTGGAATCCGCAAAACAGCTCGGGAAGCCGGCGCAGATCCATGTAAGCGGCCGCCTCGCTGAGCCCCTTGAAGATACGCTCGACACCGTCCATAGCGCCGTAGCGGGCAAGACCGAGCGCGATCAGCGCATTGTCGTGAGGCCACACCGAGCCGTTGTGATACGACATCGGGTTGTAGCGCGACTCGCCCTTGGCGATGGTGCGAATACCCCAGCTTGAGAACATGCGCGGGCGGAGCAATTCCGAGGCGACGATGGCCGCGCGCTCGGGACGGATTAAGCCCGAAAACAGGAGATGCCCAGCATTGGAGGAGCGGACGCGGCACGGCTCCTTGTGGCCATCCAGGGCCAACGCATAAGTTTTCAGGTCCGGCAGCCAGAAAGCCTCTTCAACTTTCTCGGCTAGCCTTTCGGCCTGCAATTCGAGTTCGTTGGCCCGGTCGTATTGGTTCAGCAAGCGCGCGCAGCGCGCCGCCAGCCGTTTGGCTTCATAGACATAGCCCTGCACTTCCGCCAGAGCCATTGGCCCTTCCGCCAAGCGACCATTCGCGTGGAAAACGCTGTCGTGCGAATCTTTCCAACCCTGATTGGCCAGCCCGCCTTCGGTTGCGCGCTGATATTCGATAAAGCCGTCATGATCGGGGTCGCCATAATCGTCGATCCAGCGCAGCGCAGCTTCAGCCGCCGGCCAGAGTTCGGCAAGGGTCTGCAAATCCCCAGTTCGCTCGACATAGCGTCCCAGCAATACCAGGAAGAGCGGCGTGGAATCGACGCTGCCGTAATAGAGGCCGAACGGCACCTCCCCCAGAGCGGCCATTTCGCCGCCGCGCATCTCGTGAAGAATCTTGCCCGGCTGCGCGTCGGAGGACGGGTCTTCGGCCTTGGCCTGATAGGCGGCAAGCCGGCGCAGCACGCCATGAGCAACCTTCGGATCGCACCAGAGGAGCTGCATCGCGGTGATCAAACCGTCGCGGCCAAAAGTCGTCGAGTACCAAGGGATGCCGGCGTAAGGATACCGCCCTTCCGGCGTGTCCGTCATCAGCATAGACAGGTCGGACATCGAGCGGCACAGGACTTCATTGAAAATTTGATGCGAGGTCTCGACAGTCGCCGCCGACGCCCCAGGTTCGCGCAATTCCCGCCGGGCGGAAAGGAAGCCCCTCAGAAAGCGGCTAGGCCGTTGCTCCGGCGGCTGGTCGCACCCGACGGTAAGGAAGACCGCCGTTTCCTTCCTGGGCCCGAGCGTGATGGTGTAGGACGCCGAGTTGACGTTGACCTCGGTCGGGGCGGGATCGAACATCACCGTCGTGCGCCGTGCACGGCTGTCGCGCCCAATATAGGTCATCACTACCTGGTCCGGCGCCGCCACGCGGCGGCTGATGACCCCGCGATGCTGCCTTCGCGATCCGCGCACCTCGAAAATGTCGGCAAAATCGCTGCCGAAATAGATCGTCGCGCGGATCGTGACTTCCGCGTCTCCATAATTGCGCAAAGCGAGGCGCTGATAGGCAATGTCCTCCCACAAGAAAATGTTGCGGGTGGCGTGTACCGTGTCCTTTTGCAGGGTGATGTGGCCGTCGCTAAAAATGTCGGGGTTCGTCAACTCGACTGTCAGCATCGAATTGTCGTCGCGCAGATTGGATCCCAGCAACAGCGGCTGCAGGCCGTCAAGCACGACCTCCAGGTAGGAGAGATAGCGGGTGTCGTGATGAAAAAGGCCGTCTTGGCCGCCCGAAGATGCGCCGATATCGCCATGAGTGTCCAAAACGACAAAGGTGTCGCCCTGTTTCAGCGTTCGGCGGGAACGAGAAGCTTGTCCTCTCGCAGAGATATAGAAGGGGGCTTCCGAGAACCCATCAGGACTTCTATTTGTCTCTAATGCGTTCTCGGCTGTCATGGCGCTCCGATCAGTTCAAGCTTTCTTCCAGCCTAGAGGACGAAATCCGCCGGGCTTTCTCCGCAGGCACTAACAGCGGCTGCCGGAGCAGCGAGCGATAAACCGAGAGATAGCTCTTCGCCATGCGGGACGCAGAGAACCTCTCCTCAAACCGCCGGCGCACGCTGCGCCGGTCGATGGACAACAGGGCAGGTGATACGTCAAACGCCTCTTGTTCGGTATCTACAATCATGCCGGTTACGCCGTCTTCCACAATTTCTGGAACAGAACCGTTGCGGAAAGCAAGAACCGGAGTGCCGCAGGCCATCGCCTCGATCATAACCAAACCGAAGGGCTCAGGCCAATCGATTGGGAACAATAATGCTCTCGCATTGCCCAGAAACGGGGCTTTCTGGCGCTCGTTGATTTCCCCTATGAACTCAACGCCCCCTTCTTCGATCAGGGGTGCGATGGTCTCGCGAAAATATACTTCGTCGACCTTGTCGATCTTGGCCGCGATTTTGAGGGGAATGCCCATTGCGCGAGCAATGCGTATGGCCCTGTCCGGGCGCTTCTCTGGCGAGATACGTCCGAGGAAAGCGACGTAATTACCGCTTGGGTTGTAGTTGGGCCTATGCGCCTGGGCGGGTAAGCCATGATAGACGGTCGAAACGAAATTTGCTTGCGCGATCGGCTTGCGCTGATCGTCAGAAATCGAAACCAGGGGCATGTCCGGAAACCCGGCATAGAGCGTCTTCAGATCGGGAAGATCCTGACGGCCATGCAAGGTGGTCACCGTTCTGCCAGCTATGGGGCGGAATAGTGGGAAGTGGAACTGATCGATATGGAAATGCAGGATATCGAACTCATCAGCCTGGCGCCGCACACGGTCCAGCATCAGCATGTAGTAAGGATAGATATCCTTCACCTTCGTATCGAGCCGAAGGGCTTGAGAACAGCAACTGACAAGCTCTGACGCTGTCGTAGAGTCGCCGCTCGCAAAAAGCGTTACGTCGTGTCCCATCTGCACGAGTTCTTCGGTCAGGTAGGAAACGATTCGTTCCGTGCCGCCATAGAGACGAGGCGGCACACTTTCCATTAAGGGAGAGATTTGAGCTATTCGCATCTTGTATCATCCGTATGGCCACGAACTTCGACAACAACGAGTTTGAATGTAAAAAGTTCCTGAAAGAGGGCAACAAAGAAAAAAATGTGCTTTGATTAAAATTAAGCCAGTAATGTATCAAAAAACAGGCAGAACTGGGAGAGTGAAGGTTATCTAAGTATTCACCTTGAATATTTCAACATAAGATTCGCAATCTTTACCTTGCCGGAACCTTTCCACACGCGCGGCGTTTGGGCTATTGGCGATGGTTGAGGAGCTGGATTGCATGTTTTTTGTGGCAGTAGCAACGGATTACGATAACACCATCGCCGCACACGGAATCGTCCAAGAGGAGACTTTAGCGGCACTCGAATCACTAAAACGCTCCGGCAGAAAGCTGATTTTGGTCACGGGACGCGAACTGCCCGACCTTCTAAGAGTGTTTTCTCCCATCGAACTCTTTGATTTGGTGGTGGCTGAAAATGGAGCTCTTCTTTACGACCCAGCGTCAAAAGACGAAGAGCCGCTTGGGCCACCCCCGCCGCCAGCATTCGTAGAGCGGCTGCAAGCAGCCAAAATCACACCCTTGTCCGTCGGGCGCACCATTGTAGCGACTTGGGAGCCGAATGAGGCGATGGTGCTCGAAGTCATCCGCGACCTTGGGCTGGAGTTGCAGATTATCTTCAATAAGGGGGCGGTCATGGTGCTGCCGCCCAACATCAACAAGGCTTCGGGGCTCGCTGCCGGCTTGGAGCGTCTTTCCCTTTCGCCGCACAATGTCGTCGGTGTCGGAGACGCGGAGAACGACCACGCCTTTCTCACGCTTTGCGGTTGCGCCGTGGCGGTCCAGAACGCGCTTCCGGCAGTGAAAGAGAAGGTCGATTTCGTCACGCGTAGTCCTGAAGGCGCGGGCGTGGTCGAACTGGTGCATATGCTTCTCGAAACCGACCTCAAAGACATTGCGCTTAAGGTTCCACGGCAATTGCCGCTGCTTGGCACCTGCCAGAACGGCGGTGCTTTGCGCATTGACCCCAGGCAAGGGGCTTTGCTCGTCGCCGGCTCCTCCGGCGGGGGAAAGTCCACGGTCGTTACCGCCTTCCTCGAGCAAATGCACAAACTGAACTTTCAGTTCTGCATCATCGACCCGGAAGGCGATTACGCCGAATTTGCCGACGCCGTCATTCTCGGCGATGCGAGCCAGGAGCCTCGCCTTGAAGAAGTGGTGAACCTTTTGTCCCGCCCGGGGATGAACGTGGTCGTAAATCTTCTTGGCGTCAAACTGGCGGACAGGCCGGATTTCTTTTCCAAGCTTCTGCCCGAAATCTCGCGGTTACGCGCGCAAACCGGCCGTCCGCATTGGATGGTGGTGGACGAGGCCCATCACATGCTTCCAGCGGACTGGGTTCCCGCACAAGGAACACTGCCGCGCGAAATGCCGGCGACGATCCTCATCACCGTCCATCCTGAAAGCTTATCGGAAAACGTCCTCCGCACTATTGAGACGGTGATCGGGGTGGGTAATGCGCCTCGCAAGGCAGTCAAAAGCTTTTGCGACGCAAGCGGAGAGAGCGACCCGCCCGATCTCGATATCGACCGGGAAGCCGGCCAAGCCTATCTTTGGCACCGCGGAAACGCTCAGGTCATCACCATCGAGCGGCCGAAAGGTGAACGCCGCCGCCACTTACGCAAATACGCGGAAGGCGAACTTGGCGAAGACAAAAGTTTCTATTTTCAAGGCCCGGAAAAAGCGCTCAATCTGCGGGCGCAGAACCTGATGATATTCCTGCAAATGTCTGAAGGCGTGGATGAGCAGACTTGGCTTTATCATCTGCGCGAAGGGCATTACTCCCGCTGGTTCGAGGACGCCATCAAGGATCCCGACCTGGCTGAGGAAGCACGCGCCGTTGAACAAGACGAAAGCCTCGACGCCTCGGCTAGCCGCGCGCGCATCGGAGAGATGATTTCGCAACGCTATACAGCGCCCGCCAAGGCCGGGGGGTGAAGCTAACGGCTCGGCGCGAGCAGGATCGTGAAGGCGGGCGATCAGAGTTGTGGCAGCATCGTTCGTGCGGCCGCGAGCAGGTCATTGAGGCTAGATGGGCCTCACCAGCAGGTTCTCTACGAAACCTGACTGGGAGATGTACAAACGCGGTTTCCGCACGGAATAAACCTCTCTGGGCACAGATATTTCCGGTCTGTCCGGCGCTGGATCGCGACGGCAATCTGCGCCGCGCGCGGTATCAGTCCGTATTAGCTCAAAGGAGGAGTCCATGCGTGCCTTTATCAAGGGGTTGCTGCTTGCGGCGGTGCTGATGCCGCTGGCCTGGCGCCCAGCTTCCGCACAGGTGGCGGAGGTCTTGCTTGACTGATGGTGCAATGCCGCGCCGACGCGGCGGAGCTGTGCAATGAGGTGCAGCCTGGCGGCGGGCGGGTTGCCGCTTGTCTGTATTCTCGCCTCGACGATTTGAGCCCGCGCTGCCACCGGGCGATGCGGGACGGCATTGCGATGCGCGCTTGCGGCGGTGACTATCACCGCTATTGCCGTGACGTTCCGGTCGGCGAAGGGCGGGTCGCCGCCTGCCTGCGCGATTACCGCGACGAGATTAGCCCGCGCTGTATGGATGCGCTCGCGTTCAACGCTCCGCGTCGGAGCGGGAACTACCACGCGCGGAAATACGCCGAGCCCTATGGCCGCAACTATGACCGCGCGCCCGAAGCGGACGACGATGAGGACGACGTCGATCTGAAATAGCCTTTTTCGCAAGACGACCTGCACAGCGCTGGCCGAACCTGGCCGGCGCTTTTTTGCTTGTACCGGGTGCTTATGCCGCCTGTATCGGGCGGAGAACTTCGTGTATCCCAAGGACAGCGACGCGGAGGTCTCATGGACGCGAGAAAGACTGCGATTGTAACCGGCTCGACCAGCGGCATCGGCCTTGGCATGGCCGAAGCGTTCTGCACAGCGGGCATGAACGTGATGCTCAACGGTTTTGGCGATGCCGCCGAAATCGAGGCGACCCGCTCGCGTCTGTCGCGCCAGCATGATGTCGCGGTCGGCTTTCACGGCGCGGACATGACGAAACCCGAAGAGATCGGCGCATTGTTCGGCGCGGCCGAGGCGCAATTCGGGCAAGTCGATGTGATCGTCAACAACGCCGGCATTCAGCATGTGGCGCCCGTCGAAGAATTCCCGCCGGAAAAGTGGAACGCCATCATCGCCATCAATCTCACCAGCGCCTTTCACCTGACGCGCCATGCCATACCCGGCATGAAAGCGCGGGAGTGGGGGCGCGTTATCAATCTTGCCTCCGCGCACGGGCTTGTCGCCTCGCCATTCAAATCCGCCTATGTCGCCGCCAAGCACGGCATCATCGGCCTGACAAAGACGGTGGCGCTCGAAGTCGCGCAGAACGGGATAACGGTGAACGCCATCTGCCCCGGCTACGTGCTCACCCCCCTTGTCGAGAAGCAGATTCCGGAACAAGCCAAGGCGCGCGGCATCAGCGACGATGCGGTAAAGCGGGATGTCCTGCTCGCGGCGCAGCCCACGAAGCGCTTCGTGACCACGGAAGAGATCGGCGCGCTCGCGGTGTTCCTGTGCTCGGATGGCGCGGCCTCCATAACCGGGACGGCGCTGCCCATCGACGGCGGCTGGACCGCGCAATGACGGCAAAGGATGGACGGCCAATCGCCCCCGGCGCCAAACCCATAAACCTGGCCCTTCAGGGAGGCGGCGCGCACGGGGCGTTCACCTGGGGTGTGCTGGACAGGCTTTTGGAAGACGAGCGCGTCGTCATCGAGGCGATTAGCGGCACAAGCGCCGGCGCCATCAACGCCGTCGTGCTGATCGATGGATTGATGCGCGGCGGGCCGGAGGGCGCACGGCAAAGACTGCGGCTGTTCTGGGAGGCGGTCAGCGCCGCCACCAGGCTGAGCCCGGTGCAACGCGGGCCCCTCGACGTCATCACGCAGAATTGGAGCCTGGACTTCTCGCCGGGCTATTATTTCTTCGACACGCTGACGCGAAGCGTCTCGCCTTATGAGTTCAACCCGCTCAACGTCAATCCGCTCAAGGAAATTGTCGAAGACATCGTCGATTTCGATCGCGTCCGCTCTTGCGACACCCTGAAGCTTTTCGTCTCGGCGACGAATGTCGAGACCGGACGCGTGCGCGTGTTTGTCCGCGACAAGCTCACCGTGGATATGGTTATGGCCTCGGCCTGCCTGCCGGTGTTGTTCCAGGCCGTTGAGATCGAGGGCAAGCATTATTGGGACGGCGGCTATATGGGCAATCCCGTGCTCTTCCCGTTTTACCGGGCGAGTTCATCGCGCGATATCATCATCGTTCAGATCAACCCGATCGAGCGTCAGGGGGTGCCCACCACCGCACGGGAAATCGTCAACCGCATCAACGAGATTTCCTTCAACGCCAGCCTGCTGCAGGAGCTGCGCGCTGTCGATTTCGTGCGGCGCATGCTGGCCGCCGACCGGCTGAGCCCGGATGAATACCGCGCCATGTTCGTGCACACCATCGAGGGACAGGACGCCGTTACGGATTTGGGGGCTTCAAGCAAGTTCAACACCGAACGCGCTTTCCTCGAGCATCTGTTCGAGATCGGGCGCAAATCGGCAGGCGCGTGGCTCGATGCGCATTACTCCAGTCTTGGGCAGCAGCCGACCGTCGATATCCGCCGCCTGTTCCAGGGCGACGGCTACGAACAGGAGCCAGTTGGATGATTATTTGGCGGCGCCCTGAGGCAGAATGATTTTGCTCGAGGGTGAAGGCGGCGGCGCGATACGCGCGACCGGTACCGCGCCCTCCTTGAGGCTTACCGGCATACTGTCCGGAGCCAGCGCGCCGAGCGAGAAATAAATCCGCAGCAGCTCGTCCACCTTCATCTCCGGCACCGGAATGATGGAGCTCTCCGCCACCAGCACCAGGCCGCCAGACATCGGCAGCGGCGCGGCAGGCAGGTAGACCATGCGCCGCCGCTCGCCGGCGATGATATAGACCTCCTGATTGGCGACGAGTGCCAGAATATCGGCTCCGATACCGGCAAAGCGGCAGGCGACGACGCTCATGCCGGAAAAATCGGTGGTTTTGTCGGTCGTCATGCGCACGACGCGTGAGATCGGATTGTAGATCGTGCGGATAAAGGGAACCTGGGTGAAAATACGGTCGACGAACCGCGAAATGCTCTCCTGGGCTTGGCTGCGCGCGACCACGCCGAGAAACCAAATCCCGACCAGAGCAATAAGGACGCCGAGAAAGAAGGCGAGCGACTCATAACCCGGGCCGGTGATCGTCGCGCCGCCGCGCAACAGAATCTCCCCGAGAAACGTTCCCGGTCCAAGCTGCCCGCGCAGGAAATCCACGATCCAGGCGATGATCAGAATCGTGAGCACAACGGGAAGGAGAACGACAAGCCCGGCGAGAAATGTGGCCACCACATTGTTCCGCCAAAGGCTGACGAGTAGCTTCATCATCCGATTACCGCCTGGGAATTGCGCCGCTTCTAGAGTAACAATATTTTCCTTAATTGTCTGAATTTGTTGCAAAGCAGCATAGGCTTACACCGGCCTGGAATGGCGCTACGCGCGACCTAGAGATCCCCTTTAGCGGCAGCTCGGAGCCGCTGAGGCTACGTCTCATTGGGCTTCCCTATGTCGGCCCCTATTCGGTGTCACTCAAGGAAAATCCCGCTCAAGGCGTTCAACTTAGAGTTCCTGCAGCCCGTTTTCGCCCGAGAAGCCGCTCAGGCCGCTACAAAGATGGATTCAGAAACAAAAAACTTCGTGAAGAGGCCGCGAATTGGCGACTCCTATGCAATCGCGCAAGCAACTCGCGTTGCTGTAATTGCAGAGCTGGGCAGCGTTGGAGTCCAGCGCTGCCCTTGGCATTATCCGACGGGGGGTACGCCGTACCGCGCCATGAGCCCGGCCGCACCGATGATGATCAGATAGGCGGCAACGAGGTAGTTGAGAATTCGCGGAGCTATGAGGATAAGGATGCCGAAGAGGAGGGCTATCCACGGCTGCAGTTGTACAATGTCGATTTGGTTCATCTGGCCTTCCCGTGTGTGCTTAGGTTGCGGAGGCGAGGGATAGCCGTGCAGTGATGTTGGCGAACGGGCAAGCGCTGCAACCATGTGCGATTTAACCATCCAAGCGCCTCAACAGCATTGATGTTACGAGTTGAATAACGCCTGAACGCCGATCACTGTGGCGCGCTAACGGGCTGGCGAGCACAAGTAACGTAAAGCCAAAAGCGGCCGTCCTCGCGACTTTGGCCGCGAGGCCAGCGGAGCAAGGCGTCCGCTTCGACAGTCGCCGCGTTGCTAGAAGCCCATCAGAGGAGCGAAGAAGCAGCGCCGCGTCCCATTGGGACGTTGGCACCGCCAATATTGTCCATCGGTGCTGGGTAGCGCCTCTTCGTAAGGCACCACTTCCTTCCGGTCGGAAAGTTCGTAGCCAACCCCGTTCGGCTTGACTGACTGCGCTGCTACAACAAAGCAATCATTGGCGCCGCAGCACCATTCACCGTTTTTCGGACCGCGAAATCCACCCCGGGAAATCCAGTTATCATGCGCGAAAACGGGAGAAACAATCAGCACACAGGCAAGAGTGACGAACGGCGCAAGGACACGTTTTCCGAACATAGCGCAAACCACGTTGTTGTTTCCACAAGCGCGGCGATCGCATGACCGGCCTAGTCTGAATCCGAGGCCGCCAGGCGGCTAAGTCGCCGCTAAGTGCCGGCCTTCTTGTGCGGAGCCCTATGCGGGCCATTGCGAGGCCCGGTCACTATCTTAAATTGTAACAGCTTCCTGCCGTCGCGCAAAAGGGAATTGCAGTCACGACGAAAGGCCCGCGGGAGAGGTCTCCAGCAAGCGAGATGGCTATATTGTGATCTGCAGGACGTAAAGAGCACATTTGCCAGGCACTTGCAAGAGGCATGTGGCCTCATCAACACAGCCGCTGCTTCGCGAGAAATGTCGTGTTGCACAGAGGATTACGAGGCAAAAACAAAGGCGCCAATCTCGCGACTGGCGCCTTAAACGTTATGTTCAAGCAGGTTTTGAGAGCGAAAGGTTGCCGCTTATTGCGGCGGCGCTGCGGCCGTGCCCTGCGTCACCGGCCCTGGTGCCGGGGTAGCGGGACGCGTGGTCTGTGCAGCGCCCCCGTTGGGATTGTTAAAATAGCGGAAGAACTCTGAGTTTGGGGAAATGACAAAACGCGTATCGTTGGATTTCAGCCCTTCCTCATAAGCCTGCATCGAGCGGTAGAAAGCAAAGAAATCAGGGTCGCGTGTGAACGCCGCCGCATAGATGCGGTTGCGCTCGGCATCGCCCTCACCGCGGACGCGCTCGGAGTCGCGGTTTGCTTCGGCGATGATCACGGTAGACTCACGATCAGCGGTTGCGCGAATCCGCTTGGCCTGCTCGCCGCCTTGCGCGCGCAGCTCGGCGGCTTGGCGTTGCCGCTCGGTCTGCATCCGCGTGAAGATGGCCTGACTGTTCGCCTCGGGCAAGTCGGCGCGTTTGATGCGTACATCGACGATTTCGAGGCCGAAATCGCCAACTTCCGAGTTAACCCGCTCAGCGATTTGGCGCATCAGATCCTCGCGGCGGTCTTTCACCACATCGATGAAGGTGGCGCTGCCAAGAACACCGCGCATGGCGCTGTCCATCACCGAATTGAGCCGCGAATTGGCGCCGGCTTCATCCCGAACTGCCTGGAAGAAGAGCAGCGGATCGGTGATCTTGTACCGGGCAAACGCGTCGACGACGAGACGCTTCTGATCGGACGCGGTCACCTCCTTTGAGGAGATTTCAATGTCCAAGATGCGCTTATCGAAGAACTCAACAGTTTCGACGAAAGGTATTTTGTAGTTCAGACCAGGGCGGGTGATAACCTGCTGCGGGTTCCCAAAACGAAGCACCAGCGCTGTCTGGGTTTGATGGACGATGAAGAATGCGTTGTAGGCGGCAAAAGCTGCCAGGCCTAGAACGATAAGGAAAAACATGAAGAGGGTGCGCATTATTGGGCTCCGCCGGAACGTTGCGGTTGCTGCGGTCTGTTGATTTCGTTGAGCGGCAGGAAGGGCACGACGCCAGCACCTTGAGCCTTTTCATCGATGATGATCTTCTCTGTACTGCCCATGACGCGTTCCATGGTCTCCAGGAACATGCGCCGGCGTGTCACGTCGGGTGCCTTGGCATATTCTTCATAGACTTTCAGGAAGCGATCGGTGCGGCCCAGCGATTCAGCGACTGTCTGTTCCTTATAAGCCTGAGCGCCTTGGAAAATGCGCTGCGACTCGCCGCGTGCTTCCGGTACGATCCGGTTTGCGTAGGCGTCAGCCTCGTTTTGCAGCCGCTCCTGGTCCGCGCGTGCGGCCTGCACGTCACGGAAGGCATCGATGACCTGAGATGGCGGGTCGACCTTTTGCAGCTGCACCTGGGTGACTTGAATACCGGCGGTGTAGCTGTCGAGCGTCCGCTGCATTAGCGCGCGCACCGCATCTTCCGTCTCCCGGCGGTTTTTCGTCAAGATCGGCTGAATGTCGTTCTGACCCACGACCTCGCGCATCGCGCTCTCGGCAACGTCCTTGACGGTTGGCTGCGGGTTCTGAATGTTGAACAGAAAAGCCGCCGCGTCCTTGATGCGCCAGAAAACCACGAAATCGACGTCGATGATGTTCTCATCGCCGGTCAGCATCAGGCTTTCCTCGGAAACGTCGCGCACAACCTCGGCGCCGCCGCCACCAAACATGTTTGTGGTGGGCGTTGCACGCATCCCTATTTCCACGCGGTTGACACGCGTCACCTGCGGGAGATAGACGGCCTCCACAGGATAGGGCCAGCGAAAGTTCAAGCCGGGCGCAAGCTGGCGGTTGTACTCGCCAAACCGCAAGACCACGCCCTGCTCATCCGGCCTGACGCTGACGGTAAAGGAGAAAAAACCCACCACGGCCAAGCCGACGAGGATGATGAGCGCTAAAAAGCCGCCGCTGAGGCCGCCGCCTGGCATCGCCTGCTTCAGGCGATCCTGGCTCCGCTTCAACAATTCTTCGAGATCGGGCGATTGACCGCCGGAGGGACCTTGGCCCCAGGGCCCGCCGCCTCCACCTTTCCAGCCACCGCCGCCGTTCTGACTACTCCAGGGCATACTTTACGTCCTTACCGCTCTCTTGAGGTGCGAGCGCATGCTCGGCACTTGCGGTTAATACAGCGTTTCGATCGTCTTCAAATGAACAGCCGGATCGCAAAAAGCTGCGCCGCTCGTAATTTCATTGTGAAGGATGTATAGGCACGCACGCAGTCGATGCAATCTGAGGCTCAATGTGCGTCTTGGCACGTACTGCATATGGCCCACTGCCCCGCGTCCGTCAACGGCGAAGGCTGCGGCAATCCGCTAGGGGCGCTCCAAAATGGAAAAAGTAAAGCTGAATTCGTCGCTTGCGCCTTTGTTGTAACTTTGTGAAAACGTTTCACGCCACGCGGTCCAATCCGTGGCGGGGAAAATCACGTCGCCTGCAACGCTGGCGTCGACACGCGTCAAATACATACGCGACGCAAGCGGCAAGGTTTTGCGGAAAATTTCAGCGCCGCCGATGACCATGATCTCATCCACACCGCGTTCTCGCGCGAAATCGCGTGCGCGGGAAATGGCGTTCTCCAGGGAATGCGCCACGACGGCGCCCTCGGCGGCGAGCCCCGCATCGCGGGTCACAACGATCGTGTCGCGCCCGCTAAGAGGCTGGGCGATCGAGGCGAACGTCTTGCGGCCCATGATCAGCGGTTTCCCCATGGTGTTACGCCGGAAAAGCTTCAGATCGGAGGACAGCCGCCATGGGAGATCGCCGTCCCGCCCGATGACCCCGTTCTGAGCCATGGCGACGATCAGTGCGATCTTTGCTGGCCCGCCTTCGCCCACTAGACCGCGACCTCGGCCTTTATGTGTGGATGCGGCTCATAGCCGGTTAGACGGAAATCGTCATAAACGAAGTCGAAAATAGAGCCAGTCCCGGCGGTGAGTTGCATGCGCGGCAGCGGCTTTGGTGCACGCAGAAGCTGCAGGTCGGCCTGCTGCAAATGGTTCACATAGAGATGCACATCACCGAAACTGTGAACGAACTCTCCCGGCTGGTAGCCAGTTACCTGGGCAACCATCATCGTCAGCAGAGCATAGGACGCAATGTTAAAGGGCACGCCGAGAAAAACGTCGGCGGAACGCTGGTAGAGCTGGCAGGAGAGCTTGCCGTCGGCGACATGAAACTGGAATAGGCAGTGGCAGGGCGGCAGCGCCATCGCTCCGACCTCGGCCGGGTTCCAGGCGCTGACGATGTGCCGGCGGGAATAAGGATCGGCCTTGATGCCGGCGACGAGTTGCGCGATCTGGTCGATGCTCCGCCCATCCGGGGCAGCCCAGCTTCGCCATTGCTTGCCGTAGACGGGGCCAAGCTCGCCTTGCGCATCCGCCCATTCATCCCAAATCCGCACGCCGTTCGCGGTGAGATAACGGGTGTTGGTCGAGCCCGACAGAAACCATAAAAGCTCATGAATGATGGATTTTAGATGCAGCTTCTTCGTGGTGAGAAGCGGAAAGCCGTCCGCAAGATCGAAGCGCATTTGATGGCCGAACACGCCCACCGTGCCGATGCCGGTTCGATCCATGCGGCGGATGCCTTGGTCCCGCACGTGGCGCAGAAGGTCGAGATATTGCTGCATACGCTTTTGCCTATGCCGAGTCGGCCCGCAGCTTCAACTCAGGCTGCGGATCAGCGGCAGCAGGCTGCCGCGCCGTTGCCCCTTGCATGTCCTTGCGCAGCAGGCGTATCTCGGCCAGAAGCGCCTCGAGGGTGGCTTCGGAGCGGATGCGGTCTACCATCTGCTCGGCCTCATGCTCCCGCTGCATGGAATCCACGATGATGCCGATGAAAAGATTGAGAACGGCAAAGCTAGTGATCAGGATGAAGCCGATGAAGAAAAGCCACGCCCAAGGATAGGTTTCCATCACAGGACGCACGATCTCGGCCGCCCAACCTTCCAGGGTCATGACCTGGAACAAAGAGAAAGCGGATGTTCCGATGGTGCCGAAAAGCTGCGGAAAATCGGCGCCGTAGAGCTTGGTCGCCATCACGGAAGAGACGTAAAACACTAGGGCCAAAAGGCCGATGACCGCGCCCATGCTGGGGATGGCGTTCAGCAAGCCTGTCACCACCCGCCGGATCGATTTTACCGACGAGATAAGCCGTAACACCCGGAGCACGCGCAAGGCGCGCAACACCGAGAAGCTTCCCGTCGCGGGGACAAGGGCTATGGCGACAATGGAAAAGTCGAAAATGCTCCAAGGGTCGCGCCAGAACGCCAAGCGATAGACGGCCATGCGGGCGATGATTTCGACGACGAAGGCGACCAGGATGAGCTGGTCGATGACCAGCAAGACCGGCCCGAACCGGCTCATCATCGTCGCGCTGGTCTCTAAACCTAGCGTGATCGCATTGATGACAATGAGAGCGGTAACGACCTGCTCCCAAGTGCGGCTTTCGATCAACGCCTTGAGCGGCGCCAGCCGGCGCTCCAGGCCGCTGCTCGGGCGCTCGTTCGATGCAACATCCATCCGCGCTCTCCACCGCCATTTGCACCCGAAAACCGAGCGCCGGTTCGCCTCGCCACAGCTGATAAATTGCGATCAGGGCAAAACGTCAAGGGCAGCGAAGCGAAATTGCGCGGCCAGCTTTACGAAGGATCGCTCCGCGGGCCGAAGACCTCTTCCAGGGTGAGAGGGCGCTCGGGCTCTTCCTCCGGGGCCGGCTTTTCATCCTCGCGGCGGCGCAGCACGGACGGGGCGTCAGCCGTTTCCTCCGCCGAAAGCAGCGTGCCGGCGGGCTCCGTCCTGCTTTCCGCTGAAGGCTCCGCTTCCTCCCGCTCGCGCTCCAGCCTTCGCGCTGCCCGGCGCACCTCGGCATCGAGATCGATCTGCGAGCACAGCCCTAGCGCAACCGGATCCTGCGGCTGCAGATTGGTCGAATTCCAGTGTGTTCGGTCGCGGATCGATTCGATCGTCGGCTTGGTGGTGCCGACAAGGCGCATGATCTGCGAATCCTTCAGCTCGGCGTGGTAACGCAGCAGCCATAAAATAGCGTTCGGGCGGTCATGCCGGCGCGAAACGGGCGTGTATTTCGGCACGCGCTTGGTCTTCACCTCAGGGATCAGCACCTTGGATCTGGCCAGCTGCAGGCGATAATTGGGTGTTTGCTGGCCCTTCTGGATCTCCTCGCGCGTGAGCTGGCCCGAGGAAATCGGGTCCATCCCTTTGATACCGTGAGCAACATCGCCGTCGGCGATCCCTTTGACCTCGAGCACATGCAGGCCGCAGAACTCGGCAATCTGGTCAAAGCTCAGCGATGTGTGTTCCACAAGCCAAACCGCGGTCGCTTTCGGCATCAACGGGATTTGAGTCATAAAGGTCTCCTAGCCCCCGTGAGGCGCAGCTCACGGGAAATGTTCTTGTTCGCGATGCGTGGAAGGAGCGCTTCGTTCGCACCAAAGCTCAATTTCATATAAGCGTTCGTGTCCGAAGAGGCAAACCTCTTCAGCGAGGATAGCAATGCGATCCCGGCCCGTTGGACCCGCTCCTAAACGGTTAAGATGATCTTGCCGATATGGGCGTTGGTCTCCATCCGCCGATGCGCTTCGCTGGCCTTCTCTAGGGCAAAAGTGCTGTCGATCACCGGTTTGATTTGCCCCTTGCCGAGAAGCGGCCAAACCTGCTCTTCCAGCCTGCGGGCGAGGCGATTTTTTACTTCCATTGGCCGCGCGCGCAGGGTCGAACCGGTGAGTGTGACGCGCTTCAGCATGAGCCGCATCAGATCGGCGGTCGCTTTCGATCCGCTCTGGAATGCGATCTGGTGGATGCGTCCGTCTTCGGCCGCGACCTGGATATTCCGGTCGACATAGTCGCCACCGACCATGTCGAGAATGAGATCGACGCCCTTGCCTGCGGTTTCCGCCTTGAGGATGGCTACAAAATCTTCCTCGCGATAGTTGATGGCGCGATCGGCGCCAAGCTTCTCGCAGGCGGCGCATTTCTCCGCCGTGCCCGCCGTCGTGTAAACCCGCGCGCCGAAAGCCTTGGCGAGTTGAATGGCCGTCGTGCCAATGCCGCTGGATCCGCCATGCACGAGGAAGGTTTCACCCGCCTTCAAGCCGCCGCGCTCGAACACATTCTGCCAAACCGTGAAGAAGGTCTCTGGCAGCGCGGCCGCCTGCACCGCGTCGAAACCGGCGGGAAAAGCCAGCGCGGCGCGCTCATCGGCCAGGCAATATTCGGCATAGCCGCCGCCGGTGACGAGGGCGGTTACCTGATCGCCGATGCGGAACCGCGACATTCCTCCAGCAGCGGCGACCTCGCCCGCCACTTCCAGGCCAGGGATGTCCGAGGCGCCGGGTGGCGGAGGGTAGACTCCTTGCCGCTGCATCACATCGGGGCGGTTGACGCCGGCGGCGGCAACCCGGATGAGCAGCTCTCCATCGCCGCGCCGAGGCACGGGAAGGCGCGTGGGCTTTAAGACGTCCGGTCCGCCTTTGCCGTCGATCATAATGGCCGCCATGGTCTCGGGAAGGGTCATTGCGGATTGCTCCCTCATGCTTTTCGTACTTTGCTAATCTGACCTCGCATAATGCCATGGGAAAGGCTAGCAAGCGCACATCGCTCTGCAGCTCAGGCCGGGACAAAGAAGATGATCTGGGATGACGATCTGCCGCAAAAAAAGCGCCCCGCGCTGACATTGGGCGCGGACCTTTCGACATTTTCCGTCGAGGAGCTTAGCGCGTTTCTCGCCGTGCTCGCGGCGGAGCGGGCCCGCGTGGAAACTGCGCTCGCGGCAAAGAAGGCATCGCAGCAGACCGCGCATTCGGTGTTCAAGAGCTGACAGCGGCTATGGCTGCAGTTGGGGGGGGGCTGCAGAATTTTGCAGCCAAACAAGCTGCCCTTCATTCATCATTCACTGAGATTTACGTTGCATTGGTAAACCTAATTTAAACATTATTCACTATCAGCTTGGCATTGGCGGCTGAGAAATCGCGACTTGGAACCGTTGTATGAGTAAACCGTTTGGCGTCATCCCGTCTGATCCAAGTGGGGTCACCATTGCTTTCCGTCCCAAAGCGCGCAGCAATGAACAGTTCATGGCGCTGTTTCGCGAGGGAATGGCGCTGGTGGAGGAAACCGCCAATTACCTCGACGGGCTGGGCCGCCGCGAGGCCAAAGCGCTAAAACCCTTTGCCTCGCTCGCCTACGCGACCGAGAGCATGCGGCTGACGACGCGGCTGACGCAGCTCGCCACATGGCTGCTCGCCCGTCGAGCCGCGCTAAACGGCGAGGAGGTGCCGCCCGGAACGGCAGACAACACCGTTCTCCTGCTGCCCATCGTGAGAGCCGGGAGCAATAAGGGTTACGCGGATCTGCCGGAACAGCTCAGAGAGCTGATCGAGGCCAGCTACAAGCTGCACGAAAAGATTTACCGCTTGGAAAGTGCCCAGCACGCGCAGTCGAAACCCGCCGCAATGCAGCGGGCCAATCCGGTCGCGACCCAGGTCGCGCTTATCGCCGCCGCCTTCAAAGGCAGGGCTTGAAGCACAGCGCTGGCGGCTGCCTTAGCCGAGAAAACCTTCGAACTTCTTCTTGAATTTGCTCAAGCGGCCACCGCGGTCCAGCAGCTGCTGGTTGCCGCCCGTCCAAGCCGGATGGGTATTGGGATCGATGTCGAGATTGAGGGTCGTCCCCTCCGACCCGTAGGTGGAGAAGGTCTCGAACTCGGTCCCGTTGGTCATCACCACTCTAATTTTATGGTAATCGGGATGGATGTCTTTCTTCATGACCGGCAGCCTCCGCGCCCACCCTGGACATTGCCCTTAAGGGATGAACGTTCGCCTTTTGTGGATTGAGTGTGTGTGCTCCGTCTCCTATACCCATGGACGGGGACACTGACAAGGTCGTGATTTCGCTCTTTCGTATAAAGCGGGCTTGCGGTTAGGCCGGATCGGCGGCACATATCGGCCCTGGGCGAAAGCTTACCGCTTGCATCGATGAGAGCCATGACTTCCGACACAGCCGCACAGCCGCTCCAGAATGGCCATGCTTTAGCGGGCGGGCGAAAGACGGGCTACGCGAGCACGCCAACGGAAACGGCCGCGCCGCCGCAAGCAGGCCCGACCCGGTCGCTCGGCGCACTTTTGGGCCTGCGGGGCTTCGTCCTGCGCTACAAGGCCAAGCTCGCGCTAGCGGCCGTTGCTCTGATCCTGTCGGCGGCGGCGACGCTGGCTTTGCCGGTCGCCGTCAGGCAAATGATCGACTACGGGTTCTCCGGCGACAACTCCGCCTTCATTGATACTTACTTTCTCATGCTGCTGGCCATCGCAGCCGTCATGGCGGGGGCGAGCGCGACACGGTTTTACTGCGTCACCTGGCTCGGCGAGCGCGCGGTCGCCGATTTGCGCGAAAGCGTGTTCCGGCATCTCACCTCCCTCAGCCTCGCCTTTTACGAAGGCACACATTCCGCCGAACTGATGTCGCGGCTGACGGCCGACACCACACAGATCAAGAGCGCCGTCTCCTCTTCCGTCAGCCAGGCGCTGCGCAACTCTGTCATGCTGACGGGCGCGCTCGTCATGATGATCGCGACCAGCGCCAAGCTGAGTGCCCTGGTCATTTGCGCCATCCCGCTGATCATGCTGCCGTTGATGGGTTATGGGCGGGTCGTGCGGCGGCTCTCCCGCGAGGCGCAGGATGAGCTGGCGCATGCCTCCACCTACGCCGCGGAAAATCTTGGTTCTCCGCGCACGATGAAAGCGTTCACTTTTGAAGCGGTCGTGGCGGCCCGTTACGGGGTCGCGGTGGAACAGGCCTTCCACGCTGCGCGGCGCAGGATCGGCGCGCGGGCAGGCCTGACGGCGACGTCGATCTTTCTGCTTTTCGCCAGCATTATCGGCATCCTTTGGTACGGCGCCCAGGATGTGCTTGCCGGCACGATGACCGGCGGGCGGCTGGCGCAGTTCGTGCTCTATGCCGCGTTCGCGGCGGGCGCGATCGCGGAGCTTGCCGAGGTTTGGGGCGAGGTGCAGCAGGCGGCGGGCGCCGCGGAACGGCTCGCCGAGATCATGGCCGTTTCCCCCGACATTGTCTCGCCCGCGCAACCCCGGCCTTTTTTGCCCGCAAAGCGCGGGGAAATCCGCTTCGACGATGTGTCCTTTCACTATGCCGGACGGGAGACTTTGCCGGTCTTTACAAATCTGTCCTTCACGGTCCGCCCCGGCGAGCGGGTCGCCATTGTCGGGCCTTCCGGCGCCGGCAAGACGACCATATTCAGCCTCATTCTGCGCTTTTACGATGTCCAGTCCGGCCGCGTCGTCGTTGACGGCGTGCCGGTCCCTGACGCCGATCTGCTGGCGCTACGTCAGCGCATGGCCTATGTGCCGCAGGACCCGGCCGTTTTCGCCGGCACGGTTGCCGAGAACATCCGTTACGGCACGACGCAGGCATCCGACCAAGATGTCCGCCGGGCGGCCGAAGCGGCGCTTGCGAGCGCATTCATCGAGGCGCTGCCGCTCGGTTATGAAACGCCGCTCGGCGAGCGGGGCGTCACCCTATCCGGCGGGCAGCGCCAGCGCCTCGCCATCGCCAGGGCGATCCTGCGCGACGCCCCGATCCTGCTTCTCGACGAGGCGACAAGCGCGCTCGACGCGGAAAGCGAAAGCCTCGTGCAGATCGCGCTCAACCGCGTCATGGAGGGGCGTACCACGCTGGTCATCGCGCACCGGCTCGCCACGGTGCTCGGCGCCGACCGCATCCTCGTGCTTGACGCCGGCGAGATCGTCGAGGAAGGCACGCATGCGCAGCTGATGGCGACGGGCGGGACCTATTCCCGGCTCGCCGAGCTGCAATTCGGCAGTGAAATCGGCAACGCGTAAGGCCTCCCAGCGCATCGCGTCCACAGCGCGAATCATTTAGTCTAGCCTTGCCGGCAACGTCCGGCGGGGGAATTCATGGCTAAGAACCGTAACGGCGCTTCCAGCGATGGCTGGCGGCAATCGCGATCTGTGGGCTGGACGCCGCGCGGGGTGCGGGCGCGCACCGTCGGCGAGTTCCTCCCCGCGTTGATGCGCCCCGCTTTCGAAAAATATGGCTTCTCCGCCGCCGCCATCCTTACGGATTGGCCGGCTCTGGCGGGCCCGGAATTGGCCGCCTACACCGCGCCGGAGCGGTTGAAATGGCCGCGCAAGCAAACAGAGGACAACCCCGAACGCGGCGGCCGGAATGGCGCCACGCTCATTCTCAGGGTCAGCGGCGCCCGCGCTTTGGAGGTGGAGCATCGCCGGCCGCAGATCATCGAGCGGCTCAACGCCAGCTTCGGCTATCGCGCGGTTTCCGAGATCCGGGTTGTGCAGGCGCCGCTTGCGCAACGGCAAACGCGCATGCGCGCGCTCCCCGCCGCCGATGCGGCCCCAAGCGGGGGGCTGGACACCATTCCCGAACAACGCCTGAAACGAGCTATCGCGCGCCTCGCTTCCGGCATCCAGGCTGCGCGCCAAGTAGACGTTTGAGGCCGCTAACGGACATGTCATAGCGGCCCTGAACGTCGCAGGCTCGACAGCGCGCATATCTCGTCCTATGTCTGAGATAGACGGTTAAGGTATGCCGCTTGCTGGCTCAGGCAGGGCGGCGAAGGAGACAGTTGTGCAACTTTATTCAACGAAGGCTAAGCCGATGAACCGACGCAAGATCCTCATTGCGGGAGGTGCCGCTGCCGTATGTCTTGCGGCCGCGATGACCTTCTTTGTTTCACCGCCCGTAATGGCGCAAACCGCCGCCAAACCCGACGTCAATCTCGAAGAGTTGATGAAGGCCGGCGAAATACCCGACAATGTCCACGGCAAGGCGGACGCCCCCGTTACCATCATCGAATATTCCTCGATGACCTGCCCGCATTGCGCCGCCTTCCACAAGGACGTGCTTCCCGCGCTGAAGACGAAATACATCGATACCGGCAAGGTGAAATACATCGTCCGCGAATTCCCGCTGGACAATGTGGCGGCCGCGGCATCGATGCTCGCCCGCTGCGTTGAGCCGGCGAAATCCTTGGAATTGATCGATATGCTGTATGCCCGCCAGGAGGATTGGGCGTTCAAGGACCAGCCCTTGCCGGAGCTGCAAAAATTCGCGCGGCAGGTCGGCTTCACCGAGGAGCGCTTCAACCAGTGTTTGAAGGACGAAAAGCTCCTCAAACATGTGGAATGGGTGCGCGACCGCGGTAACAAGCAGTTCGGCGTGCGCGCGACGCCCAGCTTTTTCGTTAACGGCAGACGGGTGAAGGGTGCGACCACCATCGAGAAGTTCGATGAGCTGATCGCCGCGGAAGCCAAGAGCTGAGCAACGCGGCAGCCTCTTGCCCGGCGCGATTTTCCGCTAGTTATCCAGCCCGGCTGGGGCATTCCAGCCGGGTTTTTCCACAGAATATCCCCAGTCTGTTCACATCTTTTGGATTTTGGTCATGCTCGATCGGCGTAGAATTTGCCAAGCCTTCGCGATCCTGGGCGCGGCGTTCGCCGGCGGCTTCGGCCAAAGCCTGCAGCTTACGGTCCTGGCAGCGGAGGCGGAGGACCCTGTCCAAGCCCGCGAGCTCATGGAGGCCGGCCCCTTAGGCGAAAAGACGATGGGCCGGGCGGGGGCGCCAGTGACGGTCATCGAATATGCCTCGCTCGGCTGCCCGATCTGCCGGGTTTTCCACAAGCAGGCTTTCCCGCGCTTCAAGGCGGGCTATATCGACACCGGCAAGGTCCGTTACATCTACAGGGAGTTCCCCATCGGACGCGCGTCCGCCGCCGCGGCCGTTGCCGCGCGCTGCGTTCCCGAGAAGGACTATTTCCGCGTCAATGAGCGGCTGATGGCCAATCAAGGGCAGTGGACGTCGCAGGAGGTAAGGCCCGATCCGATCTACAAGCTTGTGCAAGACACCGGCCTTGCCCGCACAACATTTGACAGCTGCCTAGCGAATCAAAACATTACTGATGGGTTAGTCTGGGTAAAGCAGCGGGGGCGTAAGCTCGGCGTTCAGGGTACGCCGACCTTCTTCATCAACGGCCAGAAAGTGCGCGGCGTTCACAGTTACGAGGAGATGCAAAGGCTGATCGAGCCGCATCTCACGAGCGCAGCAAAGCCAGCGTGACCCCTGCCCGCTCGCAAAGGCCGCGAGCCATGAGGGATTGCCAGTGCAGATCACGCGCTTACGCCTGTTAGGCTTCAAGTCGTTTGTCGAACCGACCGAATTGCATGTGGAGCCGGGCCTTACCGGCGTGGTCGGTCCCAATGGCTGCGGCAAATCCAATCTCCTGGAAGCCCTGCGCTGGGTCATGGGCGAAACCTCGTATAAAAACATGCGCGGCGGCGCCATGGATGACGTCATCTTCGCCGGCACCGACCACCGCACCTCCCGCAATATGGCCGAGGTGACCATCACCCTCGACAATCGAACCCGCCGTGCGCCCTCCGAGTTCAACGACGCCGACATGCTGGAAATCTCCCGCCGCATTCAGCGCGAGGCGGGTTCGATCTACAAAATCAACGGCAAGGACGTTCGCGCCCGCGACGTGCAGCTGCTGTTCGCCGATGCGGCGACCGGCGCCCGCAGCCAGGCGCTGGTGCGCCAGGGCCAGATCAGCGAGATCATTAGCGCCAAGCCGCAAGACCGGCGCCGCATCCTCGAGGACGCCGCCGGCATTGCCGGCCTTTACGGGCGGCGTCACGAGGCCGAGCTGCGGCTCAACGCGGCGGAGGCCAATCTCGAACGGCTGCGGGACGTGCTCGGACAGCTCAGCTCGCAACTGCAAAATCTGCGGCGCCAGGCGCGCCAAGCGCTGCGTTACAAAGAGATTTCCGCCGAGCTGCGCAAATGCGAGGCGATCCAATTCCATCTGCAATGGACGGCAGCTTCCGGGCAAGTCGAAATGGAGGAAGCGGCGCTCTTCGAGGTCACGCGTCTGGTAGGCCAGCTGACCCAGGCCGAGTCCGCGGTGTTGCGCGCGCAGACCGAAATCGCGGCGATGATCCAGCCGCTGCGGGAGGAGGAGGCGACACGCGCGGCAATCCTGCACCGCCTAGAGGTAGAGCGCGAAACGCTGGACCGCGAGGAAGCGCGGGCCAAGGGTCGCCAAGCCGAGTTGGAAACGCGTATCACCCAGCTGCAGAAGGATATCGAGCGCGAGACGGATGCGATCGGCGAGGCCAAGGAGCTTTTGCAAAAGCTCGATCAGGAGGAACAGGTTTTGCGCGCGGGTGGCGGGGACCATGTTGCCGCGCAGGAGATCCTTCAAGAGGCCGTGGCGGAGGCGGCCGACAGCCTGAGGTTCGTCGAGGACGCCCTGCAAGCGGCCACGAGCGAAGCCGCCGAGGCCCGCGCAAGGCGTGGTCAGGCCGAAAGCCGCATTCAGGAGGCGGCCGGGAAAGCCGTTCGCTTGTCCGCACAAGCTTTGGAGTTGGAAAGGCAACTTGGCGCATCCGCGGCTTCCGAGACGGCCCTGGCGGAATTGGACCACATCAACGAAACCGTCGAGCTTCTCGCCGCCGAGGGCGAGGAAATCGAAACCCAAATGCTTGCCGCCGAAGCCGCGGTTCCGCAAGCGCGCGCCCGCGAGAAGGAGACCCGCGACGTCGCCGCTCAAGCGCGGCTGAAGGCCCGGCAGCTCGAAACCGAGGTCGCCACCCTCGTCAAACTGCTAAAGCCGGCCGAGAGCGCGAAATGGCGGCCCGTGGTCGATGAGATCGCCGTCGCCTCAGGATACGAAATCGCGCTCGGCGCGGCCTTGGGCGACGATCTGGAAGCCGGGCTGGACGCCGAGGCGCCCGTGCGCTGGCATCACGTCTCCGGCGAGGGCGACGCCGCCTTGCCGGCAGGCGCCGCGCCGCTCAGCGGCTTCGTGACGGGGCCAGTAGAGCTGTCCCGCACTCTCGCCCATATCGGCGTTGTCGCGCGCGGCGAAGGCGCGGCGCTGCAATCCGCGTTGCAGCCCGGCCAGCGGCTCGTGAGCCGCGAGGGCGATCTTTGGCGCTGGGACGGCTTTACCTACGCCGCCAACGCGCCCACCGCCGCCGCAAAGCGCCTCGCCGAGCGCAATCGCCTGGGGCAGTTGGAGGAGCAAGTCGCCGCGTTCCAAATGGAGGCGGAAAATGCCGACGAGGCGCGGGAGGCCGCGCTTGAAGCCGCCAACAACGCGCAAGCCCAGGAGAAGATGCTGCGTGACCGCTGGCGGCAATCCCAAGGGCAGTTCACTGCGGCGCGCGACCGCCTGGCCAAGGCCGAGCGGGCCATGCAGGAAAGCGACAGCAAGCGCGCCGGACTGAGCGAAGCGCTGAGCCGCGTCAAGCAGAGCGCGGAGGAAGCGCTGGGCGATAAGGCCGAAGCCGAGGAGGCGCTGTCCTCGCTGGCTCTGGCCACGGACCTGGATGCGCGCCTGGAAGCGGCGAAGCTCGCCGCCGGCGCCAAACGTAGCGCTTTCACCGATGCCAAATCCCAACTCGACGGCATCGAGCGCGAACTGCGCGCCAAGTATACTCGGCTTGAGGCGATCACCCAGGAGCGCAACCGCTGGCTGTCGCGTGGCGGTAACGCAGAGACGCAGATCGCCACGCTGCATCAGCGGCTCGGCGAATTGCGCACGGAAATGAGCGACCTGCACGCGCTGCCCGCGAAAATCGAGCAGCGGCGGCAGAAGATTCTCAATGAGCTGAGCCAGGCGGATAGCGCGCGCCGCGAGGCGGCTAACCGCCTCGCCGAAGCCGAAAACGGGGTCCGCGACCAGGAACGCGCCATCCGCGAGGCGCAAGGCGCACTCGGCCAGGCTCGGGAACAGCGCGCGCGCATCGAGGCAAGACTTGAAGCCGCGCGCGAAAAACGCCGCGATCAGGCGCGCCTGATCCGGGAAACGCTGGAATGCTCCGCCGAGGAGTGCCTTGGCATCGCGGGCGTTACGCCGGATGGCCAGCTTCCCGCCCTCGCCGATGTCGAACAGAGCATCATCAAGCTTAAGACCGACCGAGAGCGCCTGGGCGGGGTCAATTTGCGCGCCGAGGAGGAAGCGCAGAGCTTGGGCGCCGAGTTTGACGGGCTGGAAAAGGAACGCGCCGATCTCGACGAGGCGATCGGAAAGCTGCGTCAGGGTATCATTAATCTCAACCGGGAAGGCCGAAAACGCCTGATGGAGGCGTTCGATACGGTCAACAGGCACTTCCAGCGGCTCTTCAAGGTGCTGTTCGGCGGCGGCGAAGCGGAATTGCTGCTCATCGAGAGCGACGATCCGCTCGATAGCGGGCTCGAAATTCTAGCCCGTCCGCCTGGCAAGAAGCCGCAGGTGCTGACCCTCCTCTCCGGCGGCGAGAAGGCGCTGACGGCGCTGGCGCTTATTTTTGCCGTGTTCCAGACCAATCCGTCGCCAATCTGCGTTCTCGACGAGGTGGATGCCCCGCTCGACGACGCCAATGTGCACCGCATGTGCGTCATGCTCGAAGACATGACCAAGACCACCGACACCCGCTTCCTGGTCATCACCCACAACCCGATCACCATGGCCGCGATGGACCGGCTGTTCGGCGTCACCATGCAGGAAAAGGGCGTGAGCCAGCTCGTGTCGGTGGATTTGCAGACGGCGGAGCGGTTCCGCGAGGCGAGCTGATTGCGCTCGGACTGATCATCTTCAATTCAGCGGCGATATGGCGGCGGCGCTGCATTAAGTCATAATCAGCCTGAAAGCCGAGGAAGAAGCCGTCCGACCTGCCAAAATACCGCGCCAGCCGCAAATCGGTATTCGCGGTTGCGGAGCGCTTGCCCAGCACAAGTTCGTTGACCCGGCGCGGCGGCACCCGCGGTGCGCGCGCCATTCGGTTCTGGCTGAGATTCAGTGGCTTCAGAAATTCTTCCAGGCAGCGCACGCGCCTGATGACGCGGCGCCTTATAGGAGGGAAATAGTTCCGGCACCCCATGCGCAGTGAGGCTGACGGGGTACGGGGCGCTATGCGGTTGAGCCTTCCCGCACGGCGTTGCGCCGGATGGTTTATTTCGATAGTTTGCTGGGCCGTAGAACCGATTACCGGGAAAGCGCTGCGCGGCCAAAACTTCGAGACCTCTCTCCGAATGGACCCAAGTCAACTATCTGGGCGCGGTCTGCGCATTCATGAGGGCAGCACATGATCACCGTTCGCGATTTCACCCCCGACGATCTGGAGGCGGTCACGCGCATATACGCCCGTCATGTAACCCACGGCACGGGAACCTTCGATGAGTCAGCCCCATCCATCGATGAGATGCGGCTGACGCAGAAAAAGGTGCGCGAGAGGGGCTTGCCCTGGCTCGTCGCCGACATGCAGGGCGCGGTGATCGGCTATGCCTATGCGGACCGGTTTCGCGACCGCTCGGCCTATCGCTTCACGGTCGAGAACTCGGTCTATGTCGACCCGGCCCACCACCGGCGCAATGCCGGGCGGGCGTTGCTGACGGAGCTTCTCGCGCGCTGCGAGGCCTTGGGTTACCGGCAGATGATCGCGGTCATCGGCGACAGCGCCAATCAAGGCTCTATCGCCCTGCATCGCGCGCTCGGCTTTGAAGATGCGGGCGTTTACAAATCCGTCGGGCTGAAATTCGGCCGCTGGCTGGACACGGTGATGATGCAAAGGCCGCTGGGCAAGGGCGGCGGCAGCGTTCCGAGCAGCGAGCTACGCTGAAAGCGTCGCCAGATCAACATGTTAGCGCGTGCTCTGCATGGCTTGACACATCACACTCACAACACCTAAGGTGCGGCAAAATTCACGAGCGCGGCAGGGGCCGCGCCAGGCGTCCCTTAGGACATCGATGATCAACTCCGGCTCGGGCGACGGTCACGACCCAAAAGACGAGCGCGACTTGCGGGCAATCCGGGACCGCCTGCAAAACCTCGATCAAAAGCTGGATCGTGTGCAAGGCCGCAGGCCAGGTCCGGACACCGCTCCGGAGGGACGGGGCAAGGCGATGAGCCTGGCCTTTCGCGTCGCTACGGAACTGGTCGCGGGGGTGTTTCTCGGCGGCATCCTTGGCTGGGCGCTCGACAAATGGCTGGGGACTGCGCCCTTTTTACTCATTGTCTTTCTGCTGCTGGGTATTGCCGGAGGCCTGCTTAATTCGGTAAGAGCAGCATGGAAGATGCAGAAGAACACTTGATTGGATTCGAAAGGACGAGCGTGGCGGCCGGATTCATCACCTCAGCCCAAGCGGCGGAAAAGGCACAGGGCGAGGGCGGCCTGGCTATCGATCCCATGCATCAATTCGAGATCCAGCGATACATCCCGCTAGAGATCTTCGGACTTGACCTGTCCTTCACCAATTCCGCGCTTTTTATGCTGATCGCCGTGGCGCTGGTGAGCTTCCTGCTGATCTACGGGATGCGCGAGCGCGCGCTGGTTCCAGGCCGCATGCAGTCCGTCGCCGAGTTGTCCTATGAGTTCATCGCCAATATGGTGCGCGAGAACACCGGCCGCGAAGGGATGCAGTATTTCCCTTTCATCTTCTCGCTGTTCGTCTTTATTCTGGCGCTGAACATGCTCGGCATGGTGCCCTATTCCTTCACCGTCACCAGCCATATCATCGTGACCTTCGCGCTGGCGCTGTTGGTGTTCCTGTTCGTGACGGTCATCGGCTTCGCCCGCAACGGACCCGGCTTCCTCAAACTGTTCGTTCCCTCGGGCGTGCCGGTGGCGATGCTGCCGCTGATCACCATCCTCGAGGTTTTCTCGTTTCTTATTCGGCCGATCAGCCTTTCGGTGCGTCTGTTCGCCAACATGATGGCCGGGCATATGATGCTGAAAGTGTTTGCCGCTTTCGTCGTTGGCCTCGGCCTGCTCGGCGGCTGGGCGCCGCTTCTGTTCATGGTCGCCTTCACCGGGCTGGAAATCCTCGTGGCCTTTCTGCAGGCCTTCGTCTTCACCGTGCTCACCTGCATCTATCTCAACGACGCCCTGCACATGAACCACTAAATCCGCACTCAAAACCCCTACCAAACATTGAAGGAGATCATCATGGACCCAGCAGCAGCAAAGCTTATCGGCGCGGGCATCGCCTCGACCGCTCTCATCGGCGCCGGCCTCGGCATCGGCAACATCTTCGGCAGCTACCTCACGGGCGCGCTGCGCAACCCTTCGGCGGCGCCCGGCCAATTTCCGAACCTGCTGCTTGGCTTTGCCCTCGCCGAAGCCACCGGCCTGTTCGGCCTCATCGTGGCGCTGATTATCCTGTTCGTATTCTGATCCTTGCAACGCTAAAACGGCCTGACGGGCATCCTTTTGAGGATGTCCGCGGTCTGTTATCGCGGGCTCAAGAGAAGCAGCAGCCATGCCGCAATTGAATTTCAATGATTTCGCCCCGCAGCTGGTCTGGCTCGCGATCTCGTTCACCCTTCTGTACTTCCTCATGTCGCGCGTCGCCTTGCCAGGGATTGGCGCTGTCCTTGACGAGCGGAAGGGCCGCGTTGCCAGCGATCTCAGCGAGGCTGCGCGTCTTCGCGATGCGACCGAAACGGCCATGGCCGGCTACGAGCAGGCTCTCGCTTCGGCTAAGGCGCGCGCGCAGGGCATCGCGCGGACATCGCGCGAGGAAATGGCCGCCGACATCGCCAAACGGCGCGCTGAAGTCGATACGCAAATCAATGCAAGAATGGCGGATGCCGAACAACGCATCACGACGCTAAAGGATGCGGCAGTGGGCCATATAGCGGAAATAGCCGCAGATACCGCCGATGCTTTGGTTGCCCGCTTTGCAGGCAAGTCCGTACCCAGGCCAGAATTGGTTACCGCTGTTAACGAAGTGCTTGGCAAGTGACAAAGGTGTGATATGTTGGCTACTCCCGAACTTTGGGTGTTGGTGTCCTTCGTCTTATTCCTGGCGCTCCTCGTGTACTATAAAATTCCTAACAGGCTTGTGAAGGCTTTAGACGATCGTGCCGACCGGATTCGTGCTGACCTCGACGAGGCTCGTCGCCTCCGTGAGGAAGCTCAGCAAATCCTGGCCGATTACCAGCGCAAGCAGCGAGAAGCCGAGAAAGAAGTCGAGGATATTATCGCAATGGCGCGTCGCGAAGCGCAGTTTTACGCCGATGAATCCAGCAAGGCTTTGAACGAGTCCTTGCAGCGACGGATGAAACTCGCTGAGGAAAAAATCGCCCGCGCCGAAGAGCAGGCCGTTCTAGAAATTCGGTCGAAATCGGTTGACGCGGCGATTGCCGCTGCCGGGACGCTTATTGCGCGCGAACTCAAAGGCAAATCGGCGGAAAGCTTGGTCGAAAAAAGCATCAGAGATGTCAGTGCCAAGTTGAACTAACCGAGGCTATGGCCCAGGTCCCGTGGGAGGGGAGGATTACCGGGTCGCAGGACCCGGTATTTCTTTTTCGGACCTGCTCTTCCCTCCATCCGACCCGATAAGTCACGAACGCGCGCCAGACGATCCGTCACCCGTAGCTTTGCCTCTTCTCTTGCCCGTGAGAAGGGAGAGAGAAGAGGCTGAATAAGCCCTTAGGACCGGCAAGGCCCCGCCACCGCCACGCAGCTTTTCAAAGCGCCAGTCGCCCGATCGCAGATAATCGATGCGCGCCGCGCCAAGGACCAGGCGGCGTAGTTGTCGCCATGCACAAAGCGCACCTCGCGCTGCCAGGCGAAAATGGCGCTGTTCCGGGCAAAGGCCGTGACCAGATTGCGTTTGCCCACGGCGCGAATGCTGGTCTCACAACGCTTGCCGCCGGAATACGCGGTACTCTTGGGTTTGACATTGCGTACACCGGGATTGCACCGCGCATCATAAGGATGGGTGTAGCAATATCGGCTGGGCGTCTGGCGGCGATAGTCCTGCGATGCATAGCCGTCATCGCCGGACAAGTCGCCGGCCTGCACCGCGCCAGCCGCGGCGCAGAGAGCGAAAGCGGCAGCCGCCGCGAACCTGAATGCAAACGTCGTCATCGTCTTCTCCTGAGCGGCGCTTGCGTGCTGGGCCGCTTAAGAGACAGTAATGCCGCGTAACTGAACGCAATCAGGGCTCGGTGTTCACGCTCAATTTAGAATTTGGCCTAGACAAGCAGCGGCTGTGCTTGCACGGCAGCAGCCGCAGGTTTCCACTTTTGCGCACGATGCCGCCGCTTAACTTTGGCTGGCGTCCTCCGGTGCAGGCGTGTAGCGCAGCACCGGCTGGCGCGCGGCGCGGGATTCGTCCAGACGGCGGCGCGGGGTAAAACGCGGGGCGGCCTTGAAACGCTCCTTCTCACCCGCGCGCGCGGCCAATGCCAAGGCACGCATGGCGCCGATGAATTGATCGAGGCTGTGCTTGGGTTCCGACTCCGTCGGCTCGATCAGCATCGCGCCGCTGACGACCAGCGGAAAATACACCGTCATGGGATGGAAGCCCTCGTCGATCAGCGCCTTGGCGAAATCGAGTGTCGTCAGGCCCGTGCCCTTGAGGAAAGCGTCGTCGAACAGCACCTCGTGCATGCAGGTGCGGTCGCCAAAAGGCTGCGACATGACATCCCGCAGCGCAACGCGGATGTAATTCGCATTGAGCACGGCGTCCTCGGAGGCCTGCCGGATGCCGTCCTCGCCGAAGCTGAGCATATAGGTGAGCGCGCGCACGAACATACCCATCTGGCCGTGGAAGGCGACGAGACGGCCGAAGGGCTGCGTGCCCTCCGCGTCTTCTGCGTCCTCGACGAGCCGCCACGCCTCGCCATCCCGACGAAGCAGCGGCAGCGGCGCGTACGGCGCGAGCGCCTCGGAAAACACCACCGGCCCAGCGCCTGGCCCGCCGCCGCCATGCGGCGTGGAAAAGGTTTTGTGCAGATTGATATGCATGGCGTCGATGCCCAGATCGCCGGGGCGCACCCTTCCCGCGATAGCGTTGAAATTGGCGCCGTCGCAGTACAGGTAGCCCCCCGCCTCATGCAGGCTCGCCGCGATTTCAGCAATCTGCGGCTCGAACAAACCGCAGGTGTTCGGGTTCGTAAGCATCATGGCGGCCACATCGTCGCTTAACGCCTCGCGAACAGCCGTCACGCTGACCGTGCCGTCCGCTCCCGCAGCAACGGGGCGGACTTTGAAGCCAAGCAGCGCCGCCGTCGCGGGATTGGTGCCATGCGCCGAATCCGGAACCAGCACCACACGCCGCGCTTCCGCCTCGCCGCGTGCTTGCAGGGCCGCCTTGATGGCGATCATCCCGCACAGCTCGCCATGCGCCCCGGCTTTTGGCGACATCGCGACCGCCGGCATGCCGGTCAGTTTCATCAGCCAATCGGCGAGCTCCGCCATGACCGCGATCGCGCCCGCCACCGTGCGCTGCGGCTGCAGCGGGTGAATATCGGCAAAACCCGGCAGCCGCGCCATCTTCTCGTTGAGGCGCGGATTGTGCTTCATCGTGCAGGAGCCGAGGGGAAAGATCCCCGTGTCGATGGAGTAATTCTTCTGACTGAGGCGGACGTAGTGCCGCACGGTCTCCGGCTCGCTCAACCCGGCGAGGCTGATCGGAGCGCTACGCTGCATATCGCCGAGCCGGCTTGGCGCGGTCTCGGGTTCTTCAAGATCGACACCGCAGCTTTCGCTCGAGCCAAGCTCGAAAATCAGCTTTTCCTCGATCTGCAGTCCGCGGTTGCCGGTGGAGGTCGCCGGTGTTCCCGCCGCCGCCACGAATTTGTTCGTCATATCCGTCATGTAAGAACCTTGCGCAAAGCGCTGGCGTAAGCCGCGCGATCGGCGGGCGCCGTCATTTCCGTAGCCGCCACGATGATGAGGTTGTCGAGATCGCCGTCACGCGGAAAAAGCCTCGCGGCGGGCACACCGCCAATGACGCCCTCATCAACCAGGGCATCAATCACATCGGCGCCGTTGCGCGGCACGCGAATGGTGAACTCGTTGAAGAATTGCGGCGTGACGAGCTCGACGCCCGGCACCTTGCCCAGTGCCTCGGCCAGCAGCACCGCATTGGCATGATTAATGCGGGCGAGCTTGCGCAAGCCGGCCTCGCCGAGCAGCGTCATATGCACGGTGAAAGCCAGCGCGCAAAGCCCGGAATTGGTGCAGATATTGCTGGTCGCCTTATCGCGGCGGATATGCTGCTCGCGCGTGGCCAGCGTTAGCACGAAGCCGCGCCGTCCGGCCTCATCCACCGTCTGACCGCAGAGCCGCCCGGGCATCTGCCGCAGGAACTTTTCGCGCGTCGCGAACAGGCCGAGATAGGGGCCGCCAAAGTTCAAGCCGTTGCCGATCGACTGCCCCTCGGCCGCAACGATATCGGCGCCCATCGAACCTGGCGAGCGCAGCGCCCCGAACGACACCGCCTCCGTGACGACGACCACAAGCAGCGCGCCATGACTGTGCGCCAGCTCGGCAAGCGGGGTGAGATCGCGGACGCCGCCGAACACGCCGGGAAGCTGCACCACCACGCACGACGTCTCGTCGTCAATGACGCCGGCAAAGTCTTGCTCCGGCCGCTCCTGCTCAGGCTTGGGCGGCAGCGCCACCACTTCGTTTTCCGCATAGTGCGCTAGCGTTTCGATCACGCTGCGATAATGCGGATGCAAACCTCCCGAGAGCACGGCCTTATTCCGCTTGGTGACGCGGTTGGCCATGAACACCGCCTCGGCCGCGGCCGTCGAGCCGTCATACATGGAGGCATTCGCCACCTCCATACCGGTGAGCAGCGCCACCTGGGTTTGAAATTCGAAAAGATATTGCAGCGTGCCTTGCGCGATTTCCGGCTGGTAAGGCGTATAAGCCGTCATGAATTCGGAACGCTGAATCAGGTGATCCACGCTGGCCGGAACATGGTGCTTATACGCGCCGCATCCGGCAAAGAACGGCACCGAACCCGCGGGCATGTTGCGGCTCGCCAGCGCACCCATCGCGCGCTCGACCGCGATCTCGCTCTGGTGCGACGAAAGCCCGGGTATAGAATGGAGCAGAAAATCCGGCGGCACAGCGTCAAACAGCGCGTCCATGTCGGGTGCGCCGACGGCAGCAAGCATCGACCGGCGCTCCTCTCCATCATGCGGCAGATAGCGCATCAGCCCAAGGTCTCCAGATAGTCGCTATAGGCCTCGGCGGACATCAGCCCGTCCAGCTCGCGCGGATTGTTGATCTTCATCTTCAAGAACCAGGCGCCTTCCTCGGCGTCTTGGTTGACCAGAGCCGGATCCGCGACGATGGCGTCATTGGTCTCCACGATCTCGCCCGACACCGGCGCATAGACCTCGCTCGCCGCCTTCACCGACTCGACCACGGCCGCTTCTTGACCTTTGCTCAGCACCTTGCCGGTCTGCGGCAGCTCGACATAGACGATATCGCCAAGCTTGTCCTGCGCGTAATTGGTGATGCCGATGGTGCCGACGCCGCTCTCAACGCGGATATATTCGTGATCGCGCGTATATCTCATGTCAGCCATGGTGCTCTCCAGGCGGTCTCTTGCGTTGATAGCGATGCGGGACAAATGGCAGGCGCACGACGGTCGCCGGATGCGGCGTGCCGCGGATGACGATGCCGAGCGGCGTGCCCAGGCTCGCCGAGGCAATATCGACATAGCCCATTGCGATAGGGCCGCCCACGGTGGGCGCGAAGGAGCCGCTCGTTACTCTGCCGACGGCAGAGCCGTTTAGCTTACAGATTTCGCAGCCCTCGCGCGCGGGCGCTTTGCCCTCCAGCTTCAAGCCAACGCGGCGGCGGGCGGGCCCTTCGCCGATCTCACGCGCGATCCGTGCGCTTCCGGGGAAGCCGCCCTGTTCGCGGCGGCGTTTGCTCACCGCCCAGGGGAGATCGGCCTCGACCGGCGAGGTGCTCGCGTCGATGTCGTGGCCATAGAGGCAAAGCCCGGCTTCCAGCCGCAGCGTATCGCGCGCGCCAAGCCCAACCGGCCGCACGGCCGTATGCGCGAGCAATGCCCGCGCGGCGTCTTCCGCCTTGTCGGCGGCGATGGAGATCTCAAACCCATCCTCGCCGGTATAGCCCGAACGGCTGACATGACAGTCCATCCCGGCAAGTTCGGCGCTGCGCGCCGTCATGAATGCCAAATCCACGGCCTTTGGACAAAGCTCGGCCATCACCGCGGCGGCAAGCGGGCCCTGCAGCGCCAGCAGCGCCCGGTCCTCCATCGGCGCGAGCGTGACGCCTTGCGGCAGATGCGCCTGCAAGTGCGTGTAGTCGAAATATTTGCGTCCAGCATTGACGACAAGCATGAGGCCGCCATCATCCTCGGCGCAGGCCGAGCGCGTGACCATGAGATCGTCGAGAATGCCGCCGTCCTCATTCAGCAGCAGGGTATAACGCTGAGAGCCCAGACCCAGCCCTTGCATGTCGCCGGGCACGAGCGTTTCCAGCGCGGCCGCCGTGACCGCGTGGTCTGGCCCGGTCAGCAACGCCTGCCCCATATGCGACACGTCGAAAAGGCCAGCCGCCGCGCGCGTGTGAAGGTGCTCCTTAATGAGACCGGCGGGATAGGTCACCGGCATGTGGTAGCCGGCAAAAGGCACCATCTTGGCGCCAAGCTCGACATGGAGCTTGTGCAGCGGGGTATGCCTCAGGGGCGTATCGGGATCGGCATTTTCGCGCTGCGTCATAATTGCTTAGGTCCGCATGGGAGTGTTCTCAATGTCGGGAGCCGCGCAAACGCCCAGCACCCTCTGTCGCGAAACCCGAAAGCGATCAAATGTAAAATTTTTCCCGTCACTTACAAGCGTTTTGCGACGGGACGCACATCCTGGTGGAAATACCTATGAGAGGCCCCAGCCGCTCTGCACCGATAAGTGTGAGGCCGCGGATCGATTTCAAGCGGAACCGCAGCCGGCGTCGTTGTAGACCCGTACATTTACGCCGGGCTTCTTAACGCGCCGGCATCATAAGGGGCCTATGCTGGCCATGCATTTGGTTCTCAGCGGCACTGTGTAACTGCAAGCGCGCTGAAGCTCTGCGCTCGGCTGAGGGTCAGCGTTTTTGCGATCTGCGCTGCGCAGGCGGAAGGAATGGCCATGCCCGCTTTGTCGCGGATCATGTATGTCGACGACGATCCTGATCTGCGTGCGATCGCGGAAATTTCGCTGCGCGACTTGAGCGGATTTGTCGTCGAACTTTGCGGCGGCGGCCGGGAGGCCCTCAACAAAGCGCCGGACTTCCAGCCCGAGCTCATCCTGCTCGACGTGATGATGCCCGGAATGGACGGCATCGAGACCTTCAAGCGGTTTCACGATCTGCCTGCGACCGTCCTCACACCTATTGTTTTCGTCAGTTCGCGGGTGAAAAGCCACGAAGTGGATGCCTATTACGCGCTTGGAGCGGCGGGTGTAATACCCAAGCCCTTCGACCCCCTGACCCTGGGTGACCAAGCACGCCGCTTGTGGGACGAACGCCGCGAAGCGTCCGGCAATCCCGTCCAGCCGCCCGGTTCGCGCGCGGCTGACAGCGTTGTTTGATTGATCAGCTGGCGCCGGGCGCTTTGCGGTCGAAGGCGACGAGGATGCGGTAGCTGCGGGGCGAAGCACCCGGAGGGATAGGCACGAGAACCTCCCTCACAACCGAGAAAAACCCCACGGGCTGATCGGCGGCTATGGTGACGGGTACCTTGACCTGCTCGGCTTTGAGCGTGGCGCGGTTGCCGTCCATAACCGTGATCTTCACCGGCAGCGTCACAGTGCCCGGTTTGCCTTGCGGTCCAAGCAGCACGCGCCCCGAAAAGCCGAACTTCACCGAAAGGCCGCCGCCGAGCGAAGGCGAGCATTCGCGCGCGGTCGTGCTGATCTCGCCCCTATGCATGACCGAAAGGCCGTCATTGTTGCCGCCCTTGGCCATGTAGGTGATGTTGTTATCGCCCGGAGAAACCGTAAGCGTGGGACACTCGCCGCCTGGCGCTGCCGCGTCCACCTGCCCGCCGGCGTTGTTTTGCGCGGCCGTCAGCAGATTGCCTTCGGACACCTTCGCTGGCGCTGCCGCTGCCGCTGGCGCTACCGGTTCGGGCTTACTGCCGCCGAACATTCCGCCGTTGAATGACGAAGTCAGCGTGGAAATGCCGCAGCCGCCTAGCGCTGCTACCGCGACAATGATAAAAACCAGGCCCGCCACGCGGCGGGCCGCATCATTGACTGTTCCCGTCACCCTGTCCCCCCAGGCTTGCGCTGCTGTCCTGGTGCCCGATTAACGGCGGATTGCGGACACTCTATGACACGCTTATTGTTGTCGCGACAAAGATTCTTGCTAAAAGCTAGGCAGAGCGAGCCCTCGCACATTCGCAGCGCGCGCGCCACATTGTGAGTCGGCATGTTCGCAGCATCTCGGTCCCGTTTCAACAAGGCTCGTTCCCTATGACCTTCCCAACAGAACCCTGCGCCGCCGTGCCGACCGCGACCAAGCCGCCGCTGACCATCCTGCTCGCGGCGCCGCGCGGCTTCTGTGCCGGGGTAGACCGCGCCATCCAAATCGTGGAGCTGGCTTTGGAGCGCTTCGGCGCGCCTGTCTATGTGCGTCATGAGATCGTCCACAACCGCACCGTGGTGGAAAGCCTAGAGGCCAAGGGCGCGGTCTTCGTCGAGGAACTGAGCGAAATTCCCGATACTTCGGCCCCCGTGGTGTTCTCGGCCCACGGCGTGGCGAAAGAGGTGCCCGCCGAGGCGGAACGCCGCAACTTCTTTCATCTGGACGCCACCTGCCCTCTCGTCTCCAAAGTGCATATCGAAGTGGAGCGGCATCACGTTCAGGGCTTGGAGATCCTCCTTATCGGCCATGAAGGTCACCCGGAGGTGGTCGGCACGATGGGGCAATTGCCGCCGGGTAGGGTCAAGCTCATCGAAACCGTGGCGGATGCCGAATCCTTTTCCCCCCAGGATGTGGCCCGCCTTGCTTACGTGACGCAGACAACGCTGTCCGTCGATGACACGCGCGCGATCGTGGAAGCGCTGCGCCGGCGTTTCCCCGCGATTGTCGGACCGCATAAGAACGACATTTGCTATGCCACCACGAACCGCCAAAGCGCGGTAAAGGTCATCGCGGAACGCGCCGACGCGTTGCTCGTGGTCGGAGCGCCGAACAGTTCCAATTCGGTGCGCCTCGTCGAGGTGGCGGAAAAGGCCGGCTGCCGCGCGGCTTTTCTCGTGCAGACGCCCGCCGAAATCCCCTGGGACAAGCTGGCGACGCCGCGCACGTTGGGGCTGACAGCGGGCGCCTCGGCGCCGGAGCATCTTGTGCAAGGCATCATCGATGAGTTCTCCCGCCGCTACCAGGTCACGGTGGAAACCATCACGACCGCGTCGGAAAACGTGATCTTCAAAGTGCCCCGCGCCCTCCAGGACAGCGCTGCTTGAACCTTCATGGCCGTCTACACCGAAGTTTCCGACGAGGATCTCACCCGCTTTCTGCAGCGCTACGCTCTCGGCGCCCTGGTCTCCTACAAGGGGATCGCCGAGGGCGTGGAGAACAGCAACTATCTGCTCAAGACAGAAACAGGCCAATACATTCTGACGCTTTATGAAAAGCGCGTGCACCGGGAGGACTTGCCGTTTTTCCTCGGTCTCATGGAGCATCTGGCATCGCGCGGCCTTCCCTGCCCTACCCCGGTGCATGACCTCGCGGGCGAAACGCTGCAGGAACTCGGCGGCCGGCCGGCCGCGATCGTGAGCTTTCTCAACGGCTACTCCGTCCGCCGCCCCCGTGTGGAGCATTGCGCGCCCGTCGGCAAGGCGCTCGCCGATTTGCATCTGGCCGGAGCGGGTTTCGCTCTGCGGCGGGAAAACGCTCTCTCTCTCACCGGTTGGCGCCAGTTGGTGCGCGCGACCGCAAGCAATGCCGACCAGGCAGCCGACGGCTTGGCCGAGGAAATCGCTCGGGAATTTCGCTTTCTTGAAAATGCCTGGCCGGGCGACTTGCCGGCGGGGGTCATCCACGCCGACCTATTCCCGGACAATGTGTTTTTTCGCGCCGAGGCCATGTCCGGCCTGATCGACTTCTACTTCGCGTGCAACGACCTGTTTGCCTACGACGTCGCGATCTGTCTCAATGCCTGGTGCTTTGAAGAACCCAACGCGATCAACGTCACCAAGGCGCGTGCGCTATTACGCGGCTATAATGCAAGCCGTGCGCTGAGCGAGAAGGAAACGCTTGCGCTGCCCATTCTTGCTCGCGGCGCGGCGCTGCGTTTCCTCCTGACGCGGCTCTACGATTGGTTTAACACGAGCGAGAATGCGCTGGTGAAGCCGAAAGACCCGCTCGAATACCGCCGCAAACTGCGCTTTCACCAGTCGGTGCGTTCCCCTAGCGATTACGGGCTGTAAATGGCAACGAACAACACCAAAGGCGCCGTAACGGTCTTTAGCGACGGCGCGTGTTCCGGAAATCCAGGACCAGGGGGCTGGGGCGCGCTGCTGATCTATGGCGATGCGCGACGGGAAATCAAAGGCGGGGAGCTGCTCACCACCAACAACCGCATGGAGCTCAAAGCCGCGACCGAGGCGTTGGAGAGCCTCACCCGGCCCTGTGTCGTCGCGCTGCACACGGACTCGCAATATGTGCGCAACGGCATCATGCAATGGATCAAGCGCTGGAAGGTCAACGGGTGGAAGACCGCGGGCAAGGATCCTGTGAAGAACGCCGACCTGTGGCAGCGGCTGGATGAAGCAACAAAGCGGCACGACATCACCTGGCATTGGGTGAAGGGCCATGCCGGCCATGTGGAGAATGAGCGCGCCGACGCCCTGGCGCGCGAAGGCATGGCCCCATACCGCAAGGTAAAAGCCGGCACACCGGCAGCAACACCGGCCGAGCCGGGAAATTGAAGTCTTTATTCCATCCAACGGTGAGCGGCACAAGGCATGCGCACCGTTATGTCGCCCCGGAAAAAAGCGCGGTGGCGCTTATCCGGGGTCTAGAGCCTC
>Ga0136634_10000060_pt1 | contig 49527 bp, 38 predicted proteins | sample AntDrymUQ8332106_2_FD_104654 | JGI IMG/M metagenome (GOLD analysis project Ga0136634, IMG submission 104654) | Polar desert sand microbial communities from Dry Valleys, Antarctica - metaG UQ833 (21.06) | ecosystem: Environmental > Terrestrial > Soil > Desert | place: Antarctica: Dry Valley... | reverse complement strand
GACAGGAGAGCAGTCACACCGATGAGGTGCCAACCGGGCAGGCGGCAGGAGGCGGGACCGCGATGACCGACGTGCCACACCTGATCGGCGGTCGCTACGAGCTCGGGGAGGTCCTCGGGCGCGGCGGCATGGCCGAGGTGCGTCAGGGCCGCGACATCCGGCTGGACCGCACCGTGGCGATCAAGCGGCTACGCAGCGATCTCGCCAGCGATGTGACGTTCCAGGCCCGGTTCCGGCGGGAGGCGCAGTCCGCCGCGGCGCTCAACCACCCGACCATTGTCGCCGTCTACGACACCGGCGAGGAGCAGCTCGCCGGCCAGACGGTGCCGTACATCGTCATGGAATACGTCCAGGGGCGCACACTCCGCGACGTTCTCCGCGCCCAGGAAGAGCTGCTGCCGGAGCGCTCACTCGAGATCGTCGCCGGCGTGCTGCGGGCCCTGTCGTACAGCCACCATGCGGGGATCGTGCACCGCGACATCAAGCCGGCCAACGTGATGCTCACGCCGGCCGGTGAGGTCAAGGTCATGGACTTCGGGATCGCGCGGGCGATCGCCGACACCTCGGCCACGGTGACGCAGACGGCGGCCGTGATAGGGACCGCGCAGTACCTCTCGCCCGAGCAGGCCCGCGGCGCGCAGGTCGACGCGCGCAGCGACCTGTACTCGACCGGCTGCCTGCTGTACGAGCTGCTCACCGGCCGGCCGCCGTTCATCGGCGACTCACCGGTGAGCGTCGCGTACCAGCACGTGCGGGAGGAGGCACCCCCGCCGTCGCACCTGAGCCCTGCCATCTCCCGTGCCGTCGACGCTGTCGTAATGCGCGCGCTGGCGAAGAGCCCGGACGATCGCTACCAGTCCGCCGACGACATGCGCCACGACGTCGAGCGTGCCATGCGGGGCGAGCGGACCTCCGCGGCGACGACGATGCTCGCGCCACCCGCCACCCAGCTCTTCCCCGCCGCCCCGCCCGCCCCGGTCCCCTCCCAGGTCGGCTATGCCCCCGAGCCTGTCCGCCGGGTCGAGACGCGCCGCGTGGAGGAGTACCCCGAGGAGCCGGAGCGGCGCAGCAACGGCACGGGCTGGGTCATCGCCTTCCTGGCCGTCGTCCTGCTCGCGCTCGCCGGCTTCATCGGCTACCAGCTGCTCAACAGCGAAGAGCCACCGGCGGACCAGACGGCGCTGACGGACGTCGTCGGCATGACCGAGGACCAAGCGGCGACAGCGCTTTCAGCCGACGGCTTCGCCCTCACCCGGCCCTGTACGGCCGAGGCGAGCGACAGCGTCGCCGCCGGCGACATCATCTCCCAGGACCCGGAGGCGGACACGCCTCTCGACGCCGGTGCGGCCGTCATGTGCGTCGTGTCCAGCGGCATCGCCCAGACCACGGTCCCTCAGCTCACCAACCTCACGCTGGAGCAGGCCGAGACAGCGCTCGAGCAGGCGGGCCTTCAGCGCGGCAGTATCACCGAGGAGAACGGTACGGTCGAGGCCGACCGCGTACTGGGGTCGACACCCGCCGACGGTGAGCCCATCGAGGATGGCGGTGAGGTCGACCTCGTCATCGCCAGCGGGCAGAACGCTGTGCCGAATGTCGACGGTCAAGCGCAGGCGGAGGCCGAGCAGACGCTGGAGTCCGCGGGGTTCGTGGTGGCCGTTGAGACGCAGGAGGACGCCGAAGCCGCTCCGGACACGGTCATCGGACAAGACCCGGATCCGACCGCCGTGGTCGATCTGGGCGCCACCGTGACGATCACCGTGGCCACCGCCCCCGCTGCGGTCCCGGTCCCCGTGCCGGACGTGTCGGACCAGGACCTGACCTTCGCCGAGGCGGCGGCCGTGCTCAACCAGGCCGGCTTCACCGTCGTGGAGAACTCCGACGACTCCGCCGAGGACTGCCAGGGCGACGCCCCCCCGGACGACTGCTTCGTGGTCGCACAGGATCCCCAAGCAGAGACCGAGTTCGAGGACCCCGCAGGCGAGACCGTCACGTTGACCCTCGAGCGCCAGGACGGTGACGGCTGACTTCGGTCTCCGCGTGAGCCACCGAAGAAGATGTCAGGCGGCGGGCCCGACGGACCACGCCGGGGCCAGCCCGACAGCGCGCGCCGGGGCGTCAGGGTCCCCGCAGGCGACGAGCCAGTTGGCCAGGAGCCGGTGGCCGCCCTGGGTGAGCACCGACTCCGGGTGGAACTGCACGCCCTCGATGGCGTACGCACGGTGGCGCATCGCCATGATCACGCCCGACTGGGTGCGCCCCGTCACCTCGAGCTCGGCTGGCACGCAGTCGGGGCGTACGGCAAGCGAGTGGTAGCGCGTTGCGGTGAAGGGGTCATCGAGCCCGGCCAAGACCCCGGCGCCGTCGTGATGCACCTCGCTCGTCTTGCCGTGCAGCAGCTCGGGCGCGCGCTCCACGATCCCGCCGAAGGCAACGGCGATCGCCTGATGCCCCAGGCACACGCCGAAGAGCGGGGTCCGGCCGGCACAGTGGCGGACGAGGTCCACGCAGATGCCCGCGCGTTCCGGCGTGCCGGGACCAGGTGAGAGCAGCACACCGTCGACGTCGTCGGCGGCCGAGACATCCACCTCGTCGTTGCGGCGGACGTCGACCGTCGCACCGAGCTGTGCGAGGTACTGCACCAGGTTGAAGACGAAGCTGTCGTAGTTGTCGACAACAAGTATCCGGGGCGCAACCATGGGGGTCATTCTGCCTCTGCCGAAAGCGTCAGCCCGAGTGGCGAGACCAGCCCGCCGCGATCATCGCGGCGAGGGATCGGTGGTGCATCCCGTCAGCGGCTTTCGTCACCGCCGTTATTGGCTCGCTGGAGCAGCGCTCAGCCTGGCCATGGTGACGGCGCCGCTCGATCCGAGCACGCAGGCTACTGGGGCGAGCAGAACTGGCTCAGCAAGTTCCTGCCGTACGACGCGTCCCTGCGTGTCCCGCTGCTGGCGCGCTGGCCCGGGCACCTGTCAGCCGGGAGCGACCCGCGCCTGGTGTTCTCCCTCGACGTGACGGCCACGGTGCTCGACGCAGCCGCAGTGGAGCCTACGATCCCGCTCGACGGCGATTCGTTCCTGGGCACACCGACGCATGACTTCGTCTTTGCCGAGTACTTCGAGGATCCGTCGAACGGCACGATGCCTACCTGGGCGCTGGTCGGCGGATCGGACTGGAAGTACATCGAGACGGAGATGACCAGCACTGGCCGGGCGACGGTGCGCTACCTCGAGTACTACGACCTCGCCACGGACCCGAACGAGTGGGTCAACGCCATCGGCGACCTCTCCGCAGAGAACGACCTGACGCCGGAGCAGCTCGATGAGCTGGCCGCAAAGGTCGAGGCCGGACGAGTGTGCGGGGGCACATCCTGCCCGTGACCTCTACACCTCGACCAGCCGCTCGCCTCATTCCTCCACCGTGACCTGCAGGAACGGCAGCGCCTGCTCGGCCCAGGGGAACACGTACAGGACGAGAGCCGACACCGCAATCACGACCAGAGCGAGGCTCAGCACCGTCTTGACCGGCCACGGCCCGGGCAGGTGTCGCCAGATCCAGGGGTACATCAGGCAACCTGAGCCAACGCAGCCGGCACGACCCCGTCACCCTTCGGCAGTGTCTCGACAAGCTCCGAGAACACCAGGAAGCGGAAACTGGACGAGAACCGGGGATGACATGTCGTCATGGTCATCATTGCTTGGGTCGGTGGCGTCGCGAGGTCGTGCGGGTTGGGCGACACCGCCCAGGAGGAGTCGACGGGAACCGGATAGGTGATCTCGGCCACGGCGTACGTCAGCCACGACGTCGCCGTCTCGACCACGATCTCGTCGCCGGTGCGGAGCTCCTCGACGTTGTAGAACGGTGCGCCGTACGTCGTGCGGTGTCCCGCAACGGCGAAGTTCCCGACCGCACCTGGCAGGGCGGTGTCCGGATAGTGACCGGGACCGCGCCGAAGGTCCTCGATGCGTACACCCTCGACCACCACCCACGCGTAGTCGGAGCCCCACCGCGGCACGCGGATGATCGCGACGCCGTCGCCGAGGGTGAGGGGTGCGGCCGCCGCCGCCGCGGTGGGGTCGGTGGTCGGAGTCCCTTGCGGCAGTCGCGGGTCGTCCGCCCACTGGGCGAACAACTGATCCTTCAGGCTGTCCTGTGCTTGGCCGGTCTCGACCCCGGTCCAGAAGAGCTGGTAGCCGACGAACAGCAGGATGATCATGCCCGCGGTGAGCAGGAGCTCACCGATCACATGGCTGATCCTGGCGATCGTGTGCCGCTTGCGCGGCGGGCTTGCGTACGCCGGCGGCTGACCGACGTCCTCAGCCGTGATCACGACGGCAACCAAACCACACTGGCAAGCACATCATGCCGACGTCTCGACCTCCACGGAACCGATGCGTCGTCCCGCGTCGTGCTGTACGGAGGCCCGCTCGCCTGGGTGTCATCCAACGGGCTCGCCCGCCGCCGGCTCGTCGGCTCGGGCGAACTGCAGGGACAGTGCCCCAACGTAGGGCGGGAAGGTGCTCTGCGGCTCCGCGAACGAGACATCGAATCCGAGCCCGAGCGCGTCCACATAGTCCTGGTAGATGCTCACCGGCTCACTGCTGGCCAGGGCAAGCGTCATTCCCTCGATGTCGCCGATGGCGCTGACCGTGTACGGGGGCGAGTACGTCCGGCCCTGCAGGCTCAGGACATTGCCGACGCAGCGGACCGCGCTGGTGGCGATGACGCGTTGATCCATGATCATCATCGCTTCGGCCCCGCCCTCCCACAGGGCGTTGATCACCCCTTCGAGATCCTGCTGGTGGACGATGTAGTCATCGAGCGTGAGCCCGTCGGCGACCTCACCGGCGGCGGGAGCACGATCGGAGTCGTCGAGCATCACTGTCAGGGCAGGCCCGGTGACCTCGGTCAGGCCAGCCTGGGGCGCCACCATCTCCGCGGCGGCCAGGGCGTTGTCCACCTCCGCTGAGTCCTGCGCGACGGTGAGATCCTCGAGACGTTCCCGGGCTGCAGTCACACTGCGCTCGAGCCCGGTGACCGACGACTCCCGGTCCCGGATGAGGTCCGGCAGGTTGGTCCGACCCGTGGCCCGCAGGTCGGTGCCGTCGGCGGTCAGCGCCGAGGTGGTGAACAACACCCCGGCGAGAGCGAACGCGGCCATCGAGGCAGCGCGGGCGGCGACCCGCACCCGACGTCCGGTGCTCGCGCGGGGGGCGCCGCCGTCGGCCTTGTGGGGGTCACCGCCGTCGGCCTCGTGCTTCACCCGGGCCGAGTGCCTGCTCATCCCACCTCGCTGGAGCCCGTACCGGTCATGTCCGTAGCTTTACGATAAGGATGCGCCACCGAGACCGCTGGTGCTGGACCAGCCCAGGAGCGAGCCGTGCCCGAGTCACACGTCCGCAAGAAGGACGACTACACGCCACCGCCGAAGCCCGTGCACAAGGTGCAGAAGATCCGTTCCACCGCATGGGTCGCGCCGACGATGGTGACGCTCCTACTGGTCGGCCTCGCCTGGGTCGTCGTGTACTACCTGACCCAGGCCGAGCTGCCCATCGCCGCCCTCGGCAACTGGAACCTCGTCGTCGGCCTCGGCCTCATCGCGGCCGGCTGCGTCGTCGCCACCAAGTGGAAATAGGCGTCTGTCCACACTGTGGATGACGCTTGTGGGTAACTACAGCGATGTGATTCCCGCCTCCTGCGATCACCGCGGCAACCAGGCCGTCGCCGATGGAGCCAGGGTCAGGCGGTGAGGGCGTTGGTGCGGGCAACGACCACGACCGCGATGACGACCAGGACCACCACCACCGCTCCGACGTGCACGAGCGTGCGACGCTCGCGCGGCGCGTACGCAAAGGCGAGCCCGAGAACCGCTCCGGTGATGAGACCACCGAGGTGCGCCCGCCAGTCGATGTTCGGCACCGAGAAGCCGAAGATCGCATTGATGACGATCATGACCAGGACAGGCATGACGTTGAGGTTGAGCCGCCGGTAGATCGGAATCAGCGCGCCGACGAGTGCGAACACCGCGCCTGACGCACCGACGGACGGGATGTTGGGCGTGCCGAGCGCGTACGACAGCGCCGACCCGCCGATGGCCCCGACGACGAACAGCGTGACGAAGCGGCCACGGCCGAGCGCCTGCTCGAGGAACGGGCCCAGGAACCACAGCGACAGCATGTTCACCAGCAGGTGGATCAGGCTGCCGTGCAGGAGCACGGGCGTCACCAGGCGCCAGTACTCGCCGTCGGCGATGCCGACGATCTCCCCCGAGTTGGTCAGGGCGTACCCGATCATCTCCAGATCACGGCCGAGTCCCGGCTGCACGTACTCCGACAGGAAGTAGCTGAGCACGCACAGTCCGATCAGCGCCTTGGTGACGAGCGCGCCATCGCCGCTCGGGACGGCGCCGCCGAGCACCGTACGTGTCTGCGGCCGGGAGCGGTTGGCCTCCCGCACGCACTCGGGGCAGTGAACTCCCACCGATGCAGGAGTCTGGCACTCGGGGCAGATCGTGCGGTCGCAGCGCTGGCACCGGATGTAGGACTCGCGGTCAGTGTGCCGGTAACAGGTGGGAGGCGCCGCCGTTGCCCAGGTGTCGGCGGCAGCGCCCTGGTCGGACACGGTCCTCAGCCCTCGCGGCGCTCGATCTCGACGGAGGTGACGATGATCGGGTCGTTCGGCACGTCGCCGCCGCTGGTCGGTGCCCCCGCGATCGCGTCCACCACCTCGCGACTGGACTCGTCGGCCACCTCGCCGAAGATCGTGTGCTTGCGGTTGAGCCAGGTGGTCGGCGCAACGGTGAGAAAGAACTGCGAGCCGTTGGTGCCCTTCCCGGCCCGCAGACCGGCGTTCGCCATCGCGAGGAGGTAGGGCCGATCGAAGGTGAGCTCAGGGTGGATCTCGTCATCGAACCTGTAGCCCGGGCCGCCCCTTCCATCTCCCATCGGGTCGCCGCCCTGGATCATGAAACCAGGAATGACGCGATGAAAGGTCAGACCGTCATAGAAGCGGTCCGTCGACTTCGTACCGGTCTCGGGATCGGTCCATTCGCGCTTTCCCTCAGCCAGCTCGACGAAGTTGCGCACAGTCTTCGGTGCATGATTCGGAAATAGCTTGATCGTTATGGTTCCGTGCGTCGTCTGCATGACGGTGAAAAGTTCCTCGGCCACGGCTCATCCTCTGGGTGTCTCGGCTCGGTCGCTCGATCCTTCCACAGCCCCGGTGGGGGTGGGCGCACGCGATCAGCGGTCCGTCTCGGTGCAGGGGCAGCCAGCGCGCGATGGTGCAGGCTGCCGACCGACCGAACGCGATACGGCAAGATGGGCGGTTCACGAAGCTGCTGGGACGAAATCAGCCGAGTATCAGCACTGGTCGGGCTGCGCACATGCCGCCGGCCACGACGAGGAGGTCACAGGTGATGAAGATCGGTCGTCGCAAGGAAGCGGAGGCGGACGTGGTCGTCGAGGTGTCGCCAGCCCATTCCAACCGCGAGAAGTTCGCACCGTACGTCGAAGGGGCCCGCGTACGTGTCGACACCGCGCGCGAGCGGGTCACCCCCTACGTCGACACGGCCAGGGAGCGCGTCACGCCGTACGTCGAGCATGCTCGCGACTGGGCGGGTCCCCGCGTCGAGGACGCCAAGCATCGAGCCGCTCCCGTGGTCACCGGCGCCGTCGACAAGTATGTGCCCAGGATCGAGCACGCCATCGAGGACACCTCGGCCAAGCTCGTCACGGTGCTCGAGTCGACCGGACCAGCGCGTTACGAGGTGCAGCGGCGGGGCTCGGCGGCGGTCGCGGCGCTGAGGGGTGAGCTCGTCCAGCCGGAGGAGAAGCAGGGGCGCTGGGGCAAGCGGTTCCTCGTGCTGGGCCTGTTCACAGGGCTCGGGGCGGCGGCGTTCGCATTCTTCCGGCGGCGCCAGGACGATGACTCGTGGATCACATCCGACACGACCTATCCAACCTACGGTGGAGCCGCGGCACCGTCGAGCAACGGTCCGACCAGCACTGCGACCGATACGACCGTCGGGACCCTCAAGGACGGCCCCCTCAACGACGGAACTGTCGAAACCGCGCCCGGCGATGGCGTGGCCGTTGGGTCCCTGGGCGGAATGGACACCGATCTGTCGGTCTCTGCAAGTGCCGACGAGCCGATTCAGCTGGCCGGCGAGTCCAGCGACGACGTCGCTGGCGCGAGCCCTGACGAGATGGTGGCGGACGAGGCTTTGGGCTTCCCGAGCGAGACCACCACGCCGGATGAGCCCGCAGAGCGGGTCACTCCCAAGGATGTAGCTGAGCACATTCACCACCGCGAAGGCTGATGCTCAACGCGAGCAGCGCGACAGGTCCGGCTTTGTGTGTTCCGCACCATTCGCTCACGCTGATTCGGCCGGAAGTATTTACAGGAATGCCGTCCGGTGGCCAAGATTCGTCGCGGGCACCGGACAGTCCGGCGTCACCAAGCGTTGTGAACTGGGGGAGCGGATGAGCGGGCTCATGCGAAAAAGGACTGCGGCGCAGGGAGTGGCATTGGTGTTGGCGGCTGGGACCGCCGCCGCCATGGCACCGGGCGCCGCTCAGGGCGCGGAGATCAGCCCAGACGTCTTCGGCCTCAAACCGGTCGTCATGGACCTCAACGGTCCGCGCGGCGTCTCCGTCATGGGTTCGCGAACCATCGTGTACGGCGAACTGGATGGTTCGGTGAGCAAGACGGTCAGACGCGGGGAGGGTGCGGGGACCGAGCTCCTGGCGACGTTCGAGCCCCAGTTCATCGCGCCCGCTGTGGCCCAGGACGGGCACCAGAAGGTGTGGATCCTCACCCCGGGCGGCGAGCCGGGCACCGGAGGCTCGACGCTCTACCGGTGGACCGAGAGGTCGGGCGAGGCGACGGCCATCGCCGACATCGCCGCGTACCAGGTGACCGACCCCGACCCGGATGACCTCGAAGGCATCCCGGAGGAGTCCAACCCGTACGGCGTCGAGGCGCTGGGCGATGGCAGCGCTCTGGTCGCCGACGCGGCGGGCAACGACCTGCTTCGCGTGTACGAGAACGGCGACATCGAGACGGTCGCGCGTATCAAGCCTCGAACCGTCCTCGTGCCGGACGAGCTTGAAGGCCAGCCCGACGTCCCGCCGCCGGGGACTCCGCTGCCGTCCGAAGGCGTCGCAACCTCGGTGACCGTGGGCAGCGACGGCTACTACTACGTCGGGGAGCTGCGCGGGTTCCCGGCGACGCCTGACACCTCACAGGTGTGGCGCATCGCGCCGGACTCCGTCGATGCGGTGTGCGACCCGGAGGCCCCGAACACCGGTGACTGCCAGCTCTTCGCGGACGGTTTCACGTCGATCGTGGACCTCGCCCCGGGTCCCGATGGTGACATCTACGTGCTCGAGCTCGTCCAGCAGAGCTGGTTCCAGTGGGAGCTCGGCCTGTCCGACGGAGCCGGTGGCCTGTTCCACGCCGTGCCGGGCGAGGAGCCGGTCGAGCTCGTCGCCGGTGCGCTCTTCACGCCGGGCGGCATTGACACGAGTCGCAACGACAAGGCGTTCGTCTCCACGCCGATCTTCGAGCCGGGCTACATCGGCCGCGTGCGCGACACGCCATAACTCCATGCGTACGGCAGGGACCCCGGTCGCTCGTCGACCGGGGTTTCCGCGCATATACGGCCCATTGAAGACGGCAGTGGCTGCGGGCTGAGCCCGTGAGTCTGATGCCGTCTCCGGCGTCAGATTGCGAGGGCTCAAGAAGCGGCCTGAGTGGAGACGAAGGGACTCGAACCCTCAACCCCCGCCTTGCAAAGGCGGTGCTCTACCACTTGAGCTACGTCCCCGTGCGGGGTCTGGTGACGTGGAGCGTCCGGGTCGTCCACGCTCGTGCTGCCTGCCGCTGAGGACAGCGTCAGCGGACCGGGTCCGTCGCCTCCGCCCAGAGATCCTGCTCGGCCCGGGATGACTGCACCCGGCGGTACGCCAGCAGGCCGCCCACGAGCGCCGCGAGTGCGACCGTCAGCTTCTTCACCTCGACCACCTCTCGCCGGCACGAACGAGTCGCGGGCTGCGTACATGGACAAGCGGAGTGGGCCTAAGTGGACTTGAACCACTGACCTCTGCCTTATCAGGGCAGCGCTCTAACCAGCTGAGCTATAGGCCCCGCGAGTGGGTCAGAGTACCCGAGCCACACTCGAGGACCCAACCGGGATGTCTGCCTGCATCGGCAGTACGCGACCTACTGATGGTCCTCCACCAACGTGACTTCGACGCCCCCGAGAAGGCTGGACGCCAGGTTGTAGAGGAACGCGCCAAGGGTCGCCAACGCGGTGATGAGGACCACGTCGACCACAGCGATGAGGGTCGTGAAACCCATCACCCGATCGAACCCGACCCAGCTCATGAGGTCGAAGCCGAGCGCCCCACCGCCCTCACCCGTCACGCTCTTGACGGTTTCGTCGACGGAGGTGAAGACACCGGCGGCATCGAGCATGGACCAGACGACACCCACCGCGACGATCGTCATGATCCCGAACGCGATCGACAACATGAACGAGACCTTCATGATCGTCCACGGGTCGATGCGGGTGAGCTTGAGGTGCGCGCGGCGCACTCGGCCGGCGGTGGGCTTGCGAGCGACCTTGCGAGTCGCCGGCGCGGGCTTGCCGAGCGCGGGCACCTGGTCGACCGGCGCTGGACGAGTCGCATCCGGCAGTGGTCGCGCGGGCGCGCCGATCGCAGTCGCACCGGTGGGCGCCCGCGCACCCGTCCCGACAGCGGGAGCGACGCCTGCCCCCACCCCTGCGCCGACCACCGGGTTGACCGCTCCACCGGCCAGTAGGCCAACCCCTGCACCGGCCAGTAGGCCGACCCCTGCACCGGCCCCTGCGCCGACTATCGAACCACCGCCGGTGCTGACCACGTCCTCGACAGGGCCGGCAGCAGTCGACCTGACCGCTGCGACGGGCTTCGTGCCGATGGCAGCGCCCGCAGTCGAACTCGTACCAGCGTCGACGGCGGTGGCGGGCGGCGCGGATGACGGGCCGTCACCTTCCGTCCGGAGCCCCGGAATCGGTGAACTCATCGTCGTGGCCGCATCGGTCTTCGACGGCACCGTCCAGCTTCCGGCCGCGACGGCTTTGGCCTGGGACAGGCCCGCGGCGAACGCGGCCCGGATACCGCTTCTGCGCGCAGCGTCGTCGCCACCCTCCGGCGCAGACCCCGGCACGCCACCGGCCCCAGGCCCAGCTTTGACAAGGCTGGCCGCAGCCGAGCCACTGGACACCAACCCCGCTCCGACCGCGGCGCTGGAGGAGTCGATGGTCGCAGTGTTGGCCGTGTGTTCACCTGCTTGGGCACTGTCGTCGCTGAGTGCGGACCGGGCGGCCCGCCACTGGTCGCGCCAATTTCGAGCGCCCGGATCGGGTGCTCCCGGTGCGGTCGCGCTCGTCGGGTCCACGCCACCCGTTGGGGGCAAGGTGCCTGCGCCGGGAACGCCGCCCGTGCCCGCGGAGGTGTCCAACGGCGCGGCCGCATCGCTTGCCGCGAGTGCCGGCGCCACGGTCCCGGGCGCGAACGACGCGGTGCCGTACGACGGCGGCGGGAACGTCTGCCCGCCGCCGACAGCGCGGTCCGCCTGAGCGGCCGCGGCACCCGGGTCGAGGGAAGCATCCGCTGCGGACCGCAGCTCAGCCTGTGCGTTGCCTGCTGGTCGATCCTCCGCACGCACTGTCGAGGGCGGGGGAGCCGAGTCGGTCGTGTCGACGACCCGCGCCGCGGTGGCGTCATCGGAGCGATTGGTGGTCCCGCGACGCGGCTGACCGGGCGCTTCCGTCACGGTAGGTCCTCCTGCGTTGCGTCCTGGATTTCGTCGGCATTGGTTGCGTCCCGGTCCACGGTAGCGTCGGACCTGCTCGGGGCGACCTCAACAGGCTCCTCGACGGGATCCGGGATCTCGGGGACGTCCACGACTGCGGGCAGCGGTCCAACCGGGTCCATGTCACGGTCGAGCACCGTGCCATCGTCGGTGGTCTCCCAATCGCCCGAGTCGACGTCATTCCGCGCGACTGCCGCAGTGTCGTTCGGGCCGTCGACGCCCGCATTGCTGGCGTCGTCCGGGCTGGCGTCGTCCGGGCCGGCGTCGCCTTGGCTGGCGTCGTCCGGGCTGGCGTCGTCCACGATCGCCGCTCCCACGATCTCCTCTGCGATGGACTCGGCGTTCCTGGCGATCGCCACCACGCTGTTGCCCTCGCCGAGGTTGATGAGGCGTACGCCCATCGTCGTACGGCCCGTACGCCGCACATCGGCCACCCGGGTGCGGATCACGCCTCCGCCCGATGTGATGGCAAGGGCTTCGTCGTTCTCGTGCACGACCAGTGCCCCGACCAGCGAGCCGCGGTCGTCCACCACCCGCGCAGCCAAGATCCCAAGACCCCCGCGCCCTTGCACGCGGTAATCCGAGACCGGCGTGCGCTTGGCGTACCCCCCGTCGGTCACGACGAAGACGTCGAGGTCGCCCACGGCGTCAGCACGCACGACGCTCATGGACAGCAGCTCGTCGTCCCCGGTGAAGCGCATGCCTCGCACGCCGGCGGTCGCCCTGCCCATCGGACGCAGGGCCTCGTCGTCGGCGTGGAAGCGCACCGACTGCGCCTTGCGGGAGACGAGCAGGAGGTCGTCGCCCGCCGATGCCAGCTCGGCGGCGATCAGCTCGTCGTCGTCGTTGAGCACAACGGCGATGAGCCCGCGGGAGCGCGGCGAGTCGTAGTCACCCAGGCGGGTCTTCTTGACCCGGCCGCTCTTGCTTGCGAGCACGAGGTACGGCGCCACCTGGTAGTTGCGCAAGGTCAGCACCTGCGCAATCCGCTCGTCAGGGCCGAACTCGAGCAGGTTGGCCACATGCTGGCCTCGCGCGTCGCGCGCCAGGTCCGGCAGCTCGTACGCCTTCGCTCGGTAGACCCGACCCTGGTTCGTGAAGAACAACAGCCAGTCGTGCGTCGAGGTCAGGAAGAAGTGCTCGACGATGTCATCTTGGCGGAGCTGCGCGCCGCGAACACCCTTCCCGCCGCGGCGCTGGGCTCGGTAGAGGTGGGTCAGGGTGCGCTTGGCATAGCCGCCGCGCGTGATCGTGACCACGACCTCCTCGTCCGGGATCAGGTCCTCGTGCCGCAGATCGCCGTCCGACGGGATGATCTGGGTGCGCCGTTCGTCGCCGTAGCGCCCCACGATCTCCGCCAGCTCCTCGCTGACGATCTCCCGCTGCCGCGGCTCGCTTGCGAGAATCGCCTCCAGCTCGGCGATGACCCCCTGCAGCTCGGCGAGCCGGTCGATGATGCGCTGACGCTCGAGCGCAGCGAGCCGGCGCAGCTGCATCTCGAGGATCGCGCGGGCTTGCACCTCATCGATCTCAAGGAGCTCCTGCAGCCCGCTCAACGCGCCATCGGCATCGGGTGAGCGCCGGATGAGGGCGATGACCTCGTCGAGCGCATCGAGGGCCTTGGCGAGCGCACGGTAGATGTGCGCCTCGTCCTGAGCCTCCTTCAGCCGGTAGCGCGTGCGCCGCTGGATGACCTCGACCTGATGGTGGACCCAGTGCCGGATGAAAGCGTCCAGTGACAGCGTCCGTGGCACCCCGTCGACGAGCGCCACCATGTTGCAGCCGAAGGTGTCCTGCAGCTGTGTGTGCTTGTACAGGTTGTTGCGGACGACGCTCGCCACCGCGTCGCGCTTCAGCACGACGACGATGCGCATGCCGGTGCGGTTGGACGAGTCGTCCCGAAGGTCGGCGATGCCGGCGACCTTGCCCCGGTCGGCCAGCTCGGCGATCTTGCGGGCGAGTGCGTCCGGGTTGACCTGGTACGGCAGCTCGGAGATGACCAGCGTCGTACGCCCGCGAGCGTCCTCCTCGACCTCGACCACCGCACGCATCGTCACCGAGCCACGCCCGGTGCGGTACGCCTCCTCGATGCCACGCGTCCCAACGATCAGGCCACGGGTGGGAAAGTCCGGTCCCTTGATGCGCTCCAGCAGAGCCGCGATCAGCTCCTCACTGGTGGCCTCGGGGTGCTCGAGGTACCACTGGGCGCCTGCCGCCACCTCCCGCAGGTTGTGCGGCGGGATATTCGTCGCCATGCCGACGGCGATGCCACCGGAGCCGTTGACGAGGAGGTTGGGAAACCGCGCCGGCAGCACGTTGGGCTGCATCTGCCGGCCGTCGTAGTTGGGCGAGAAGTCAACGGTGTTCTTGTCGATGTCCCGGACCATCTCCATGGCAAGGGGAGCAAGCCGACATTCCGTGTACCTCATGGCCGCCTGCCGGTCGTCGCCCGGCGAGCCGAAGTTCCCCTGGGACTGGACCAGCGGGTAACGCAGCGACCAGGGCTGGCCGAGGCGAACGAGGGTGTCGTAGATCGCGGTGTCTGCGTGCGGGTGGTACTGGCCCATCACATCGCCGACGATGCGGGAGCTCTTCGAGAAACCCCGGTCGGGTCGGTAGCCGCCGTCGTACATCGCGTACAGGACACGGCGGTGCACCGGCTTGAGCCCGTCACGCACATCCGGGAGCGCTCGGCTCACGATGACGCTCATCGCGTAGTCGAGGTACGACCTTTGCATCTCGGTCTGCAGGTCGACCGGCTGCACCCGCCCGCCCGGAGGCACGGGGATGTCGGTGTCGGTGTCGTCAGGCACGGGTGTCCTTCGCTGCTGATGCTGCTGTTCTCATTACGGCGAATCGCCGCGGCGGCCGGACGCTCAAATGTCGAGGAACCGAACGTCGCGCGCGTTGCGCTGGATGAAGGAGCGGCGGCTGCTCACGTCCTCGCCCATCAGCGTGGTGAACATCTCGTCGGCCTGGGCCGCATCCTCCAAAGTGACCTGGAGGAGAAGGCGTTGCTCCGGGTCCATCGTGGTGTCCCAGAGCTGATCGGTGTTCATCTCGCCTAGACCCTTGTACCGCTGCACATCCTCCGTCTTGAGTCGCTTTCCCGCCGCTTTGCCCACCTCGATCAACGCATCCTTCTCGCGCTCGGAATACGCGTACTCAGGCGCCACGCCCCGGCCCGACCATTTGATCTGGTACAGCGGCGGCTGGGCGAGATAGACATAGCCCTGCTCGATGACCGGGCGCATGAAGCGGAACAGCAACGTGAGCAGCAGTGTGCGGATGTGCTGGCCGTCGACGTCGGCGTCGGCCATCAGCACCACCTTGTGGTAGCGCAGCCGGTTGAGGTCGAAGTCCTCGTGGATCCCCGTGCCGAGCGCAGAGATGATCGCTTGCACCTCCTGGTTCTGCAGGATCCGGTCGATGCGCGCCTTCTCGACGTTGAGGATCTTGCCCCGGATAGGCAGGATTGCCTGCACTCGCGAGTCGCGACCGGCCTTGGCCGGGCCGCCGGCGGAGTCGCCCTCGACGATGAAGAGCTCGCACTCCTCCGGGTCTGTCGACTGACAGTCGGCGAGCTTGCCCGGCAGGCCGGCTCCGCCCATCAACCCCTTACGCGACCGGGCCGCGTCGCGGGCCTTCCGAGCCGCCAGTCGAGCAAACGACGCGCTCTGCGCCTTTCTCGCAATCTCCTTGCCCTCGGTAGGGTTCTTCTCGAACCACTCACCGAGCCGCTCGTTGACGATTTTCTGCACGAAAGACTTCGCCTCGGTGTTGCCGAGCTTGGTCTTGGTCTGACCCTCGAACTGCGGCTCACCGAGCTTGAGGCTGACAATCGCCGTCAAGCCTTCCCGTACGTCGTCCCCAGAGAGGTTGACGTCCTTCTCCTTCAGGACTCCCCACTCGCGCGCGAAGCGGTTGACCTGGCTCGTGAGAGCTGCTCGAAATCCCTCTTCGTGGGTCCCGCCCTCATGGGTGTTGATCGTGTTGGCGAATGTGTGCACTGACTCCGTGAAGCCGGTGTTCCACTGCATGGCAATCTCGAGGCTTGCTCGCACGCCCTTGTCCTCGGACTCGAAGGCGATGACCGTGCGGTGGGTCGGCTCCTTGGAGCCGTTCAGGTGGGCGACGTAGTCGATGATGCCGCCGTCGTACTTGAACCGCCGCTCGACCGGGCCCTTGCGCGTCTCCTCGACGCCGTCCGGAACGTCCTCGGCGTCGGCCCGCTCATCCCGGATGATGATCTCGAGGCTGCGGTTGAGGAACGCCATCTCGCGGAGGCGGGTCGTCAGAGTCTCGAACGAGTAGTCGATCGTGTCGAAGATGTCGGGGTCCACCCAGTACGTGACCGTGGTGCCCGTTTCCTCGGTGCGACCCTGCCGTTGTAGCGGCTCGGCCGGGCGCGACCCTGTGTACCACTGGGTCCAGACCCAGCCGTCGCGGCGCACCTCGACGAGCAACCGCTTCGAGAGCGCATTGACGACGGAGACTCCGACCCCATGGAGACCACCGGACACGGCGTACCCCTCGCCGCCGAACTTGCCGCCTGCATGCAGCGTGGTGAGCACGACCTCGACGGCGGGTCGCTTCTCGATCGGATGCTCGTCGACGGGAATGCCGCGGCCGTTGTCATTGACCTGCACGGCCCCATCGGCTCGCAGGACCACCTCGATGCGGTCGCAGTAGCCGGCGAGCGCTTCGTCGACGGCGTTGTCGACGACTTCGTACACGAGGTGGTGAAGTCCACGCTCACCGGTTGAGCCGATATACATCCCGGGCCGTTTGCGAACTGCGTCGAGTCCCTCGAGCACGGTGATCGAGGTGGCGTCGTACGACAAGGGCATGCCTCTCCAGCTCGGCCGGCTCGCCCGATCGATGCACGGACGAGCCGATCGCGGGGCGGCCGGGAAGAGAAGCCGACCACGCGTCAAACACACGTCGGCCCACCCGGCTCGCGCGCTCCTATCGAGTACGGCGGCGGGAGTGGCGGTGAGGCTCGCAGCGCCGTACAGAGAGTCAGGGGCGCGATACGGGTGGGCGACGTCAGGAACTGGCCTCATCCTACCGCTAAACCGGGAGCAGAGGACCCCGGGACGGCACCTGTGGACGCGTGTACGGGCTGCGTACCGTCGGTGCTGACTCCCCCCACACGGGGGCCGCTCGACGGAATGCTAGGCCGCTGCCCGCGCGGTCGCAGGTCCATGGGTCCTCGGTGGTTGGTTGCTCCACAGGCTGTTGATCTACTGTGGATAACCCTGAACAGGAAACTGGTCCGCGGCTCGACGAGCGCCCCGTTCTGCGATTCTCGGTGTCCAGATTGTCCTTTCCGGACGTCCCTATCCTATCCGTACGTGTCTCGGGGCCCGCGGCCTCGAACCGACCGCGGACCGTGGCTCCATCTCGGTGCATCGGGCCCGCGCACCGTCACCCGTCGCACCGTGTCGGCTCCCAGCTCACCATTGAGCCGCCGGATCACCTGTGGAGCCAGCAGCCTGAGCTGGGTGGCCCAGCCTGTCGACTCGGTGCGGATGGTGAGCTCGCCGTCTTCGTAGCGTTCGGGCTCGCAATGTTCGGCGACCTGGGGGCCGACGAGCTCGGACCATCGAGCCATCACGGAGTGCACCGCGACGTCGACTTCCCACCCGCGCTGAGCCAGCAGCCTGGACACCGCAGTCGACAGTGTCTGCGGGTCCCGGTCGTCCGGCGCCGAACCACTCCGCATGGATGTGGGGCGGCGCAGCTGCCTGCGGGGGTTCGCACCGGCGCGGCCGCGCGATCTGGCATCCACGCGTGCTTGCGCGAGCAGGGCGCTCGCCGGGTCCACCGCCGGGCGGTCGGCGGACGTCGTCGGCTGCGGCAGCGCCGGCTCCGAGGTGGGCTCGGACTGGGGCGGCAAGTTGCCTCTGCGGCGCTCGTCGCCCGGAGTCTCGTGAGCCCTCGGCATCATGCGGCCCGCGTGATTGCGCTGCCACTGACGTCGTACCGGGTCCCGCGAAGGCGCGACGGCACGTCGGCCTCGACCGCCGCAGTGACCAGCACCTGCTCAGCTTGGCCCACGCGGGCGGCCAACCGTGCCCGACGGTCGATGTCAAGCTCCGCGAAGACATCGTCGAGGACAAGCACCGGCTCGCCACCGTCGGCGGCCAACAGATCGTGTGCGGCCAGCTTGAGTGACAGCGCGTACGACCATGACTCCCCGTGGCTGGCGTAACCTCTCGCCGGCAGACCGCTCAGCTCGAGCAGTAGGTCGTCGCGGTGCGGGCCGACGAGTGTGGTGCCGCGGTCGAGCTCAGTTCCGCGGGCCTCCGCCAAGGCGACGATGAAGGTCCCGGCCAGTTGTTCCGGCTCCTCCGGGAGCGGACCTGGTCCGACGGACGACCGATACGTGAGGTCGACCGCTCCGCCGCTCGGCGCGAGCTGGTCGTACGCGGTCGCCACCAGGGGTCGCAGCGCCGCCACGAGGTCGAGACGGGCCGCCAGCAGGGAGCTGCCGGCGCGAGCCAGATGTGAGTCCCACACGTCGAGGGTCCGCAGGTCGGCACCGCCGCCGCGCCGCGCTGCGGAGGCGGACTTGAGCAGGGCATTGCGCTGTTTGAGAACCCGCTCGAAATCCTGCCGCACCGCCGCGAGTCGAGGGGTACGCGCGACCAGCAGCTCGTCCAGCAGCCGACGTCGCTCCGACGGATCACCCTTGACCAGGGCCAGGTCCTCTGGTGCGAACACGACGACGCGGAGTACACCGAGAGCATCGCGGGCCCGCGTCAGCGGCGAGCGGTTGAGCCGTGCCCGGTTGGACCGGCCAGGCGTGATCTCGAGCTCGACCAGGGTCGGTCGGCCGTCCCGCATCACCGTCGCCCGAACGACGGCTCGAGGAGCGCCGGCTCGGACCAGCGGGGCTTCCGTCGCCACGCGGTGACTCGACTGTGAAGCCACGTAGCCGAGCGCCTCGACGAGGTTGGTCTTGCCTTGGCCGTTCGGGCCGACGAACACCGTGACGCCTGGCTCGAGGTCGATCTGGGCGCTCGGATAGGACCGGAAGTCAACGAGGGACAGCTCTGAGACGTACATCTGCCGTCGAGTCGTGCCGTTGCCCGCTGCGCCGTCAGCCGGACGGCGGTGATGGCTGTGACTCATCGGCTCGGGTGCTCGCCGACGCAACCATCTGGGAGGGCTCGACCTGTGGGGCGTCGCCGAGCGCCGGCTGCTCCCCGGTTGCGGCATGGACTGCATGCCCGCCGAACTGCGCGCGCATCGCGGCAACGGCCTTCATGGCGGGCGACTCGTCGTGCTGGGACACGAACCGAGCGAACAGGGCCGCGCTGATCGCTGGCACCGCGACGCCGTGGTCGATGGCCGCCTGGATGGTCCAGCGTCCCTCGCCGGAGTCGGCCGCGTACCCGTCGATGCTCTCGAGTCCGGCATCCTCCTGCAGGGCGGCGACCAGCAGGTCGAGCAGCCAGGACCTGATCACGGTGCCCGCTCGCCAGGAGTGCAGCACCTCGGGAACATTCTCGACGACGCCCGATGCGGTCAGCAGCTCGTAGCCCTCGGCGTACGCCTGCATGAGGCCGTACTCGATGCCGTTGTGGACCATCTTGGCGAAGTGTCCGGAACCGACCTTGCCTGCGTGGACGAAGCCGAACTCGCCTTCGGGCTTGAGCGCGTCGAAGACGGGTTGCAGGCGAGCGACGACCCGCTCATCGCCACCAACCATGAGGGCGTAGCCGTTCTCCCGGCCCCAGACGCCGCCGGAAACCCCGACGTCGATGTAGTCGATCCCCTTGTCAGCGAGCGAGCCAGCCCGCTCGATGTCATCGGTCCATCGGGAGTTGCCCCCGTCGATGATGGTGTCGCCCGGCTCGAGGAGATCTGCCACGTCGCGGACCACCTGCGCGGTGACGTCACCCGCCGGGACCATGACCCACACAGCACGGGGGGCACGAAGAGCCGCCACCATGTCGGCAAGACTTGCGACGTCGGACTTCCCGGGGTCACGCGCGTACCCGATGACGGTGTGTCCCGCCGCCCGGATCCGTTCGCGCATGTTGCCGCCCATCTTCCCCAGGCCGACCAGGCCGAGCTGGGTCGTATCGCTGGTGTGACCAGTGGCGTCCGCGTCCTGCATTGGCTGCTGTCCCTCGGTGTCGTCGCTTCAGATGTGCGCTGCTCGGGGTCTGCGTACCCCACCGATGCCGGCTCGACCGTCGGATTGCTCAGGGTCGTCTGTGCGTCACCGGCCCGGTCGCGGCTATCCCGACAGGCGGATCGGCATGAGGAGGTACCGGTAGGCCGTGTCCTGCGGAGCCTCGGAGTCGGCAGCTCCCATGATCACTGCCGGCTTCGAGGACTGGGTGAAGTTGAGCACCGCCACGGGCGCTGAGATCGACGCGAGCCCATCCAGGAGGTACGTCGGGTTGAAGGCGATGCCGATCGGCTCCCCGTCAAGCTCGGCGTCGATGGACTCCGAGGCCTGCGCCTCGTCGCTGGCGCCTGCCTCGAGGGCGAGCTCGCCCTCGGCGAAGCTCAGTCGGACGGGGGTGTTTCGCTCCGCGACGAGCGCAACCCGCTTCAGCGACTCCACGAACTGGGCGGTGTCGACCCGCGCGGTCGTCAACGTCTCAGGCGGGAACAGCGACCGCACCTTCGGGAACTCGCCGTCGAGCAGCCTTGTCGTCGTACGGCGCAAGCCCGCGCCCTTGGCTGCCGCTCCCTCGAAACCCATTAGTCCCTCCCCCAGACCCCCGGTGGCCAGCGACAGCACCACCTCGTCCCCACCGGCGAGGGACTTGGCCGTATCGGCCAACGTGCGCGCAGGGACGAGCGCGCGGGTCGTGATGGAGCCGGACTCAGGCGACCACGAGAACTCGCGCACGGCGAGGCGGTAGCGATCCGTCGTCCACATCGTGACTTTCTCGCCCTCGATCTCGACGAGCACACCAGTGAGCACCGGAAGCGTGTCGTCCCGGCCCGCGGCCACCACCACCTGGCTGACGGCGACGGCGAAGACGTCGCTGGCGACCCGCCCGGATGAGGCCGGCATCTCGGGAAGGCGTGGGTAATCCTCCACCGGCATGGTGAGGAGCGAGAACCGCGCGCTGCCGCAGGTGAGGGTCACCTTCGACCCGTCGCTTACCAACTCCACCGGACGGTTAGGAAGGCTTCGGGCGATATCAGCCAGTAGCCGGCCCGAGACGAGAGCCCTCCCGGGCTCGCTGACATCCGCGGAGACCTCGACGCGGGAGCTGACCTCGTAGTCGAACCCGGAGATGGTCAGTCCACGCCCCGCCGCGTCGTCCCGTGCATCCAGGACGAGGCCGGCGAGCACGGGCATCGAGGGCCGGCTAGGGAGGCTCCGGGCCGCCCAGGACACCGCCTCGGCGAGTGTCTCCCGCTCAACCTGGAACTTCACTGGCCACCGCTTCCTGATCTCGACCCATATGGTGCCTGCCCGCCTCGACGTTCCGCCTCGACGTGTGCCCACGGCCCGCCCGCCGACTCTCTCGCCCGCCCGTTGCCGTGCTCGCCGTTCCGTGCGCGGGTCCCGCGTTGTTGCACCGGCCCCCACAACCGCCGAGGTCGGTTGTCGCCGGCTCACCGTACGGCGCACCGGTGCCAGGACCAATCCTGGGTGGCCGGTCTCAGGTCGGTAGCACCTCGTGTGAACCTGTCGGGGTCGTCGTTGTCCCCAGGTGGGCACCCTGGTGGATCCTGTTCTGGGTTTGCCTAGATAGCAGTCTCGTCGTCGTCATAGGTGTTGTGGACAGCGTGGACAACCCAGGACGTCGCAGGTGAGAGCGACGAACGTCGGTGTGCGAGCTGAGGACAACACGGGACCGCCGGCGGCACCGTGTGATCAGCGCCTGACCCGACGCGCGCTGTTCACGCGTCGTCCACCGTCCTGTCGCGGACGAACACAGGTTTTCCACAAGTTCACAAGCTTGTCCCCAGCACGGCCGCAGTGTCACGAGTGACGAGCCTGCTGCTTGATTCGGTTGGTGAGCTCGGTGACCTGGTTGAAGATCGCTCGGCGCTCGCCCATCAGCAACCGGATCTTGCGGTCGGCGTGCATCACCGTGGTGTGATCGCGACCGCCGAACTGCTGTCCGATCTTGGGCAGGGACAGCTCGGTGAGCTCGCGGCAGAGGTACATCGAGATCTGGCGCGCGGTGACGAGCACGCGGGAGCGGTTTGCACTGCACAGGTCGTCGATCGACACATCGAAGAACTGCGCCGTTTGAGCCATGATCATCGAGGCGGTGATCTCTGGGACACCCGACTCGGTTATGAGGTCCTTCAAGACAAGCTCGGCCAGGCCCATGTCGACCTGCTGCTTGTTAAGGCTGGCGAACGCCGTGACCCTGATCAGGGCGCCCTCGAGCTCTCTGATGTTCGTGGCGATCTTGCTGGCGATGTACTCCAGCGCATCATCAGGTGCGGACAGACGCTCCTGGGCTGCTTTCTTGCGCAGGATTGCGATCCGGGTTTCGAGGTCAGGGGGTTGCACGTCGGTGATGAGGCCCCATTCGAACCGGCTGCGCATCCGGTCCTCGAAAGCCTGCAGGAGCTTGGGCGGCTGGTCGGAGGTGACGACGATCTGCTTGTCGGCGTTGTGAAGTGTGTTGAAGGTGTGGAAGAACTCCTCCTGCGTCTGCACCTTTCCCGCGAGGAATTGAATGTCGTCGACGAGGAGCACGTCGATGTCACGGTAGCGCCGCTGGAACGCGGAGGCCTTGTCGTCGCGGATCGAGTTGATGAAGTCGTTGGTGAACTCCTCACTCGACACATAGCGGACCCGCGCCCCTGCGTACAGGTTCCGCGCGTAATGCCCGATCGCATGGAGCAAATGGGTTTTGCCAAGCCCGGACTCGCCGTAGATGAACAACGGGTTGTACGCCTTGGCAGGTGCCTCCGCGACAGCAACCGCGGCCGCGTGTGCGAAGCGGTTGCTAGAGCCGATCACGAATGTGTCGAAGGTGTACTTCGGATTGAGCCGTGCAGGCTCCGCGTCGTTGCGAGGTTGCGTGCGGCGAGGGGAGCCGAGCGGCTGTGTGCGGTCGATGTCCGTACGGAAAGACGGCGAGACGGTGAAGCGGCCGAGCGTGGTGTCGGAGTCTCGGCCGCCGACCTCGTCGCCCGCGACCTGGAGATCGGCGTCGCGCGCCCGAGTCACGCTGCTGCCGGTGAGCGCGCTGCCTTCGGTGCGGTCGACGGGCGTGCGCATGTCCAGGCGTGCGTCCAGCCGCCCGTCTGCATGCTCAGCCGGACGCCGGTCTCCTGGCCGGGAACCAATCGATTCGCTTTCACTCGAGTCGGTTTCACGCATGCCGGCCAACTTCGCCGCTTCCGCATCCACCGTGACGGCAATCTGGATGTCGGCCGCCAATGCCTTTGACAGCGCGGCCGACAACAACGACCGGAGCCTTCCCTCGATCTGGCTGCGGGCGAAGTCGTCCTGGACGGCGAGGAGCACCGTGTTCTCGATGAGGCCGATGGGGCGTGAAAGGGCAAGGAACGCACGTTGGCTGGGACTCGTCGAGCCGTCGTCATCGAGACCGGACAGCACTCCCGGCCACGCATCGGTCAGGGCGGCCATCTGCACCACGTCAGCTCCCGGCCGTGATCGTGAACCCGATACGGCAATCCGTGAGGGACGGAAGGTCTCGCTTGAACTCGGGCGGGTCCACCGTGCGAGGCATGTACTCTCCGTCCACATAGTTGTCCACAACCTGTGAACAGGCCTTCACGGCCGGCACCGCATCGAATCGTCCACAGTAGGCGCCCCCGCCGGTCCGACCAGTGCTTGCTCTTCACCATGGCAGCGATAGCGCCGTGTTCGTGCGCTCAAAGTACTCAGTCGACCACCGCGGGAAGAGGTATGAGCGGTGACGTTAACAATGCGCGGCTACCTCCGACAAGGCGTTGTCCACAGCTAGGCCGAGCGGTCGGCGTGTCGGTCGGCGTGTCCGTCGGCGTGTCGGTCCGTCTCTGGAGGCGCGCGGTCCGCCGTGCGGGTCTGGTCCGGCCAGGAAACCAGCGGGCGCGCTGTACGGCGCCCCGGGCCAACGGGCTGATCGCTCCTTACGTTTGACCCATCCTGCAGCAGACCCGTACCGTTGGGCGGTCGCGCTGCGGTGCATCGGCACTGCCAGCCAACCGTTCCTGGCTCCGCTCCGCACCTCCACGCCCGCACGTCCAACACCCCTTGGGGAGCCCGCCCGTGAGCAAGCGCACGTTCCAGCCGAACAACCGGCGCAGAGCCAAGACGCACGGGTTCAGGTTGCGAATGCGTACCCGGGCCGGCCGCGCAGTGATCGCTCGCCGCCGTGACAAGGGCCGCGCCCGGCTCTCCGCCTGAGCCCGAAGCCGTGCTCGGCCGACGGTCGACATGTTGCCCTCGATCCGCAGACTCCGACGAAGGTCGGAGTTCCAGGTCGCATTGCGTGGTCGGCGAGCAGGACGGACGAACGTCGTCGCGCATCTCGCCGTCGCCAGAACGCCGGAAAGATTGTCGTCTACGCCCGCGAAGGGGATCGCACCTGGTGGACCCCTCCAGCCTGCCAGGGTCGGTTTCATCGTGAGTGGCGCGGTGGGCGGTGCGACGACGCGCAATCGAGTTCAGCGCAGGCTTCGCCATCTTGTGCTGCCTCATCTCGACCGACTTCCCGCCGGGGCGTCGTTGGTGCTGCGTGCACTGCCACCGGCCGCCGCCGCCTCGCGGTCAGAGCTACGACGGGATGTGGACAGCGCAGTTGGCCACGTGCTGTCCACCGCCGCACCGGGACGACGCCGGTGAGGTGGTCGGGACGCCGTACGGTGAGCGCTATGGATCGCGCCGGTGCAGTAGTTCTCGTGGCGATGATCCGGATCTACCAGGCAGTCATCAGTCCGTGGGTCTCCCAGCAGTGCAAGTACTACCCCTCGTGCTCGGCGTACGGACTCGAGGCCGTACGCCGACATGGAGCCGCGCGCGGTGGTCGGCTCGCGGTGTGGCGCGTCCTTCGGTGTAATCCTTGGAGCGACGGCGGCGTGGACCATGTCCCCCCGGCGGGACAGGGCGCTCGGCCCGGAGTCCTACCAGCATGTGCACCGTCTGGATCTGCACCCAGCGCGGCCGCCCCTAACGACCTCGCGAGGACCTGACACCGTGCTGGACGCCATTTTCGGGCCGTTGGAGTACGCCGTCTCGTGGGTCCTCGTCGGCATCTACCACCTGCTGACGGACCTCGGGCTGCCCGAGGACTCGGGCTGGTCGTGGGGCCCGGCGATCGTCATGCTCGTCATCCTCGTTCGAATCCTGCTCATTCCGCTGTTCGTCAAGCAGATCCGGGCGCAACGCGGGCTCCAGTTGCTGCAGCCGAAGATGGCTGAGCTGCGGAAGAAGTACGGCAACGACCGCCAGCGCATGAGCGAAGAGCTGATGAAGCTCTACAAGGAGACCGGCACCAATCCGTTCTCCAGCTGCCTGCCGATCCTCGCGCAGTCGCCGTTCTTCTTCGGTCTGTATCGAGTGCTTGATGGCATCGCTCGCGACCACGAGCGTGGTGTGCTCAACGACGAGCTGATCGAGAGCGGTCAGAGCGCCATCATCTTCGGCGCACCGCTGCCGGCATCGTTCCTCTCTGCCGGCGGCAGCGTCTCCACCCGTCTCATCATCGTGGCGATGATCGTGGCCATGTGCGCGTCGCAGTTCATCACGCAGCGACAGATCATGCTCAAGAACATGCCCGGCGGCGGCGACAACCCGATGGCGCAGCAGCAGAAGGTCTTGCTGTATGTGTTCCCGCTCGTTTTCGCAGTGTCCGGCGTCTACTTCCCGGTGGGCGTCCTTCTGTACTGGCTGACGACGAACCTGTGGACGATGGGCCAACAGTTCTATGTGATTCGACGGATGCCGGCGCCGGGCAGCAAGGCCGAAGACGCGATGCTCGCCCGTAAGGCTGCGAAGGGTGGCAGCAGCGAAAGCCCGGCTGCCGGCTCGACTCCAGTCGCAACCGCCATTGAGCCCCCACCTCCGGTGCGACGCCAGCAGCCCAAGAAGCAGACGCGAAACCAACGCCGTGCAACACCGAAACCACCATCCGCCAAGGGTCCCGGTGGGGCGACCGCGGCGCCGAAGGAACCCAGACCCTGAACCTCCTGGTGCACGAGGGTCCAGTTGTTCTCCAGACCAATGAGCGCGGATTCGATGGGGGCACGGCGATGAACAGTGCAACGGACGAGACGAGTGAGAAGACGTCGGCTACCCAAGAGTCGGGCGCCGACGCGGGCGGCACCCGACCGGCTGCCACTCGATCGGACGGGGACGCAAGGACCTCAGCGGCCGAGGGTGGTCCCGGTCCCGTCGCGCACCTCGAGCGTGAAGGCGATATCGCCGCCGACTACCTCGAGGCGCTGCTGGACATCGCCGATCTTGATGGCGACATCGACCTCGATGTCGAGAACGATCGAGCCATGGTGTCGATCGTCGGAGCCGATCTTTCGAATCTGGTCGGCACCGGCGGCCGCGGGCTGGACGCGCTGCAGGAGTTGACCCGACTCGCCGTCCTCCGCGAGACCGGTGAGCGGAGCCGGCTCATGTTGGACATCGCCGGCACGCGGGCACGTCGACGAGTGGAGTTGGCGGCGCTCGGTGCAACTGCCGCTGAGAGAGCTCGGGAAAGTGGCGAGCCCGTCACATTGGCTCCGATGAACCCCTTCGAGCGCAAGGTCGTGCACGACGCGGTGGCGTCGGCTGGCCTACGCAGTGAGTCTGACGGCGTCGAGCCCGAGCGCCGGGTAGTGGTCTACCCAGCCTGAGGCGACCCGCCACAGCCGCGCGGTCCACGTGACCCCTCCGGACGACGGCACGCCTACCCTGCGGGCGCCGGGGCGCCCAGCTTCGGATGTCTCGGCCGTGTCGTTGGGCCTGAGTTCGACTGATTTATTGGGCTTGCTTGTCGACAAATCAGTCGACCGACAAACCTCTGAATCGTTAGATCGCTATGTCGACACTCTGCGGAATATAGGCGTCGAGCGGGGGCTCATCGGCCCACGCGAGGTCGACCGCATCTGGGTGCGGCACATCCTCAACTGCGCGCCGCTGGCCCCGCTGCTGCCGCCCCGGTCGTCGGTCGCCGACTTGGGCTCGGGTGCTGGTCTACCCGGCGTTGTGCTGGCCATACTTCGGGCAGACGTCACGTTCACGCTGGTCGAGCCGATGTTGCGTCGAGCGGACTTCCTGCGCGAGGTCGTCGACACTCTGGGCCTGACGAACACATCTGTTCTGCGCGAGCGAGCCGAGGATCACGGGGGCCCACTGTTCGACGTGGTTGTTGCGCGTGCTGTCGCTCCGCTCGATCGGTTGTGGGCGTGGGCGCTGGCACTCCTGCGTCCGGGCGGAACACTCGTCGCGATGAAGGGCAGACAGGCGACTGCCGAGCTCGAACAGCATCGCGAGGGGCTGGAACGGCTTGGCGTGCACGCCCTTCGTGTCGAGAGACTCGGTCAGGGAGTGCTGGCCGAGCCTACGACGGTCGTTTTGGGCCGCCGACGTGGAGGTCGACGCACCCATTAGCGCCGCGCGTTCTTAGGAGAGCGCTGTGGTCCTGCACCTCGGGCGAATGCGGCGCACGATGCGTTAGAGCAGTCTGCACGTGGCGGAGAACGAGAGATGACCGAAGGCGCCCGCGCAGAACGCCCTCGTGGATGAACCCTCCGCGCTTTGTGAGCGCTAACAACTGCGCTGCCGAGTGAACGCGTAGCCGGCGGCGGGGGACCGCGTCGCGCAACGGCGTGGTGCGGCTGTCGTGTCAGTGCACGCGGGCACGATGTGGCCATGACCGCAGCGATTTCACCGGATGCATCGCCGACTCCTACGCCCGCCCGCGCGTCCGCGCCGCTGGGCTGGCCGATCTCATCCGGCGGTCCTGCGTCGACCGGGGACGAGGCATCGCGGTGCAAGCCAGCCGAGGGCGACCCAGTGGTGTCCGGCCCAGTGGTGTCCGGGGCAGCGGTGTCCGGTCTCGGTTGGCCAGGAACCGAACAAATTGTTCCGGGTGGGACGACGTGCGGCCTGACACTCGACGTTTCACGTGAAACGCAGGCGCCACACACGCGCAGCATGCCTGCCGATGGCGTTGGCACGACGGCCTTCGACACTCCCGCCGACACGACGCCCGCGCTGTCCGCGGAAGTGCCCGCCGCGGCACGGGCGGGCATTGCGCTGTCGAGTGACCGCTCGGAGTCGCGAGGCACAGGGAGAGCCGCGCACCAACTCGACACCCCGGCCATGGAAGGGCATGTGTCCGGGTCGGAGCTGAGTGAAGCGCAGGGCACCCCGTCCAGCGTGATGACAGCACTGCTCGCCGCCGCATCACATGTTTCACGTGGAACGGCACGGATCCTGACCGCAAGTGACATCGCGGCCCTGCCCGCGCCGATGAACCGAGGCCCGGACACGCCCTTGGCAACCGCGAGCGAACTCGCCGTCCGGGCACGCGGCACTCGACGTACCTCGTTTCCCCGCCCGTCCCGCACCCGAGTAATCGTCGTAGCGAACCAGAAGGGCGGAGTGGGTAAGACGACCTCAGCGGTCAACCTCTCTGCCGCACTTGCGCTGTACGGCGCACGAGTCCTGCTGGTCGACCTGGACCCGCAGGGCAATGCGTCCACCGCTCTCGGAGTGCCTCACGACGTGGGCGTCCTGTCGATGTACGACGCGATGGTGCAGGGCACACCCATGGCTCACGTCGTACAGCCCGCGACCGGCGTCGACGGGCTCTGGTGCGCGCCCGCGACCATCGACCTATCCGGCGCCGAGGTGGAGCTGGTCTCGGTCGTCGCACGCGAGAACCGTCTCCGCCGCGTCCTGACGTCGTACCTCGGTCGACCCGACCTTCAGGGTGACGACCGATATGACTACGTGTTCCTGGACTGCCCGCCCTCGCTCGGCCTCATCACCGTGAACGCCCTCACTGCGGCCGCTGAAGTGCTCATTCCGATCCAGTGCGAGTACTACGCGCTGGAGGGCTTCAGCCAGCTGTTGAACATCGTCGAGCTCGTCAAGAGCCAGCTCAATCCGGTTCTCGACGTGTCCACCGTCCTTCTGACGATGTACGACGGGCGCACCCGACTCGCATCACAGGTCGCGGACGAGGTTCGCGCCCACTTCGGCCGCACGGTGCTGTCGACCGTGATCCCTCGTTCGGTCCGTGTGTCCGAGGCCCCGAGCTACTCCCAGACGGTCATGACCTACGACCCGGGGTCCTCCGGTGCACTGTCATACCTCGAGGCGGCACGCGAGCTCGCAATGCGCTACGAGCTCACGGTCACGTCAGCCCGAGAGGGCCAGGACCCGTCAACGCCCTACGAGCAACCAGGCAGCCAACACCGAATGCCCGACCTCGATCTCGAGGAGACAGCATGACCGACAGACGGCGGGGGCTGGGCAGAGGTCTTGGCGCCCTCATCCCGACGGCGCGACCCGATGAACGGCAGCCCACCTCCGCGGACGTATCAGTCACGGGCGTGCCACCAGTCCCGTACGCAGGGAACGGCATCCACTCACTCGTGAGTGTGATCGAGCCGAGAGTGACGGGCTCGACCGAGGAACCCGACGCGGCGATAGCAGCCGGCATGGCGGGCACAGCGGCCAACCAGCAAGGCCCCTCGGCACCTGCGCAGAGGAGTGCGCAGGACTTCGGAGCGCGCTACGCGGAGTTGGACGTCGCGGCGATCCGGGTGAACCCACGACAGCCCCGGCAGATCTTCGACGAGGAGGCGCTTGCCGAGCTCGTCCACTCGATCCGCGAGATCGGTGTCCTGCAGCCCGTCGTCGTCCGTCAGCTGGCTGATGAGGCGGCGTTCGAGCTGGTCATGGGCGAACGCCGTTGGCGGGCGGCCCGTGAGGCCGGGTTGTCCACGATCCCCGCGATCATCCGGGAAACGGATGACACCGCGTTGCTGCGCGACGCGCTGCTCGAGAATCTGCATCGAGCGCAGCTCAATCCCCTTGAGGAGGCAGCGGCGTACGACCAGCTGCTGCAGGACTTCGGCTGCACACAGGAGGAGCTCTCCGCGCGCATCGGCCGATCGAGGCCGCAGATCTCCAACACGCTGCGACTGCTCCGACTCCCGCCGAGTGTGCAGCGCCGACTCGCGGCGGGGGTCCTCAGCGCGGGGCACGCCCGAGCACTGCTCGGCCTCCTCGAGCCCGCCGCGCAAGAGCGGATGGCGCAACGGATCGTCGCCGAGGGTCTGTCCGTCCGCTCGGTTGAGGAGATCGTCGCGGTCGGCGGGATCGGAGCCGAGGCCCGTGGGCCGATCGTCCGTGCACCTCGACGCACGACGCCTGCGCTCGCTGACGTGGCGGCGCGACTTTCCGAGCGATTCGACACACGGGTCCGCGTCGACATGGGACGCAGCAAGGGGAAGATCACGGTCGAGTTCGCGACGCTGGCAGACCTGGAGCGAATTGTGGCCTCGATGGATCCGAAAGTGGTCGCCAGCCCAACCTGAGGTTGACCGACCCGCGCTGAAGTGACATTCGAGCGGCGCACTCGAGGGGCCGGTCACATTGGGACCGTCGCTCCGACCGATACCGTCGAACGACCATGATCGCTGGCATCGGGCGCCTTGACTGCGATCATCGGGCGCCTTGACCGCGATCTCATTCTTCTTGCGCAGAGCGCCTGCTGGCTCGATGTGTCGACAAAGCGTTGAGTCGATACAAGGTCAAACACCTAAGTCGGTTGCGCGACTGGTCGACAGGTCGATCCGCAGAGTTCCCCGTCTGGCGCGGAATGGCGGCCTGGGACGCACCACGCGGCGAGTGGTTCTACCTACGTGGCGTCGGCGCCGACGTAAGGCACACGCCGCCACGGAAACGCGGTTGTTGGGCAGAGCCGACACGCGGGGGCGGCCGTGTCGCTGCGTTCGTCCATCGACAGGGGGTGTCACGGAAGGTCACACGAGGACAGTGGTTTCGGTCGCGGTGCGCCTGAGTGTTGTTCGACGCCTGAGGGTCGTTCGGGCCGCTCCCGGTCGGTCAGGTGGAGCCGGCTGCGACGCGGGATGCCACGCGGGGGCCGCGGGCCGATGCTGCCGCGACCAGCGCGGCGTACAGGTCGCCGATCGACAGCCCGTCTGCAGCAGCCGCCTGCGGGAGGAGGCTCGTCTCGGTAAGCCCGGGCGCGACGTTGACCTCGAGAAACCACGGAACGCCGTTCGCGTCGACGACCAGGTCCGTACGCGAGAGGTCTCGCAACCCGAGGACACGGTGCGCGGCGAGCGCGGCAAGTGCGGCGGCGGCGGCGACTTCGGGAGTCACTCGTGCCGGCGCGAAGAACTGGGTGGATCCCGCCGTGTAGCGCGCGGCGTAGTCATAGAGCCCGGAGTCCGGCACGATCTCGACCGCAGGCAGGGCGCGCGCACCGTCGCCGGTGTCGACGACACTCACAGCCAGCTCGACCCCGCGCACGTACCGCTCGACCAGCGCCGTCTCGCCGTACGCGAAGCAGCTGACCATGGCGGTTGGCAGGTCCGCACGGCTGCGTGCGAGCACACAACCCAGTGCAGAGCCGCCACGTGCGGGCTTGACGAACAGTGGCAGCCCGAGCCGGTCTACGACCGCGTCAAGGACGGCGTTGGCTCCGAGGTCGCGGAACATCGCATGCGGCAGAGCGACCGAGTCCGGGGTCCGCACACCGGTGGCGGCCAGGAGCGACTTGGCGGTCGGCTTGTCGAAGGCGACGCGGCAGGCAGCGGCGTCAGAGCCGACGAAGGAGAGTCCGAGCAGATCCAGGATGTCGCGTAGCGCTCCGTCCTCTCCAGCGGCACCGTGCAGGATCGGGAAGATGACGTCGGGCGGGTCCGCGGCGAGGGCGGGAAGGAGCGCGCTGTCGACGTCGGCCAGGTGGGTCTCCACACCTGCCGAGCGCAACGCCTCGGCAACGCGGCGCCCGGATCGCAGGGAGACGTCGCGCTCGTGGCTCAGCCCGCCGGCGAGCACGAGCACGGTGCTCGCGCTCCGGCCATGGCCGGTGCTGACCGGCCCGGCTGGAGCAGACTCCGCCGGCGTCGACCCGCCAGGAGCGGGCTGGGCGGGGGGTGATCCGCCGGGGGCTGATCCGACGGGGGGGTTCACGCAGTGTCCGGCGCCGGTGCTTGCTCTTGGGTCCACTGCGTGCTCACGGGGTCACCGGGCGACGTCGAGCCGGTCCCGAATGTGTGCTGCAGCTCCAGCTCGTCGGTCACGACGTCGCACAGGCGGCGGACGCCTTCGCGGATCCGCTCGGGGGTTGGATAGCAGTACGACAGGCGCATCGCGTCTGCTCCGGCGCCGTCGGCGTAGAAGGCGGTGCCCGGGACGTAGGCCACCCGCGCGGTGACGGCCCGCGGCAGCATCGCCTTGGTGTCGACACCAGCGGGCATCCGCACCCAGACGTAGAACCCGCCCTCGGGACGGTTCCACCGAGCACCCTCGGGCGCCATGTCATCGAGCGCTTCGAGCATCGCGTCCCGACGATCGCGGTACATCTCTCGGAAGGTCTTGATCTGCTCGCGCCACGGCTGGGTCGAGAGGTACTGCGAGACGGCCAGCTGCGAAAAGGACGGCGGGCACAGCACCGCGGCCTCGGCAGCGAGGACCAGCTTCTCCCGCACACCGTGTGGTGCGACGGCCCACCCGACGCGGAAACCCGGCGCGAATGTCTTGGAGAACGATCCGAGGTAGATCACGCCCTCGTCGTCTGCCCGCAACGCCCGGCGTGGCCCGTCGTCGAAACCGAGCAGGCCGTACGGGTTGTCCTCGACGACCAGGACGTCGGCGCGGTGGCAGATCTCGAGCACCTGGGCCCGGCGTTCGACGGCCAGTGACACCCCGGCGGGGTTGTGGAAGTTGGGAACTGTGTAAAGGAACTTGACCCGCTTGCCCGCCGCCCGGAGCCGGGCGAGGGTCGCGGCGAGGGCTGCGGGCACCAGTCCGTCCGCATCCATGGCGACGTGGACGACCTCGGCCTCGTAGGACCGGAAGACGCCAAGTGCGCCGACGTACGACGGTGCCTCGGCGACCACGACATCGCCCGGGTCGCAGTAGATGCGGGTGACGAGGTCGAGCGCCTGCTGTGATCCCACAGTGACGACCACGTCGTCAGGGTGGGCCTCGATGCCCTCCTCGGCCATGACCTCGCAGATCTGCTCGCGCAGGACCGGGTCACCCTGGCCGGAGCCGTACTGCAACGCGACCAGCCCGCGCTCGGCCACGACATGCCCGACGACGGCGCCGACTGCGTCCATCGACAACCCGGCGATGTTGGGCATGCCGCCCGCAAGGGAGACCACCTCGGGTCGGGACGCGACGGCGAACAGGGCCCGGATCTCCGAGGCCGTCATCCCCCTCGTACGCGCGGCGTACCGGTGAGCGGACGGGTCGAGCCGCGAGCCGACGGCAGCTGCGCCGGCCGTACGGTTGAGCGCTGGCAGATCGAGGTCGTGGGTGCGTGGGCGATCGGTCACCTGTCCAAGGGTAAGCCGTCGACCGTGAGAGTCGGGTCGAGACGCCGTGACCGCGACGAAGTGTCGGAAATCTGTCGTGACCGGCACCGAACGGGAGATCGCACCTCACGCCATGAGCTGCGACAACCGCAGTACGCCGGTGGGCAGATCGAGCTCGTCGGGCAGGTAGAGCCGCTGGATCGAGACCACGATCGCCTCGGCCACAACGTCACGGAACTCCGCGCTCGCGAGCCGGGCAGCATCACCTGGGTGAGTGAGGTAGCCGAGCTCCAGCTGGACCGCGGGCATACGGGTGTAGCGCAGCAGATCCCAGGTCTTGGGATGGGTGCGGCCGTCCAACAGGTCGGTACGAGCCACGATCTCGCGCTGGACCAACCCGGCGAAACGCTCTCCGGCCGCCGACCGAGCGTCGCCGCTGGTGCCGAAGAAGTAGGCGGCGACCCCGTTGGCACGCGCGGAGTCGCTGCCGTCGATGTGCAGGGAGACGACGACGTCGGCGTTGGTGGAGTTGGCGAACCCGGCTCTCTCGACGTCGTCGAGATAGCCGTCCGCGCCACGGGTGAGGTAGGCGGAGACACCGGTCGCCGCCAGCCGACCTTCGACCCGCGTGGCGAGGTCGTGCACGAGGACGGACTCGCGGAGACCGTGACCTACGTGACCGTGGTCGTCGCCGCCGTGCCCAGGATCGATGACGACGACCTTGCCGGGCAGCCGGGGTCCGGAGGCACGCAGCTGTTCGGACTCGCGCAGCTCATGCGAGCGGCCGCCGACGACGGTGCGGGCCAGCCGGTCGATCGCCTTGAAGGTGCTGGGCCCGCAGGTGCCGTCGGCGCGCAGGCCGACATTGCGCTGGAACTCTCGGACCGCCCGCTCGGTGTCGGCGCCGAGCACGCCGTCCACGCGCCCCGCGTCGAAGCCGAGCTCGAGCAGGCGCCGCTGCAGCGCAGCCACGTCATCGCCGACCAGCGGATGGGTGACACTGAACGCCAAGATACGGTCGCCGAACCGCCACCTCGCCTCGTCGAGCGCCCGGTAGGTCGCCGGGCCGACGATGCCGTCCACCGAGAGGCCGCGATCCTGCTGGAACTCGCGGACTGCCCGGTCGCATGCTTCGTCGAACCGCGACGTCAGGTCGAGCACGGACTGCTCGCCGGGATGCGCGAGCAGTCCCAGCCGGGCGAGCTTGGCCTGGATCTCGGCTACCGCAGGTCCCGCATCACCCAAGCGGAACAGTGGCGGTCGCTGCGTGGCTACGGGCGACCGTCCTGATGGTTGGGACACAGGCGACCCTCACTGCTGACCGGCGGGTCGAGCCATCGTAGGGGCCCCCGCTGTGTTCAGCGCCGATCGGCGGCACGAGAAGGGTCAGACGATGAACTCGGCCAGGTCGTTGAGCAGGGCCGGCTTGGGCTTGGCGCCGAGGATCGACTTCACGACCACACCGCCCTGGTAGACGTTCATCGTCGGAATGGACACGACGTTGTACGCCTGAGCCGTGCGCATGTTCTCGTCCACGTTGAGCTTGACGACTGTCAGCTTGTCGCCGTACTCGGCAGCGATCTCTTCCAGGATCGGGCCGACCTTGCGGCAGGGGCCGCACCACTCCGCCCAGAAGTCGACGAGCACGGGCTTGTCGCTGCCCAGCACCTCGTCATTGAAGGTGTCGTCGGTGACGGCCCTGGTCTGGCCGGTCTTGCCCGCGATCGCTCCCACTGTTCGTTCCTCTCCATCGCCTGGTGACTAGCACTCACGTCGGTAAAGCACTGACTCGTGGTCTACAACACGATGAGCCGAGACTCTATGCCGACCTTCCGACACCAAGGCCGGCCGCGCGATGTCGACAGGTTGCTACGGCGTGACGGCAACACCTTGGGCGACATCGGCGAGGTAGCGCTCAGCGTCCAATGTCGCCGCGCAGCCCGTGCCCGCGGCCGTGACGGCCTGGCGATAGATGTGGTCGACGACGTCACCGCAGGCGAACACCCCAGCCACACTGGTCTGCGTCGACGGGTGCTGGACGAGCACGTAACCCTCGGCATCGAGGTCGAGCTGGCCCTTGACGAGCTCCGAGCGCGGATCGTGCCCGATGGCGACGAAGACGCCGGTGACGTCGAGGTCTCGGCGCTCACCCGTGACGCGATCCCGCAGTGTGACGCCGGCGACGCGGTCCTCGCCGAGGATTTCCTCGACCTCGGCGCTCCAGATGAACTCGATCTTCTCGTCGGCGAACGCGCGCTCCTGCATGACCTTGCTCGCCCGGAGGGTGTCGCGGCGATGAACGACGTACACCTTGCGGGCGAAACGAGTCAGGAAGGTGGCCTCCTCCATCGCCGAGTCGCCGCCGCCCACGACGACCACGTCCTGGTCACGGAAGAAGAACGCGTCGCACGTCGCACACCACGACACCCCCCGACCGGACAGCTCCTTCTCGCGCGTCAGCCCGATCTCCTTGTAGGCCGACCCGGTGGCGATGATGACTGTCCTGGCGGTGAGAGCGGACGAAGCCGTACGAACCACCTTGGGGTCGGCGATCAGATCCACCTCGACGACGTCGTCGGCGACGAGCTCGGCGCCGAAGCGCTCCGCCTGCCCCCGCAGGTTGTCCATGAGATCTGGACCCATGACGCCGTCGGGGAATCCGGGGAAGTTCTCGACGTCGGTGGTGTTCATGAGCGCACCGCCGGCCGTCACCGAGCCCTCGAACACCAGCGGATGCATACGGGCCCGAGCTGCGTAGATCGCCGCGGTGTAGCCAGCGGGGCCGGAGCCGATGATGATCACCTCGCGCGGCTCATCCGGCCTGTCGCCGCCCGCACTCTGCTGCTCACTCACGCTGCGCTCCTCAACTTGGCCCTCGACTGGCCCCTCGGGTGCCAGCCGCACAAGGCATCGTAGGCAGGCGCTATTCCAGGTGTCGTGCCGTCACGGCCGTCCCGGGACGTCGGGCAGCGCTACGTGCGCGAGGATGTCGAGCTCGGTGACCGCGGTGGACTCGAGGCAACCCGCGCTGACCACCCAGACGTCCCCTTCGGCCCCTGCGGAATCGCCTCCTAGCGGCAGGGCCAGCACGACCACGACGGCGGGCTGGCCGTCGTACGTCCCGACGTCCACCGCCAGTGGCTCGGTGTCGATCCCGGCCTCGGCGGCGACACTGGCGCGGCAGCCGGTGGTGTCCACGTCGCCGGAGGCCTCCTCGGCGGCGGCATCGCGGTCGAGATTGTCGCCGGGTGCCGGGGCACTCGGCGAACCAGCAAGGGGGGCCGCCGCCTGCGCCTCCACCAGGCTGGTCACATCTGCGAGCAGGGACGCCGCGGTGTAAGTCGTGCCGGCCGTTGCACGTCCAACGCCGAAGGATGCATCCGAGTCCGCCGTGTCTGCGCCTGCGGCGGATTCCGGCGAATCAGCTGCAGTTGTCCCGGCCGTCTCGGCGTCGTCACCGCCCATCGGCCCGATCGCCTGCGTGAAGACCAAGCCGGCGCCCAGCGCTGCGGCGATCCCGATCAGGGCCGCCCCGACGCGGCCACGAGACACACCGCGACGACGCTCCCGCGCGACCGCGAGCGAGTCGATCGGTGCGGTCGCGGTCTCCGGCGAGATGCTCGCGGCGGTGCGTTCGGCTGCGGCTCGCGCCAGTGCGGCATCCACGCGGTCAGCGACATCCGGCGGCAGGCTGATGTGGACAGCGGAGGCGAGCAGCCTGGTCAGCTCGCCGAGCTCGGAGTGGACGGCCCGGCATTGCGGGCAGCGGTAGAGGTGGGCTTGTCCCGCGTGCTCGGCCTCGGTCGGCAGCAGCCCTGCACTGAGGTCGGCCACCTCATCGACAGTGAGGTGACCGTCGGCTGGTGGGGTCGCGGGTTCCCCGGTCCCGGATCGTCCGGTCTCCGGCCCGGCGTCGGCGGCGTCGGTGTCGTCGGACATGCCAGCAGTCACCTCCCCCCGCCGTTGTCGCTTCGCTGGTCGTTGATGCTGCGGCTGTCGTCCTTGCTTTGCTGCTCTGCAGTCTCCGGTGCGACGTCCCCGGCGGCCGGCTGGTTCCCACGGTGGGCTTCACCTCCGCCGATCGGCCGGAGCAGCGGGAGCAGCTTGGCGCGGGCCCGTGCGCACCGGCTCTTGATCGTGCCCGGTGCCACCTCCAGTATTTGGGCTGCGTCCACGACCGAGTAGCCCGCCATGTCCACGAGGACGAGCGCCGCGCGCTGCTCGACCGGCAACGTCGCGAGGGCTGCGCTCAGATCAAGGCTCGTCTCCCGGTCAGCGATGGCGTCGCGTCGCGACGCCAACTGTCCGGACTGGTGTCCCGACCGGTCTTCGTCCGGCATCGGCTCGGTCGCGCGTACGGCCTCGCGGCGGACCCGATCGAGGCAGGCGTTGACCACGACCCGGTGCAGCCAGGTGGTCACGGCGGCCTCACCGCGGTAGCTGTCAGCCCGTCGAAAGGCTGAGATCATCGCATCCTGGAGCGCGTCGGCCGCATCGTCGGGATTTCCGAGCGTACGAAGGGCCACGGCCCAGAGCCGGTCGCGGTGCCGTCGAAAGAGCTCCCCGAACGCGTCGGCGTCACCGGCGACGTGGCGGGCCATGAGCTCCCGGTCGGTTGACTCGCCCATCGGGCGGGGTGTCACTCGCCGAGGACGACGGCCTCGGCGACTCCGTTCTTCCAGCTCTGCGCCTCGAACTCAGGCAGCCGGGTGAACCACACCAGCAGGAACCGGCTGCGAACCGGAGCATCTGGCGTCAGCGTCACCTCGATCTCGGGCTCCGCCTGCGTGGCGATCAGCGCGTAGTCGTCGAGGGCCGCGGGCTGCTCGGTTGCATCCTCGAGCGCCGCACGCAGCTCGACGGTCCCCCCGGCGGCGAGTAACTGCAGGTCGAGCGCTGCGACCGTGCGCGTCTCGCCGAGATCGAGGACGAGGCCGACTCCTGGCTTCTGCCGCTCGAGCTCGGATGAGTAGTCCTCCGTCACCCAGGACGTGGCGCCGTCCCCGTCGATCGCGTTGCCGTCCTCCTCGTCATGCTCGGTGCCGTCGCCCAGAGGGTCGTATGCCGTAGCGCTCACGACAGCGACGGGATTCGCCGCGGTCGCCGCGGCCGTGCTGGTCGCAGTGACCTCGGTCGCGGCTTCGTCCCCGCCTCCGAACGCCTGGACGTAGACCTGGTAGCCCAGCAGCACGGCACCGACGAGCAGCACGCACGCGACCAGGCCGCCTATGACTTGCCGAGCAATACGCCTGCCCGGCGGCGGCGGCACCGGCTGCGGTGGCTGGTCGGGACGGTGCCATGGCGTCGTCGTCTCCACCTCATCCCGTGCGGCGGGCTGAGTGGGCGGCGGCGGCGGCAGGGTCATGGTGCGGCGGCGGGCCGGGCGCCCAGCGACATAGTCGAGCGCCTCCTCGATCTCCGCCGGCGAGTGGAGAGCGCCGCGATGCGAGCGCGGGGGGTCGCCCAGGATGCGATCGGACACCTCGTCCAACGGACCGGGCACACCAGCGAGCACCTGCCGCGGCGAGCACAGCCTGCCGTCCTGGGTCGGCGCGGACGCGAGGCCGACCACGGGACTCCCCGGCCAGCGGGCGGTGAGGAGCGCGTAGAGGACGCGGCCGATGCCTTCGGCGTCGGCGCGCGCCTCGTCGTCAGCGCTGGTGCCGTGCAGGACGCGGTCCACGGCGAGGTCGACAACCTTCACCTGACCGGAGTCGGCGAGCACCACCGTGTCGGGCTCCAGCCGAAGGTGTGACAGCCCGGCGCGATGGGCGTTGCTCATGGCCGCTGCGAGCTCGCGGACGACGTACGTCGCATCGTCGGGCTCGAACGGCCCGTTGACGAGCGCCTGGGCGAGGTTTCGCCCGGACACCCACTCGCGGACGATGTAGACGTGCTGGTCGTCAGCCGAGACGTCGAGCATGCGGAGAAAATGCGGATCGGCGACGCTCGCGGCTGACCGGGCCGCCAGCTCCAGGGCGTCGGCCCGCGGGTCGTCGCGGGACAGCAGATGCAGAGCCACCGGTCGGCTCAGGACCTCGTCGATCCCGCGCCAGGTCGCCGCCGCGCCAGTCACCGACAACAGCTCCTCGAGCCGGTACCGCCCGGCAATGACGCTGCCGGGCTCGACGGCTGACGTGGGCACAGTTGGCTTCCCCATCGCTGCGACATCGGTGTCGTGCTGGTTGGCTCCCGGACCGCCCGCATCGGACTCGACCGCTAGGGACGTCGGTGCCAACTCAGACGCGCTCGGCCTCCCACGCACCACCGGGGAGCCGCCGGGCACGTCGACATCCGGGCCGTCCCCCAGCGAGGGCAGGCCCACAACGGTTTCCTCGTTGTCGTTGACCTGCCCCATGGTAGGAGGTGACGCCGGCGCGACCGGTGTCCGACGCCCCCGCCGTGCCCGCGACGTCACGAGATCGACGACCTGAGCAACCTCGGTGACCCCGAGCACACGAGCCGCGACGAGATAGGTCGGCAGTGCGAGCAGCCCGCCTGTCACCACAGCGAGCAGGGCGCCGGCACGGCTGCCATCCCCTCCGGCCAGGCCGTCGCCCAGCGCCTGCCCGACCAACGCGCCGCCGAACGCTGCCGCGGCGGCTGGCACGGCTGCGCCAGCTGACCGGAGCAGGGACCCGGACAGCTCGACCCGCTCCAGACCCCCCAGGCGGCGCGCCAGCGCGGCCACGCAGACCGCGGCGCCGATGACGTACCCGACGCTCCAGCTCGCCGCGAGGATCATGGCACTCGGGCGCCCGAGCAGCTCCGAGACGACGAGGGCAGAGCCGACGTTCGTACCCGCGACCACCGACTGGACGACGAACGGCGTGCGGGTGTCCTCGAGGGCGTAGAACCCGCGCAACGCGACGAAGTGCACCGTGAAGGCGATCAGGCCGGGGACGAACCACATCACTGTGAAGGCAAGTGCGCGCGTGTCACCCGCTCCGGCTCCCCACCCGAAGAGCAGCTGTGTGACGGGGATGGCGACGGCGATGAGGACCAACCCCGCAGCGACGGACGCGGCGACGGCCATGCGCATGGTGGCGACAAGGTCGCGACGCATGTCCAGCAGTCGCCCACCGGCCACCTGGTCGGCCAGGCGCGGCAGCAGGGCGGTCGCGAGGGACACCGTGATCAGGGCGTGGGGCAGCATCACCAGCAGGTACGCGTTCTGGTACACCGTGGCCCCGACTGCCGGGGAGTCCCCGGACAGACCCGCACTGGCGGAGCCCTCGACCGCGAGCCGGGTGACGATGAGGTACGCGATCTGGTTGACGACGACGAACAGCACGGTCCACACGGCGAGGCGACCGGTGTGTCCCAGCCCGGTGCCGCGGAAGTCGAACCGCGGCCGGTACCTCAGCCCGGCCGCCCGGACGTACGGCACCAGGATGACGGCCTGAACGGCCACCCCGAGCGTCGAGCCGAGGCCGAGGAGCAGCTCCTCGCCGTCCGTGTAGGCCCCGGTGCCACTCGACGGCTCGTACAGGAAGAGATAGAGGACGAGCGCGGTGCACGCTACGACGTTGTTGGCGATCGGCGCGAACATCATCGGACCGAAGCGCCCGCGGGCGTTGAGCACCTGGCCGACCAGGACGAACATCCCGTAGAAGAAGATCTGGGGCAGGCACAGCCGTGCGAACGTCTCCAGCGACGCCCGCTGCGCGGCAAGCTCCGGCTGATAGAGCTCGCCCGGGGCGTACAGCCGCATCAGGGTAGGCGCGATGAGCACGGCCAGCGCGGTGGTGACCAGCAACACCAGGCCGACGAGAGTCAGGACGCGGTTGGTGTACGCCGTGCCGCCGTCGGCCTCGTGGCGCATGGAGCGGACGAGCTGCGGCACGAGGACGGCGTTGAGGACACCACCCGCGACCAGGAAGTACAGCGCGTTGGGCACGGTGTTGGCGACGGTGAAGAGGTCGGCGTGCAGCGCGAGGCCGAGCGCCGCCACAAGGAGAAACGAGCGCGCGTAACCGGTGATGCGGGAGAGAAGGGTGCCGACGGTCATGATGGCGCTGGATCGCAGGATGGCGCGCTGCGAGTCGGCGCTCTGGGGGTCGGCCTGCTGTGGGGCGGCGTGCTGGGGGTCGGCCTGCTGGGGGGCGGCGTGCTGGGGGTCGGCTGGATCGCCGCCTGCGAACACGTCGCCACCGTCGACCCGGGTTGAGTCGGTCACGCCGCGCCCCGGTATCGGCCGCTCCGCGCGACGCTCCCGCTCGCGAGGTCGGACTGTGCCTGCTCGGCCGCGCGAGACTGACGGCTCGTACGCGCTCGGCGTGCGAGCCGAAGGCCCGAGCCGACGAGGACGAGGCCGCCGGCCACGCCCATCACGATCCACGCCACGGTGTCGTACTGCGTTGCCCGCACCGTGATCGCCGTCACGGCCCCGAAGGCCGCTCCCTCGGGAGTCGAGAGCCGAGCGTCGACGAGGTAGACGCCGTTCGCGGTGGTCGTCGCGGAGACGTCCACCGTCGTCTTGGCGCCGGCGGCGATCTCGACCAGCTCCGCAGCCGAGGTCTGCAACCGGGCGGGCGTGCGAGGGGTGAGGGAGAGTTGGATTGTGACCGCTTGATCCAGGTCGTTGGCCACCGTGAGCGGGAAACGGCCGCTGTCACTGCTGAGCGTGACGGTCCCGGCAGTGACGATCCGCACCTGTCCGAGCGCCGCGCCTGCTGCGTCGAGGTGCTCGGCAACGAGCGCCTCGGCCGCCTCGGGGTAGTCCCGCCAACCGGCCGACTCGGCCCGCAGCCGAGCACGGTCGACGCCGGCATCGGCTGCGGATTCCCCGAGCAGCGACGTAACGGTGGTGGTGGCCGCGCGCAGGGCAGCGACCTGCTGGAGGTAGCTCGGGTCGAGCCCGGCCGCCGCAACCGCCGGATAGTCGAGTGTGGCGACCGCCGCCGGGGCATCGCCGAAGGCATCGGCGATCGGCTCTGGCCGCATCCAGGGCGCGCCGCCCGTCAGGGCGTCGAACGCCCCGATTGCAGCCTGCTCGAGTACGGATTCCGGCACGACGACGACGCCGCCGGATGAGGAGCCGGCCTTCTGGTCGAGCGCTGCCAGCGCCGTGTGAGCGAGGGTGAGCTGGCGGGCCGTCAGCGCCGCGATGGGGGCCGAGAGGATCGCGCTGAGCTCGACGTCGAGGACAACCGCCGAGACCGCGACCCCGTCGATGTCCACGCGGGCGCGCCCCTGCTGTTCGATCTCCAGGCCCGCAGCTGACAACAGCGCATTGCGGACGCCCGCCGCGCTGAGCAGGCGCAGGCTCGCGTCGTCGAGGAGTCCCGCAGGCGGATAGGCAAGGGTCGTCGCGCTCAGCTGACCGAGGGGCCCGCCCACCAGGCCCGTCAACGCGTCGGCTGCAACCTCGGCCGCGGCCTGCAGAGCCGAGCGTGCGTCGTCGTCGAGGCCTGCACGGACGAGCGCCACCAGGTCGACGTTGCCGTACGGGAGCAGCGTGACGGAACCGGCGCGAACGTGACCTGCGATGAGCCGCAGCCAGGTCGCCGCGTCCTCGACGTGGGCGCCGGGCGTGACAGCCGAGCCCGGCCCGTCCGGCCGCACCGCGTAGCCGTCGGCCATGTCCGCAGCGGCCTCGAGCACGGCCGGGTCCGCCAGCCAGGTCACGACATCAGTTGGCGCGTCGATCGCCGGCTCCCCGCTGGTGGCGCCGGCGGTCCGGGCCCATGCGGTGAGCGGCCCTCGGAGCGCGCCGTCCGACGCGAACGACGCGCCCAACTGCTCGCTGCGGTAGAACCCGTCGGTGTCGAGGTCGACCGGGGCCGTCAGCGGCACGACGACCGCCACGCCGACCTCGGGGTCGTCCGCGTCGTCATCGGTCGGGGATCCCTCAGTCAAGGGCTCGTCAGTTGAAGGCTGATCAGTGGGGAGCCAGGGCACGACCGTCATGGCTCGACCGGCGGTGCCGCGCGTCCCGTCCGGGAGCCCGGCGAGGATCTCCACCCCGACCGGGTATACGCCCGCGGACGGGAACCCGAGCTCCACCACCGGCACCTCGAGACGGAACGACACGCTCGCACCGGGCGCGAGCGTCGGCCCCAGGGGGACGAAGGTTCCGGGTCTGAACCCACCGCGGAACTCGGGTGCGACCAGGCGCGCGAGCTCGTCGCGGTCGACGGTGGGAAGCAGCGAGAGACGAAGGTAGGCGTTGAGGGTGGTCAACGCGGTGTCCGCGCCGTTTGTCACGGTGCCGGAGAGGGTGAGGGTGTCCTCGGACGTCGGGGTCGCGGGGCTGACGTCGAGCAGGACCACCCGAGCGGGCTCGACCGGGCTGGCGGCCGGCGACGGCTGGCTGGGCGACGGGTTGGTGTCCGCCGCGTGGCCGGCGGCGGCGCTGGCGACCACGGCGAGAGCGGTGAGGAACAGGGTCAGCAGCGCCTTGCATGCGCCGGCGATGGGGGCTCGGTCGCGGCGGGCCTCGTCTGCTGCACAGCCGGGTGGGACACAGCTGGGTCGTCTCACCCCTCGCTCGCGAGAAGTCCCGGCACTCGCGCGGCCAGCCGCCGCTCGTCCTGGTACGACAGGCGCTTCGGCACCTCGAACAGCGGCACCCAAGCCACCTCGTCGACCTCGATGTCCGCCGCCGACAGCTCACCGCTGTCAGCCTCGAGAAGAAAGTGGTGCACGGTCTTGTGCACCCTGCGGTCAGGCAGCGTGAACCAATAGTCGACCGTGCCGATCTCCGCCACGACGTGGCCGGTGATGCCGGTCTCCTCGGCAATCTCGCGTACGGCCGCGTCGGTCGCAGACTCGCCGGGCTCGAGGTGCCCCTTCGGCAGCAGCCAGCGCAGGACCCCGCCGCGGTCCAGCCGGCCTATCAGCGCACCCTCGACGACACCGTCCACGGTGCGGCAGATGAGGCCGCCTGCCGAGGTTTCGTTCGCGACAGGCACCCGCGCCTGACTGCTCGTGCGGCGCGGATGAACCCTGGGCCGCGCGGTCGCCGGAGTCGGCTTGGTGTCGCGCGGCGCTGCGGCGCTCGACGCAGGCGGGCCGGGAGCCGGTGACTCCTGGCGGGCGGAGCCGTGTCGGGGCGCCGCCGGCCCGGGCCTGGACATCCGTCGATCGTAGCCGCCGGACGCTGGGCCGACCCTGCGCGCAACACCGCCTACGCTGCCATCGTGTCCCGTCCCATCGCTCCCGTAGTTGTTTCTGCGGAAATATCCGAGGCGTCCCGCGCGACGGGGAGTTCGAGCTCGACTACCCGCCGCTTGTCGGCGCAGCAGTCCGTGGTGCGGGAGCTCCTGGTGCTGTTTCCCGTCGTGAGCGAGCTGGGCGCTCTGTTCACGGCTGCCGGTGCGGAGCTTGCCCTGGTCGGTGGGTCCGTGCGGGATGCGTTCCTCGAACGTACGACGACGCCGGGTGGTGGGACGACCGATCTGGACTTTGCGACGAGCGCCCGGCCGGAGCGTGTTCTCGAGATCGTGTCCGGTTGGGCAGACGCCAGCTGGGACACCGGGATCGCGTACGGCACGGTGGGTCTTCGCAAGGGCGACATCGTCCTCGAGGTCACGACATACCGGGCAGAGGTGTACGACGCCGGCTCGCGGAAGCCGGCAGTGCGCTACGGGGAGTCTCTCGAGGACGACCTGGCCCGCCGCGACTTCACGGTCAACGCGATGGCTGTGACCTTGTCGCAGGGGAGCACCGCGGCTGGGGGTCCGGACTTCCGCTTCGTCGACCCGTACGGCGGGCTGGCGGACCTGGCCGGTCGGCGGCTGCGGACGCCGGGACGCCCGGCAGACTCCTTCAGCGACGACCCGCTGCGGATGATGCGGGCCGCTCGCCTGGCCGCCCAGCTGGGTTTCACGGTCGCGCCTGAGACAAAGGCGGCGATCCTCGGGATGGCGGGGCGGATCGCCATCGTCTCCGCCGAGCGCGTCCGTGAGGAGCTGGCGAAAACCCTGCTCTCGGACCGCCCCCGCACCGGTCTCACGCTGCTAGTTGACACGGGACTGGCCGATCACGTCCTGCCGGAGCTGCCCAAGCTGCGCCTCGAGATCGACGAGCACCATCGCCACAAGGACGTCTACGAGCACTCGTTGACCGTGCTCGAGCAGGCGATCGACCTCGAGCGGGCAGACCCCGACGGCCCACAGCCCGACCTCGTGCTCCGGCTCGCCGCGCTCCTGCACGATGTCGGCAAACCCAAGACCCGGCGGTTCGAGCCGGCCGGCGGTGTCTCGTTCCACCATCACGAGGTCGTCGGCGCGCACTTGACCCGGGCGCGAATGCAGGCACTGCGGTTCCCCAAGGACGACATCGCGGCCGTCACCAAGCTGGTCGAGCTGCACCTGCGCTTTCACGGCTATGCCGACGGCGAGTGGACCGACTCGGCGGTGCGCCGCTATGTCCGCGACGCGGGTGAGCTGTTGCCGAGACTGCACAAGCTCACGCGGGCCGACTGCACGACGCGCAACCGCCGCAAGGCGGAGCGGCTCCGTCAGGCGTACGACGCGCTGGAGCGCCGAATCGTCGAGTTGCGAGAACGCGAGGAGCTCGACGCGGTCCGACCCGACCTCGACGGGAACGGGATCATGGCCCTGCTGGGCGTGCCACCGGGGCCGGTGGTCGGCCGCGCGTACCGGCACCTGCTCGAGCTGCGGCTCGAGCGCGGCCCGCTGCCACCTGCCGAGGCGGAGGCCGCCCTGCGTGAGTGGTGGGCCGGCCAGCAGCGGGACGAGGCCGGGGGCCGGTAGGCACCGCACCCGTTCGCACGCCTCGGTGTCCGCGTTCGTCGATGTTCAGCGCCGCACGCGTTCGTACGCCGTTCGGACCAGCCGGCTCACGGGGCGGGACCCGATCGTCACCTCGGGCTGATCGCTCGGCGTCGGCTCCGGTGCGTCGACGGGCGCAGCAGGCACTGGAGCGGCTCCCGCACGCCGGCGCGGATCGCCGACGCGGCGCGCGAGTGCCTCGATCACGGCTATTGCTGCCTGCAGGACCTCGTCCGGCTGCGGCTCACTGCTCACGGCGAGGACGTCGGAGCCGACGAGGTCGTCGAGATCGCCCACGACATCCACGCCGAGTCGTCGCAGGTCGGCCGCCATCTGCGCGCCGCGTTCACGGGCCCAGCGCACATGCTCGGCGGAGAGCGAAACCCGGTCGGGCCCGGCGCGAGCTGCGAGAACCGTCTTGGCGACGTAGAACTTGAGCACCTTGTCGTACGTCTCGCGGCTCATGCGTCCCTCGACCGCGAGGTTGATGCGACGCATGAGCTCCGTCGAGGCCGCGTCGAGCGACTCGTTCGGGAGTCCCTGACCGCCCGGACGGTCGTCGGGAGGCGCGCCGCCGGTCTCGGAGCTCGCGATGCCGACAGCGAGGCTGAAACGACGCCACAGCTCTTCCCGCGGCGCGCCCGCGGGCGGGACGGTGACGACGTGGATGCGCTGGACCGGGACGGCGGGCGCCCACCTGCGCACGATGCCGGGCAGGTCCTGCCCCCGCCAGAACCCCCGCCCGGGCGGCACGTTGCGTCCGACCGCGGAGGTGACGGTCGCGCAGTACTGCGCCCAGCTCCACGTCTGACCGCCCTGCAGGACTTCCTGCCACATCGCGGGCACGACACGGACCAGGTCGCGGGCAGTGAGCACCACATGCACATCGGCGGGCGACAGCTCCTCGACCAGGCGTCGCACCGTGCGCGGTCGCAGCAGACTCAGGAACTCGAACGACAGGACTGCTGCGCGGCCGGGCCAGTCGCGGATCGCGGTGACCATCTCGTGCCACGGCTCGGCGGGCACGGGTTGGCCATGGTTGTCCGGCCGGCCGGCGAGGTGGCTCAGGGCACGAACTTGATCACCCCAACCGTGCTCCCCCGGAAAGAGCACGCCATCGGCTGCGAGCTCGGCGCGTCGAGACCACAGCCGGCTCTGGACGAACGACGTCCCCGTCTTGAACGCCCCGATGTGCACATACACGGCAGGCGGCATCGAGTCAGGCTAATGGGCTCGTCGCGGCCGGTCCTGGTGCGGCTGCGGAGCGGCTAGCCGTGCGGCAGCGGGTCCGCCATCGGCAGGTGCCTGTCGCTGGGTGTCGCCGGGGATCCAGCCTCCGCGCCGCCTCCGTGCAGCACACCGGGACCTGTCTCACGCGATCGCTCCTCGGGGTGCGGCGACGGCTGCCTTGCCCGGGTGACCCGCGCGTACCCGACGGCAGCGGCAGCGTAGGTCATGGCGACCACGGCGATCACGACGTACGAGCGGCCGCTGGGCGGCAGTGCCACGGCGGCGAACGTCGCTGCGCTGACGAACGAGACGTTGAACAGGACGTCGTACATCGAGAAGACCCGACCGCGGTAGGCGTCCTCGATGCTCTCCTGGACGATCGTGTCGACGCAGATCTTGACGCCCTGGGCGACGACGCCGAGCCCGAAGGCGGACACCAGTATCGCCGGCTCTGTGTAGAGCCCGGCCGGGAAGACCGACAGGACCGCTCCGAGCCCGATGAGCAGGATCATCCACCGGTGCTTGCTCATGCGGCGCGTCACGATCGGCGTGACGAGGGCGGCGAGGAGAACACCGGCTCCGGTCACCGCGACGGCGCGCACCAACCCGGCGAGACCGGCGTCGACGTCGGCCGGGTCGTACAGGTCGTTGCGGTAGAGCAGCACGGTCGAGATCGTGGCGACGCCGTAACCGAAGCGTTGGACGGCGATCGTGGCGAGCGCCGCGGCCGCCTCCGGGCGGCACCTGACATACCGTGCGCCGTCGACGAAGCCGCTCGCCACGTGCCGTACGGCCTGCCGGGTTCCTGGCCGGTCCGGGTCGAAGTCCGGTCCCAGGTCGGCCCGACCGATCCTCAATGCGAGCAGTGCGGCGACGGCGTAGAGCGCGGCGGCGCAGAAGACGACCATGACATCTGCGTCGACGGCTCCGACGTCGAGGCCGCGCACGGCGTACCCGATCGCACCGCCGACCAGGAAAGCGAGCGTGCCGCTCGTCGGTGACACGGCGTTGGCCATGACGAGCTCGCGGCGCGGGACGGTATGCGGCAGGGCAGCGGAGAGACCGGCCAGCAGGAACCGGTTGACCGACAGCGTCACGAGGACTGAGAGAAAGAACAGCGCGTTGGCGATCTCCGCCGCGATGAGCACCGCGATCCAGGTGAGAAGGAGGACCCGGATCGCGTTCGCGGCGAAGAGGATCTGGCGCCGTGACCAGCGGTCGAGCAGCACGCCGGCAAATGGCCCGACCACTGAGTACGGAAGCAACAGGGTGGCGAACGCGGCCGCTGCCGCCGGTGCGCTCGTCTGGCGCTCGGGTGAGAAGAACACGTAGGACGCGAGCGCGACCTGGAACACACCGTCACTGAGCTGGGAGGTGAGTCGCACCGCGAAAAGCCTGCGGAAGTCCCCGCCGCGCAGCACGGCGCGCAGCTGGCTGACGTAGGACATCAGGCAAGGCTACGTGTGGTCACACAACGTAAATCAGAATATGACGGACTGGTGCCGATAGTCGTGAGCGAGGCTGTGGGCAGAGTGCGCAGCTGGCACGACAAAGACAGCTCACCGTGCGGCCCCGTCCCCTGCGCGGGGCCGCACGGTCGTCATGGGCCGTCGATACCCACTGGCAAGCATCTGGCGCGGTCTCGAAGCGACGTATTCCTGACGTTCTCAATGGCGCCCGGCAGGCGTGCTGTCCCAGACGAGGACCGGACGTCGTGGCCCGAGGGCTCTCAGGCGTCCAGATCCTGCGCCACCATCGCCGCGATGCGTTCCAGCGCTGCCTCGTCTTCGCTGCTGACGACGACCTCGTCACCCGCCTTCGCGCCAAGCGTCATGATGAGTAGCGCTGAGCCTGCGTCCACGGGGCTGCCACCGCCCGCGGCGATCGTGACCGGCACGCCGGTTTCGGCGACGGCCTGGGCGATGAGAGTGGCCGGTCGGGCGTGCAGGCCGACGGACGAGCCGACGGCGACGGTCTTGCTGGGCATTGAGGTGATCCTCTCGATCGGTGAGGTGGCGCTCGAGGCCGACGGGCAGGCCCGAAGGGTGGGCCGGTGGGCGCCCCAGCGGGTGGGCCCTGGTGTGGCATGAACGTACGGGTCAGGCCGGATGGGCTAGCAGGAGGGTCGTGACCCGAGCTCCCAGGTGCTCCCGGGTCACGACGCGACGAGAACTCAGGCGGTCGCCTCGCGCTCGGCGTAGGACTTGCCGCTGAGCTGCTT
>Ga0136634_10000059_pt1 | contig 49863 bp, 31 predicted proteins | sample AntDrymUQ8332106_2_FD_104654 | JGI IMG/M metagenome (GOLD analysis project Ga0136634, IMG submission 104654) | Polar desert sand microbial communities from Dry Valleys, Antarctica - metaG UQ833 (21.06) | ecosystem: Environmental > Terrestrial > Soil > Desert | place: Antarctica: Dry Valley... | reverse complement strand
TCATCGGGGCTCCCCGCCGGCAGGCCGAGGGGTGGGGTGCGGGGTGGCGTCCACGACCGGGTGCTGGACACCGGCCCAGCAGCGACCGGTCACGGTCCACGGCTGGGGTGGGGTGGGGTCGAGGCGGGGGGTCGCGAAGCCGTGGGCGTGCCAACCGCCCTCGACGCGGACGCTGCGCAGGAAGGCGGGTTCGTCTCCCCACAGGAGGACCATCCGCACCTCCGGGCCGGGTTCGGGGTCGCGGTGGGGCCACCAGTGCTGCCCGTCGGGCGGGGTCAACGGCCGGTGGCACCGGCAGGACTCAGCCATCCGACGGCCATGGTGTGTGGTCAGTTCGGGCCGTCCGGTGGTGGTCATCATCGGGTCCTTTCTCCATGCCAGCTGCGACACCGCGGGGCCGGTCTGGTGTGCTGTGGGCGCCTACACTGGCCGGTGAAAATGTCGATCACCAGTGGCCGATGTGGCCCGAGGAAGGTCATCGCGACCTCTGTCGCCAGGAAGACCGGAGGTGGGAACAGCATCGTGAGCGAGCTTCCTCGGGAGATACCGAAGTGGGCCCTACGGGTCCGAAACGAGCGTTCCCAGCGCGGGTGGACGCGGCGGGAGATGGCCGGGGAGATGCGGCGGGTGGCGTCCCGCCTGGGGTTGGGCGAGTTGGACGGGGAGCGGATCAAGGATTACGTGAAGCGGTGGGAGCACGGTGACGTGAACTCCCCCGACGCCCGCCACCAGATGGCGATCGCCGGTGCCATCGGCCTCTCGGTCCGGGAGCTGTTCGGCGCGGTGGCACACCCGGTCTCCCAGCTCCCCGCGGCGGCGACCCTCGGCAGCGGCGAGGACCTTCCCCACTACGAGTCGGCGGAGGACGACGTGAACGGACGACGACAGTTCATGGCCTGGCTTCTCGCGCTGTCAGCGGGAGCCACGGTGCTACCGGACTCGGTGCGACACACCATCACGGTGATCAACCAACATCCGAACACGCTCAGTCGCATCACCGCAGAAGATGTCACTAACCTCGAGGCAACGACGGCGATGTTTCAGGGGTGGGCCTGCAAGATGGGTGGTGGTCCGTCCCGGCATGCGATGATCGGCCAGCTCGGATGGGCGGTCCATCAGCTCGACAGGGGTGTCCCAGCGTCGTCAGAGCTGCGTCGACAGTGGCAGAGCGCCTCAGCTCAGCTGGCGAACCTCACCGGGTTCAATTGTCATGACGGTGGGCATGAGCAACAGGGACGTGGCCTCTTGGCGCTCGGCTACCGGCTGGGGGCCGAGGCCGACGATCGGCCCATGCAAGCTGACGCGTTGTCCTGTATGGCCAGCCAGGCTGTCTACCTCGGCCAGCCCAGAACAGGGCTCGACTTGGCGCGCCACGGGTTGGAACTCGCCGACGACGCCACGCCAATCGCCAGAGCGATGCTTCATGTGATGAAGGCCCGTGCCTACGGTCGCATGGGTGACGTACGCGCGATGGAGTATGAGGTCGGGCTCGCCGAGCAGGAATACGCCCGGATCGTTCCCGAAGATCGAGAACGAGAGCCCTGGTTGTGCTTCTTCAACGAGGCCGAGCTGTACGCTGCCACGGGCGTAGCGTGGCGCCTCCTTGCGTGGCATCACCCAGATAAGGGGGGGCAACGAGCCGTTCGGGAGGCGGGGTCGAGGCTTTCCCTGGCGGCAGAGGCGCATGGCGCCGAGTTCGCCCGTAGCCGGGCGATGTGCCACCTCATGGCGGCCGGGGTGTACCTGCGTGCCCGGGATCCTGATGCGGCTGTCGCGGTCAGCAAGGGAGAGCTCCTCGGTGTTCGAACGAATGGGATTCGCTCGATACGGGTGGAGAGTTACGCTCGGGACCTCAAGAAGGTCGCCCGGCCGTTCCAACGCCAACCCGACGTCCAAGAGATGATCGACAGTCTCGCCGTCGCCATCTAGAAAACCGACTCGCGAGTCACGGGCGCGAAGACCATCACGATCACGGACAAGGGAATGGGTCGCGGGATCAGCCGCAGAACGGTAGGACCAGCTCGACTGTCATGCCGGACGGGCCGGAGCGGATGTCGCTCTGTCCACCGAGCTCGTCGGCGCGAGAGCAGATGGACTGCTACCAGGCACTCGGCCCGCCGGAGGCGTCGAAGCCTCCCGTCCTCGGAGATCTGGACGTCGAAGTACCGCTCGTCGCGGCGTATGAACAGCGTGATGGCCTGGGCGCACGTACTTGATGTTGGTCAGTGCCTCGGTGATCCTCGGCTCCTGCCTGCCGAAGAGTTCGACGAGGGTGTGCAGGTCCCCGCGTAGCCGTCGTCGTTCCTCGTCGCGGCCCCGCACCAGCCTGTTTCCGCGTGCGTTGCACAGCGGCCGTGCTGCGACAGACATCCACCGCGAGGGCGGCTGGCCGGAGAGGTCGCTGGGCAGCCAACCAGTCCTGATCACCGACCTCGAAGACTGGCCCCTCGTCGAGGTCGTGGCCGGCTACCGCTCCCAGAAGGACCGAGTTCGGCTTCCGCCAGCTCAGAGGTCCTAAGTCGACCTCACCCGGTGGACATCCTGAACTTAGGCCATAGGCTCACGCAAGATCGATAATCTCATCCCAGCCCAACCCTGTGACCAGCCGAGACGACTTTGTGCGTCGCCCTGGTGCCGCCCCGCCCCGGAGCCTGCACGGGAGGGCCATAGGATGACCTCGACTAAACCGTCGGATCCCGCCCAGGAGGCTATTTCCGGTGTCGACCGACTCCTTCGTTCATCTGCATGTGCACACTGAGTACTCGATGCTCGACGGCGCAGCTAAGATCAAGTCTCTCTTCGACGAAGCTGCGCGACTCGAAATGTCGGCGGTCGGCATCACCGATCATGGCAACATGTACGGTTCTGACGAGTTCTATCAACAATCGAAAAGGGTTGGACTAAAACCGATTCTTGGCGTCGAGGCTTACGTCGCTCCGACGAGTCGTTTCCACAAGAAGCCGGTCTTCTGGGGTCACCGCGGTCAGCGCGGCAGCGATGAGTTCGGTGAGGGTGGGGACGTCTCCGGCGCTGGCGCCTACACCCACATGACGATGCTGGCCGAGTCCGCGGACGGGCTGCGCAACCTCTTCCGACTGAACTCGCGCGCAAGCATCGAGGGCTACTACCGCAAGCCACGGATGGACCGCGACCTAATCGCTGAGCATGCGACCGGCATCATCGCCACCACGGGATGCCCGTCCGGTGAGGTCCAGACCCGGCTGCGGCTGGGGCAGCGCGCGGAAGCACTGCAGGCAGCGTCGGACTACAAGGACATCTTTGGGCCGGGAAACTTCTTCCTCGAGCTGATGGACCACGGCCTACCTATCGAGCGGTCGGTCCGTGAAGGGCTGCTGGAGATCGGTCGCCAACTGGATCTACCACCGCTCGCGACGAATGACTCGCATTACGTCACAAAAGACCAAGCAGCGGTTCACTCTGCGCTGTTGTGCGTACAGTCTGGCGCGACACTGTCGGATCCGAACAGGTTCAAGTTCGACGGCGACGGCTACTACCTCAAGTCTTCGCAGGAAATGCGTGACTATTGGGACACTGAGGTACCCGGCGCGGCGAACTCGACTCTCCTGATTGCCGAACGAGTACAACCCTACGACGACGTCTACCGCCATCACGACCGCATGCCCGTGTTCGCTGTTCCCGACGGGGAGTCGGAGGCTTCCTGGTTGCGGAAGGAAGCTGAGAAGGGGATGCCATGGCGGTTCCCCGGCGGGGCGCCGGCGGCACACCGCCAGCAGCTCGAGCTGGAGCTGGACGTCATCATCGACAAGGGCTTTCCGGCGTACTTCCTGGTCGTCGCGGACCTCATCAACTACGCCCGCGACGTCGGCATCAAGGTCGGGCCCGGCCGCGGGTCCGCCGCTGGATCGTTGGTCGCCTACGTGCTGGGCATCACCAACGTCGACCCGATCGAGCACAAGCTGCTGTTCGAGCGGTTCCTCAACCCCGAGCGGGCGTCGATGCCCGACATCGACATCGACTTCGACGACCGCCGACGCGGCGAGATAATCCGCTACGCCGTCGAGAAGTACGGCGAAGACCGCGTCGCCCAGGTCATCACCTTCGGCACGATCAAGACCAAGGCCGCGATCAAGGACTCCGCACGGGTGCACTATGGCCAGCCCGGCTACGCGATCGCCGACCGCATCAGCAAAGCGCTGCCAGCGCCCGTCGCGGCCAAAGACATCCCACTGGCCGGCATCGTGGACCCCAGCCACGAGCGCTACGCCGAAGCCGCCGAGGTCCGCGCGCTCGTCGAGACCGCTTCCGACGTCTCGACGATCTTCGATACGGCCCGCGGCCTGGAAGGGCTGATTCGCAACGCCGGTGTGCACGCCTGCGCAGTGATCATGTCCAGTCAGCCGCTCATCGACGTCATCCCACTGTGGCGCCGCGATGACGGCTCGATCATCACCGGCTGGGACTATCCATCGTGCGAGGCCGTCGGCCTGCTCAAGATGGACTTCCTCGGGCTGAAGAACCTCACCATCATCGGTGACGCGATCGACAACGTGCAGGCCAATCGCAGCACCGAGATCGACCTCGACACCCTCACCACCGACGATCCGGAGGCGTACCGCCTCCTCGCCCGCGGCGATGCGCTGGGAGTGTTCCAGCTCGAGGGTGGCGCGATGCGCGACCTGCTGCGCCGCATGCAGCCCACCAGCTTCGAGGACATCGTCGCGGTCATCGCGCTGTACCGGCCCGGCCCGATGGGAATGAACGCCCACAACGACTATGCCGACCGCAAGAACGGTCGTCAGAAGATCAGCCCGATCCACCCTCAGCTCGACGAGCCGTTGAAGGAGATCCTCGGCGAGACCTACGGTCTGATCGTCTACCAGGAACAGATCATGCAGATCGCGCAGAAGGTCGCCGGCTACTCGCTGGGCCGCGCCGACGTCCTGCGCCGCGCCATGGGCAAGAAGAAGCTGTCGGTCCTCGAGCAGGAGTTCGAGGGATTCCGCGCCGGCATGCAGGCCAGCGACCTGGTCGTGGGTGGTTTCAGTGACGACGCCGTCAAGGCCCTGTGGGACACGATCCTGCCGTTTGCCGGATATGCGTTCAACAAGTCCCACGCCGCGGCCTACGGCCTCATCGCCTACTGGACCGCCTACCTCAAGGCGAATTTCCCGGCCGAGTACATGGCCGGTCTGCTGACCGCGTTCAGCGCGAACAAGGACCGTTGCGCGATCTATCTGGCCGAGTGCCGCCGACTCGGGATCAAGGTCCTGCCTCCGGACATGAACGACTCCGGGCTACATTTCACCGCGGTCGGCGGTGACATCCGCTTTGGGCTCGGTGCGATCCGCAACGTCGGTACGAATGTCGTCGACTCCATCATCGCCACGCGCGCCAGCAAGGGCCGCTACACCGGCTTCCGTGACTTCATGGACAAGTCACAGCTGACGGCCTGCAACAAGAAGGTCATCGAGTCCCTCATCAAGGCCGGCGCGTTCGACTCGCTCCAACACACCCGGGCGGGGCTTCTCGACGTCTACGAGCAGGCCATCGACGCCATCGTCGTCTTCAAGCGTAAGGAGGCAGACGGCCAGTTCGACCTGTTCGCCACCGAAGAGACCATCACCTCCGCCCAGCCGACGAACCCGGAGAACTCGCCGCTGCGGGATCTGGCGATCGGTGATCAGGAGTGGCCGCGTAAACAGGTGCTCGCCGCCGAGCGTGACATGCTCGGACTCTACGTCTCCGGGCACCCGCTCGACGGCAGCGAACGTATCCTGCGCAAACACGCACCGCACCCGATCGCGGCCATCCTGGAGAACCCGCCGAAAGACGGTGAGATCGTGTTGTCGGGCATGATCGCCTCCGTCGACCGCCGGGTGAACAAGAAGGGCGAGCCCTGGGCGATCTGCACTGTCGAGGACCTCGACGCAGGCTTGGAGGTGCTGTTCTTCCCCAAGAGCTACGAGGTCCTGCACGAGGACCTCGTACAGGACTCGACCGTGCTCATCAAAGGCCGCGTGAACTGGCGCGAGGACAAGATGTCGGTGTTCGCCTCAGCGATCGCCCCACTGGACCTGAGCACGGCCGCACCCGGGCAGGGACCGGCCCCGTTCGTGCTGCGCTGCTCGGCCGAGCGGGTCGACGAGGACATCGTCGTGGAGTTGAAGCAGACACTGCTCGCGCACCACGGTGATACGCCGGTGCACCTGTGTCTTGTCGGCGCCACGCAGGAGACCGTGTTCAACCTGGCTGACTTCGGGGTGACGGTGTCATCAATGCTGGTGGGCGAGCTGAAGGCCATTCCTGGCATCGCGGTCGCGGACTGACGCGGAACACACCCGGAATTACCCCCGCCCCAACGTGACCGACATCAACGTCCTCGTCGACGAGCTCCCGCGCTGCGGTCGCTGCGGCGGCCCGACGCTGCTGGTCGTGCGGGTTCCACACAGCTTGCGCCGCCCCGACGGCGTCGCGATCCATGGCCACCGCACCGTCGCGCTGTGCGCGCGCTGCGACGCCGAGGACCCCGTCACCAGTGGTGTCGTGGCGTTCTTCGTGGTGCACGAGTCGATCACGGCTGACACCCTCACCGCGGCCGCGCCGGTGATCCGCGAATGGATCGACCACGTCACCACGCACCCGCCAGCCTACACCGACGCCGACCTCGATGACGAGATCGCCACGTGGCGTGCGGAACACGACACCAGCGGAGATGACGCGTCAGGAGGGGGCGGGCCGGATGGGCCCGACCCCTCCTGACGAGACGAGATCTTCTATCTGCGACGACGTGTCCTAGTCATCGTCGTCGTTGCAGCCGCCGCCACTGAGCGCGGACTCCAGGTTGCAGTCGAGTGTGCTCCCACTGCTGCGGTCGCCGATGAACGGGACCGTGATGTCGATCCCGTCGAGATCCAGCTCCTGCAACTCCAAGACCAGTCCCATCTACTATCACCTCTCGTGTTCCTCCGAGCCCCTCGTGGACCCGGACGTCGTGGCGAGCGGTAGTGCCTGTCCCGTCCCAGCGCCAACGAATGGCAGCCCGTCACCGTTGACGGCGGCGAGCGCGAGGAGCACGCCGGCACCGCCCGTGCTCACATCCATCGACAACCGCATCAGCTGGTTCCCGGGGAACGCGATTCCGCCGCGGTGACTCACAGCGTGCAGGGCCAGTCGATCGACGTGCCGTGCGAGAACCGGCTCGACCAGCTCGTCGCGGGAGCGCAGCTGCGAGAGCGTGATGATCAGACCGGCACGGCCGAGCATCAGGCCGGGGTGGGCCACGATCTCTGACGCGCACGCCCGGGTGAGCATCCGGGCCGCCTTCTCTCGCTCAGGTGTCGGACGGTGCTGGTTCAGTCGGTCCACTGCCAGCAGCACGCCCGCACTCCCCACGCCCAGATACGGGAGGGTCCGGCGTCCGGCCGGGTCCCGCACCTGTAGTGAATCGTCTCCGGCTTCGACGCACTCCTCGAGGTCGCGCTGCACCGCCTGCTCGGCCAGGTCGAGCCAGACCTTCTCCCCGGCATGTTCGAACAGACGCAGCGCGAACAGCGCCGGCCCCGACCAGCCGTATGACAGCCCGGCACGACCCTCACGTCCGGGCGACGTCGCGACGGCGAGCAGATCGCGCAGCCGTGCACCCACACGGAATGCCTCCAGTTCCAGCTCCGGTGAGCCCCAGATCTGGCCCAAGTGCAGGAGGTTCAGCCCGATCCCGGCCAGTCCGCTCTCAACGTCGTGGTTGCGGGTGCTCTGCACCATTGGACGCGCCTGATCGACCAGCTGCGCGGCGGCATCGCGATGCCCGAGATAGTCAAGCGTATAGGCGATCCCATGGATCCCGTCGTAGAAACCGGGGCGCAGCACCGGGGAGGTCGTAACCGAGGCCAGCAACCAGTCCTCGTACTCACGGAACCTTCCCGCACCAGCGACAGCGAGCGCGTACAGCACACCCGCTGCTCCGCACCCGAAACCGGCGCCCCCCACCGTGAACTGTGTGATGTCGCCCGGAAAAAGCCGATCAACGCGCTCAGGTGTCGCGCTGGCTTCGATCGCCTTGACAACACCGTCGATCACCTCGTTCACTGCAACGCTGGCCTGGCCACCATCGCCCTCCGTGTCATGAGTCGCCGCCAGCCGAACCGGTTCCAGCCGGCCTCGGATCGCATCGGCGTAACCAGGCGGCAGTGGGAAGCGCCGTTCCGCGAACGCGAGATGCACGTGTGCTGAATCCGGCGACACATCGTACATCGCGACATAGGGCACTACCATCCGCAGCCTCAGGATCGCCAGCGCATACTCGTCGACGGCGATACCCCTGCGGTTACGCGGAGACCTGAACCCGGCTGCTCCCAACGCCGGTCGTCGAGTGTCGGTCACGGAGCGGGAAATCTCAAAATCGATCAGACTGACCGTCTCGTCAACGGCGGTATCACCACTGTCGACGAGGACGTTGTTGGTGTGCAGATCACCATGAGTCAGACCCCGCGCGTGGACAGCACGGATAATTCGTTCAACCTCACTACCGATCCGTGCCACCCGTGCCGCGTAGCCAGCCAGGTCCGCTGGTGCAGCACCGACGTTCATCAACGGGTAGTGCATCGCCATCCAAGCGCCCAGTTGCACACCGCCGCGGTGCTCGATAGCGAGGAACTCATGCTCCCACAGCGAGAAGCGGTCGATCACCTGTGGAACTCCCTCAATACCGGCTAGCTGCAACAGAACGTCGTGTTCGCGCCGGAGGCGAACCACCGCATCGTCTCCGTCGTCGTCAAGCCCCGCGTGCGGCCGAGCCTCCTTCAGTACAATCGACCTGCCGTCGACTGACCGTGCCAGATACACCCCACCCCCGTTGGAAAAATGTAGAGACCGCACAATCTCGTACGGAAGCTCAGAAGGACCCGTTGTCGAGCGCGCGGCCAGATGTGGCTGAAGAAAGTCCGGTACCGTCACCCACTCTGGGATCCGCAGGCTCGGGCGTCGCTCGTCCCGGACCAGTACCCCGTCGGGCCGTTCGATCACCGGCACCTGCTCACCGTCGATCTCGGCCATCCGCAATCGAAAGGCACCGTATCGAACGTACAGCGGGCCCGCACCGATGCGAAGATCACTCAGAAGATACGGCCCCGACTCACCTGCCAGCTCATCTGACAGATCGCGAAGAACGATCTGCAGTTGCTCATCGCTATCCGGGTAGATGGTGACAAGCTTCCCACTTCCAGACCGGCTGCCCGCCTTGCTGTTGAGCTCAATCAATCGACGTATGGATCGAAGATGCTTAAACGCAATATTCCGCTCGATGCAATACTTCGAGACCGCTGCCAGCACTTGCATCGCGTTTCTGGGGGTGGCCGAAACATGTACCTTCCAGCCCTGACTTCGAAATCGACTGCCGGGCAACCTCAGTTCTCGCCACACCGGGCCAGAAAACGACGACCAACACCCGGGCGCAGTCACCAGCTCCGTGAGATCCTCCGTTGCCGTCGGCGTTGGCGCAGCCATGTCATAGAATGTCGGATCGGCCAACGTGAACTGGAGGTATCGCCTGTCCACATCATCTCCGGGGTTGCAGCGTCGGGGTCACGCCCAGGTGACAGTGTGCCCGGCCCCACCCGTTGCGCGTTGCCAAACGACGCAACACCATGTACCCGCCCGAAGATTTTTTGGACGAGCGCACGTCAGCCCGATGGGTGGTAGTCCTGGGCCACCGGGGCCAGCCTCCACGACGGGGTGGTGGATGCCGTCCCAGCAGCGGCCAGTCGCGGTTCGGTTCGGACCGTCCCAGTTGCGTCATCATCGGGTCCTTCCTCCGTGCCTGCTGCGACACCGCAGGGCCAGTCTGGTGTGCTGTGGGCACCTACACTGGCCGATGAAAATGTCGATCACTAGCGGCTAATGTGGCCCAAGGGAGGTCATCGTGACCTCCGTCGTCAGGGAAATCAGGGGTGGGAACACACGGCTGTAGTTCAGGGAGAAGAACCTTCACCCGTGAAAAATCCAGTCGAGTTCAAGATCATGAGGCCATCCCGGCGGCAGAGATCGCGCGCAGTGTAGACGTGGCGTTCAGTGTCATCGACTGTCCGTTCGTGCTCACGGTGACCAGCCACTGGCTCAGCGGCGGCGAACCGGCGTCGAGCCACCACCGGTACGCGGCGATCACCTCGTCGAACACCCGCCGCGGGCCACCCTGCTCCACCCGGTACGGCGGCGGGCCCCCGTCGAGGTCCACCGACGCCCACGAGTCGGTGACCGGGTCGAACAGCCACTGGGTACCGGTGTCGGCAGTGGCGGCCTCGAAGTGCGCATGGACCCCCTCGACCCGCTGCCCGATCGCGGTCGCCGCAGCACGGTCCCCCGCCCAGCAGTACGGGTGCACCTCGGTGCTCGACACGTCCTCCGCGGCGCCACCGCCCGGGCGTACACCACGCGGCCGCGGGACCCGCTGCGCGCGCAACCCCATGAACACCGCCGGAGCACCCAGATACCCCGAGGCGACACCGCCGGCGACGTCCAGAACAGCGATCCCCGGGGCCTGGTAGGTGTTGCTCAGCGGCACCACCACTCGCCCACCCGACCGGGTCTGCGCCACCCAGGAGTACGGGACCTCACTCACCCCGACGGTCGCAAGAACCCGGTCGAACGGCGCCCGGTCCGGGCAGCCGTCCGCGCCGTCGCCAGTGACCACAGTGACCTGCCCGTAGCCCGCGGCGTCCAGCGCGGCCCGAGCCCGCTCCGCGACAACCGCGTCGACCTCCACGCTGACCACGTTCTCCGCTCCGACCCGGGCCGCGAGCAGCGCGGCGTTCCAGCCGGTGCCGGTGCCGATCTCCAGCACCCGCATCCCCGGCGCCGGGTCCAACGCGCGCAGCATGTCGGCCACCACCGTCGGCTGCGACGCCGAACTGGTCACCTCCCAGCCGGTACCGTCCGCCGCAGGATGGCCGTCGTCGACCTGGGTGTCCACCGGCCGATCACGATAGACGAGAGCCAGCCACCGGTCCGGGTCCTCGGCACGATGCAGCGGCACCAGACGACCCCCGGCATCCGGGTCGAGCCTCCAAATCGTGTCCGGAACGAACAGCTGCCGGGGAACGGCCTCGAACACCGGACGCCACGTGTCATCCAGCGTCCCGGCTGCGGCGAGTTTGGCGACCAACTCGGCCGACAGGAGTGCAGATCGGGCCTGACCGGTCACTTCTTGCCGTGCTGATCCGGATCAGGCTGGGGCGGCGGCGGTTTCCCACCCTGGGCGTCGTCGTTCGGGTCCGGCTTCGGGTCAGGCTTGTCATGTTGCCCCATGGGCGCTCAACCTTTCCGACTCGACTCGACTCGCATGCTCGGGACGTCTGACAGGTAGGCCTATCCGTTCAGCTGACGGGATGGAGCAGCTCTTAATGTCACAGACAGTAGCGCGTAGGACGTCGCCTTCGTGACGGAACGAGATGACCAACGGGTCACGGACCAGCGGCGCTCCGCGGCGTCGGTGACCTCCCGCAGCAGGACTAGCTCGCGGTGCGGCGCAGCCGGCGTCGCTCCCGCTCGGACAGCCCACCCCAGATCCCGAAGCGCTCGTCCTGGGCGAGCGCGTAGTCCAGGCACTCGGCCCGCACCTCGCAGCCCGAGCAGATGCGTTTGGCCTCCCGGGTGGAGCCGCCCTTCTCTGGGAAGAACGCCTCTGGGTCGGTCTGGGCACAGAGCGCGCGCTCCTGCCAGTCCTGGTCATCGGTGCCGTCCCGCACGCCGAACGAGCCGGTGGCCGCGCCGAACGCGTCGGTGGCCGGAAGCGAAGCCTCGCCCGTCGTCCCGACCGGCTCCACCGCGGCTGTGCTCGCGTCCACTCGCCCACCTCCCCACACCCGGCGAATGACTGTCCCGGCGGAGATCACCCCGCTCCCCCGGTGACACTTGCTTCAAATGACAGTTGTGTAAGTACACCGCTGTCGGTCGGAGTTCGCAAGCTCACGCTGTGATCGAGGTGATGCAGTCCACCCGGATGGCCCCGTCCAGCACAATGGTCGAGTGCATGACGTGTCGAACCGGCTCAGTCCGTGGTTCCTACTGCTCGTAGGGGTCTCCGCGCTCGGGGGCGTCCTGACCGTGCTTGGCACCCCCGAAGCGGTGTCATCCGGTTCATCGGTGCTGCTCACCGCGGGCGTCGTCGCGCTCGTGCTCGGCGGCTGGGCGGTCTCGCTGTGCCTGCACGAGTTCGGGCACGCGGTGGTGGCCTACCGGGGTGGTGACCTCTCGGTGCGGGACAAGGGCTACCTCACCCTCGACATCCGCCGCTACAGCGACGTGGGGCTGTCGTTCGTGCTGCCGATCCTGATCCTGTTGATCGGCGGCATCCCGCTCCCCGGCGGCGCGGTGTGGATCAACCACGGAGCGATCCGCTCGCGCGGCACTCGCAGCCTCGTCTCTCTCGCCGGCCCCGCCACCAACCTGGTGATCGGCATGCTGCTCACCGCGGCCGTCGCGGTCGTGCCGATGCCGGTCGGGCTCGCGGTCGGGCTGTCGGCGCTGGCGTTCTTCCAGGTCCTCGCGTTCGTGCTGAACATCCTGCCGGTACCCGGGCTCGACGGCTTCGGCGTGCTGGAGCCCTACCTCTCCCCGCAGGCCCGCCAGCTGGCCGCCCGGGTCCGCCCGTGGGCCCCGATCGTGCTGTTTCTGCTGATCATCGGACTGCCCGGGGCGGCGCGATTATTCTTCGCCGCGGGTGGTGTGGTGTTCGCCGCGGTCGGCGGCGAGCCGGTGCTGGCCTTCGTCGGCTTGGACGAACTCCGCTTCTGGACCTGAGCTCACGCAGCAGGCGGTCGGCGCCGGGCGGCGGCGACCATCGCCGGCACCGTGTCGGTGTCGGCGGGCAGCCCGTCCAGCGGCCACCAGCGCAGGTCGTCGGATTCGTCGCTGATCCGCGGCACCGCACCGGCCGGGGCACGCACCAGGAACTGCACATCCAGGTGCCGGGTGGGCACGCCCAGCGAGCACGTGATCGGGTGAACGTCCACGCGCAGCGGCTCCGGGTCGATCGTCAGCCCGTCGATCCCGGACTCCTCGGTCGCCTCGCGCAGCGCCGCCTCCCGCAGCGAGGCGTCGCCGGGCTCGCAGTGCCCGCCCAGCTGGCACCAGCGCCCGACGCGCGGGTGCAGGGTGAGCAGGGTGCGCTCGCCAGCGGCGTCGAGCAGCAGGGCCGACGCGGTGAGGTGCCCGGGCGCGCATGATCGCGAGCACGCGTCGTCGGGTCGGGCGTCGAGGAAGGCCAGCAGGGCGTGCTGCAGCGCGCGCTGCTCACGGTCATCCGGTGTCCACGCCCGGAGCTCGGCGGCGGCCGCCGCGGCCGCTACCACTCCACCAGCCCTTCGCCCGGCTCCCGCGGCGAGCGGGGTCGCAGCGGCTCCGCGGGCACCCCGACGGCGACGGCCCCGAGCGGCTGCCAGTCGGCGGGCAGGTCCAGCACGCGGCGCACGACGTCCGGGGCGAAGATCGTGGACCCCACCCAGCAGGACGCCAACCCCTCGGCGGCCAGTGCCACCAGCAGCGACTGCACGGCCGCGCCGCCGGCCACCGTGAACATCGTGCGCTCGCCGAGCCGCCGCGCCTCGTCGCGGTAGGCGTGCATGTCCGCACCGGTGCGGAAGGCCAGCATCAGCTCGGGTGCGCGGCGCAGCAGGTCCCCGCGCCGCATCCGGCGCTCGACCTCCTCGGGCGGGCGCCCGTCGGCCTCCAGGTGCTCGCGCCAGCGCGCCGCCAGGGCGTCGAGCAGCGCGGCGCGGCACCCGGGAGCGCGCACCCAGCCGAACCGGAACGGCGTGCTGTGGTGCGGGGCCGGTGCGGTGAGCGCGACCCCCACGGCGCGGCGCAGCGCCACCGGGTCGACGGCTACGTCGGCGAAGTCGCGCGTGCTGCGGCGCAGCAGCACCGCCTCCCGGCGCCCCCGCTCGATCGCCTCGTCGGCGCCGAGCCAGAACAGGTCCTCGTCGAGCCGGCGCACCAGGTCGCTCGCGCTCGACCCGTCGTCGCGCGGCGCCGTCCCGCGCACCACCGCCACCGGCAGCCCGCCGAGCTTGCCCTTGACCAGATCCGCGGCCGCGGCGAGCTCGTCGGCCACCGCGACCTCGGTGACCAGCAGCTCGTTGCCCGCAGCATCGGTCGTGCCCGTGTAGTCGTGCAGCACGGCGAGTCCGGCCGACCCGATCGCCACGTCGGTCTGCCCGATCCGCCACGCGCGGCCCATCGTGTCGGTGACGACCACCGCGACCTCGACGCCGAGGCGCCGCGCCAGCTCCGCACGCAGCCGGGCGGCGCTGGCGTCCGGGTCGAGGGGAAGCAGCGCCAGCTCGTCGCGGCGCACGTTGGAGCCGTCGACGCCGGCGGCGGCCTGCACGATGCCGAGCCGGCCCGCGACGATCAGCGTCTGCCCACGTCGCGCGAGCACTCGCTCGGTCTCGGCGGCCACCAGCTCGCGGCGCCGGGCATCGCGAGCCGCGGGGTCGGTCGGGACGGGCACCAGCCGGCCCTCGACCTTCGAGAGCACCTTCGAAGTGATCACCACGACGTCGCCGTCGGTCAGCCACGGCGCGGCGACGGCGAGCGCGGCGGCCAGGTCGTCGCCGGGCCGGAACTCAGGCAGCCCGCGGACCGGCCAGATCGTGATCGCGTCGGGGGCGGCGTGGTCAGCCACCGCCCACCCCGGCCAGGTCCAGAGCGTGGTGCGCCATCTCCGCCGTCGCGGCGACGTCGGTCATCAGCAGCGGCAGCGAGCGCACCTGCACCCCGGGCACCTCGGCGCCGTCGCCGGTGTGCACGAGCCAGCCGTCGAGCAGGCCACCGTCGCGGCGACCTCCGTAATGCCGGCCGACCGCCTCGGCGGTGGTCTGCACCCCGATCGCGGCCAGGCACACGTCGGCCATGCCGCGCAGCGGCCGACCCTCCACGATCGGGGACAACCCGACGACCCGCGCCGCGGTGCCGACCACGGCCGCGCGCATCCCGGGGACGTCGAGCAGCGACCCGATGCTCACCACCGGGTTCGACGGCGCGATCAGCACGGCATCGGCGCCCGCGACCGCGTCGCGGACCGCCGGCAGCACCGTGGCCTGCTCGGCGCCGACCGGCACGAAGCCGTGCGGCGCGGGCTCGGCCTTGTGCCGGACCCACCACTCCTGGAAGTGGATCGCCTTGCGCGCCTGCGGGCCCGTCTCCGGGTCGTCGATCACGACGTGGGTCTCGACGCGATCGTCGGTGACCGGCAGCAGCGTGACCCCCGGCTGCCAGCGGTGACACAGCGCCGCGGTGACGTCGGAGAGCGGATAACCCGCACGCAGCATCCGGGTGCGGACCATGTGGGTGGCGAGGTCGCGGTCGCCGAGCCTGAACCACGTCGGGTCGACCCCATAGGCGGCGAGCTCCTCGTGCACCGCCCAGGTCTCTCCGGCCCGGCCCCAACCCCGTTCGGGGTCGATCCCGCCGCCGAGGGTGTAGAGGCAGGTGTCCAGGTCGGGACAGATCCGCAGCCCGTGCAGCCAGATGTCGTCACCGACGTTGACGACAGCGGTGATCTCGTGCGGGGTGTCCCCGGGGCCGACCGCGGGCAGGCCGAGCGCGGCCTTCACCCCGAGCAGGAAACGGGCCCCGCCGACGCCGCCGACCAGCACCGTGACTCGCACTCCTGCGAGCCTACTTCGGACCACCTGGACCCCGACCAGCCTGCCCACCCCGCGGGCATGATCGGCGGTCGGGGCCGCGCAACAGCAGGAGACACAGCTCCCGGTCCCCAGTCGACGATCAGCACCGCCTGGACCCCGGACTGCGATCACCTACCGTTATTTTCAGAGACTCAACGTGACAATTCCGACCAGGTGTGATGACCGCCCGGCTCGCCCGTTCCACCATATCGGCTGAACCTTCGTAGTAGATCGGCACGAGATCCACGTTCGGAGTAAGTTGGGCGCGACTACGTCGGGGGTGATCGCGAATGGCCTGGTGGTCGCGGAACGAGCGCCGCAGAGCCGAGCCGGGGGCCGAGACACTGCGGGAGGGTGTCCACGAGCTCGCTGCGCGTAACGCCAACGCCGCTACGCACTGCGCGGCCGACCGCCCCGAGGACGCCATCCCCCTGTTCGAGCAGACCCTCGCGGGCTGCCGTGCCAACCTCGGCGCCGACCACCCCGCTACCCTCACCGTGGCGGGCAACCTCGGCGCGGCCTACGCGGCGGCGGGCCGATGGCGGGAGGGCGTCGAGCTGATGGCCGCCACCTTCGCCGATCGCATCCGCGTCTTCGGCGACGACGATCCCCGCACGCTCACCGCTTGTGACGCCCTCGCTACGGCATACCGGCTGACCGGCAAGGTGATCGATGCGCTCGCGCTGTACGGGCGGGTCACCGCCGAACGACAGCGCACGCTCGGCCCCGCCCATCCCGACACGCTCACCTCCCGTATGGGCATGGCGCTGGCCCGGGCTGCGGCAGGGAACGTCGAGTCGGCCAGGACGCTGCTCGAGGCGGCGCTGAACGACGCCAATCGGGCCCATGGGCCACGGCACGCCCACACGATCGTGCTGCGGGCGAACCTCGCCGGCTGCAACGCCGTGCTGGGCCGCACGCGGGAGGCCAGCGTCGTGTTGGAGCGCGCCGCCGCCGACTCCACCGCGCTGCTCGGTCGAGATCATCCCGACACGGTCGCGCTCTACAAGGACCTGGCGAGCGTGCACATGCCGGACCGGCTCGGGATCGTCGAACGCATACCGACCTGAGACGGACCGGGCCAGCGGCAGCGCCTGCCGCTGGCGCGACCCGACCGGCAGAGCTCACAACCTCAGCAGTACGATCTTCAGTATGGCAACTCGCAAGATAACCGTGTCGCTCGACGCGACTGCGCTTGCCCTCGCCGAGCAAGCCGCCGCGCGAGACGGGGTGTCCATGTCCGCATGGCTCTCCCGAGCGGCACGGCGGGAGGCCGTACGAACCGGAGCCGGTCCCACCGCAGACGTGCGGGCAGACGCGCTGACCGACGAGACGGAGCTGGCCGCGGCCGAGAGGCAGATGCGTGCTGCGGGGTGAGATCTGGTCCTACACCCCGCAAGGATCACCCCGGCAGCCGCTCGTTGTGATCGTGTCGAGCGACGGGATCAACCAGTCGGCCCGGACGTGGCTGCTCGGCACCCCCATCGCACCGGACGACCCCCAGGACATCCTCGCGGTGCCGATCAAGGGCGGCCACGGTTGGGCCTGCGCGGGCACCGTGTCGCGCTTCTACCGCGGATGGTTCGGCGAGCACGTGGGCACGCTCGATCCGTCGACCCTCGACCAGCTCAACTCCGCACTGCGAGCAGCGTTCGACCTCTGATCCGTACCGCCCTGCCCGGGTTGTCAGCAACGGTCGCGCAGCGCAGCAAGCAGCTCGTCCTCGACAGCGACGAACCGCACCGACGTGATCATCTCGACCGCCCGGGGCCGCGGCAGGTCCACCGACACCTCGCACCGCACCCGCGCGGGCCGAGGTCCGAGTACCACCACACGGTCGGACAGGTACACCGCCTCCCGGATGTCATGCGTGATCATCAGGACGGTCCAGCCGAAGCCCGCACGCACGCCGTCGAGCCAGGTCTGCATGTCGGTGCGGGTGAGCGAGTCGAGCGCGCCGAACGGCTCGTCGAGCAGCAACACCGCTCGGTCCTGCACGACGGTGCGCAGCAGCGCGGCGCGCTGGCGCATGCCGCCGGACAGCTCGTACGGGTGCGCGGACTCGAACCCGGCAAGCCCGAACGGCGCGAACAGCCGCCGCGCCCGCTCCCGGGCGACGCGCCGCGTCACCCCCGCCACCTCCAGGCCCAGCGTCGTGTTGTCCAACACCGTCCGCCACCCGAACAGCAGGTCCTGCTGGGGCATGTAGGCGAACGGATCGGTGCGCCCGGTGGCGTCCTCGCCGTCGACCAGCACCCGCCCCGCGTCCGGCCGCTCCAGCCCGGCGATCACGTTGAACAGTGTCGACTTGCCGCAGCCACTCGGCCCGATCACGGAGATGAACTCGCCCGGTGCCACGTCGAACGCGATACCGTCGAGCACCGGGAGCGGACCGGGGAAGGCCTTGCAGAGGCCGTCGAGCACCAGCTTCGACTCGGACCGCTGCAGCTCAGCCACCGCGGTCCGCCTTGCCGTGCCACGGGATCAGGAGCCGCTGCGCCAGGTAGGTGAGCCCGAACAGGGCGACCGACAGCAGCGCGGTGACGATCACTGCGGCCAGCACCAGGTCGGTGCGGAACGAGTTCTTCTGCAGGTTCATGAAGATGCCGAGCCCGGCCGTCGCGCCGACGTACTCGGCGAAGATCGCCCCGGTCACCGCGTAGGTGATGCCGATGCGCAGCGCGGTGAAGAACGACGGCAGCGCGCCGGGCAGCCGCACGTACCGAAACTGCGCGACGCGGGAGGCACCCATGCTGCGCAACAGGTTCGTGGCCTGCCGGTCGGTGGCCGCGAACCCCTCGATGAGGCCGACGGCGATCGGGAAGAAGGTCACCAACGCGATCACCACCACCTTCGGCAACAGCCCGAAGCCGAACCAGATGATCAGCAGCGGGGCGATCGCGATGATCGGCAACGTCTGGGAGGCGACGAGCAGCGGGGTCAGTGCCCGGCGCAGCCATCCGGAGAAGTCGACCGCGATCGCCAGCGCCCAGCCCAGCACCAGCGACACCGCGAACCCGACGGCGGTGACCTGCACCGTCGGCACCGTGTTCGCCCAGATCTGCTCGCGGAACGCCCAGCCCTGCACCACCACCCGCAGCGGCGAGGGCAGTACCTGCGGCGCGACGTCGGCGGCGGTGACGTACCACTGCCATGCCGCCAGCCCGAGCGCGACGAGGACCAGCGGCGGCCCCGCGGCGGCCAGCACCCGGCGCGACCCGGTGCCGATGCCCGGTCCGGTGCCGCTGCGCGCGGTCAGGACTGCGCCAGGTAGTCGTTGGTGAACCAGGTCGCGAAGTCCGGCCGCACCCGCAGCGGCGCGCCGTCCGGACCGGCCAGCGCGCCGGAGTCGTACACGAATCCGGAGTACCCCGACCATCGCTCCAGCGTCTGCGGCCCGACTCGCCCCGACGCGTCGCGCAGGAACTGCGCGCTGAGCATGTCCTGGCTGCGGCGGACGAGCTCGGGCTCGGTGAACGCGCCAGGATTGGCCGCCATCAGCAGCTCCGCGCCGCGGGCCGGGTCGTCGGCGGCGAGCCGGTAGCCGCGCTGCGCGGCCCGCACGAAGCGCGCTGCCGCGTCGGGGTGGGCCTGCAACCACGGGGTGTTGCCGATGAGCAGCACGTTGTAGGCGTCGGGGAACCCGTAGTCGGTGTAGGCGAAGGTCGTCAACGGCTGGCCGCGCAGCTGTGCCTCGATGCCCTCCCACGCCACGAACGGCTCGGTGAAGTCGACCGCACCGTCGTAGAGCGCCTCGTAGGCGGCGGTGCCGAGCACGACGGTGTCGAAGGTGCCACTGCCCCCCGCGGCCCGGATGACCGCACGCATCTTCGGCTCCTCCCCCGGCCCGCCGAACCCGCCGTAGGTCTTCCCGTCGAGGTCCGCGGGCGAGGCGATGTCGGTCCGGTCGGCGCGCACCGCGATCTGCGTGGCCCAGTGCTGCAGCACCGCCAGCACCGAGGTGATGTCCGCACCCGCCGCCTTCGAGAAGGTGAACGAGTCCTGGAAGCTGATGCCGAACTCGGCCGCCCCGGAGGAGACCAGCGTGTCGGGCGAGGAGTTGTGGTACGGCAGGAACTCGACGTCCAGCCCGGCGTCGCGGAACCAGCCCTCCTGCTGCGCGACGAACAGGCCGGTGTGGTTGGTGTTCGGCGTCCAGTCCAGGGCGATGCGGATCTTCTGCCCACCGTCGCCTGCGCTCGCCGCGCAGCCCGCCAGCACGAGCGCGAGCACGGCGAGCAGCCCTGCGACGATCCGGGACGGGCGTGCGTGGGCCATGGCGTTCCTCCCTACGCCGGTACTAACCGGGTCAGGTGCGAACGGTCGGCGGCCGGTCCTGCCGCCCTCTCAGCCTCGGATCGTGGGCTCCCGCGGGGTCCGGACGAGGATACCCGCCGTCAGGTGCCGCGCCTGCCCGGCGCGACGAACCGATCGAGCCGCTCGGCGTCACCACCCCCGTCGCGGCCCTCGACCCGGCCGTCGTCGCGCATGTCCCCCGTGGGCGGCGCGGTCTTCCGGGCCGGCTGGCGGGTGGACCGGTGGTGGGCGCCGAAGCGCAGCAGCCGCAGTGAGTTGGCGACCACGCTGACCGAGGAGAAACCCATCGCGGCGCCGGCGATGATCGGGTTGAGCAGCCCGACGGCGGCCAGCGGGATCAGCGCGACGTTGTAGCCGAACGCCCAGCCCAGGTTCTGCCAGATGGTGCGGTAGGTGCGCCGGGACAACCGGATCGCGGCCGGAACCCCGGCCAGGTCGCCGCGCATCAGGGTCAGGTCAGACGACTCGATCGCGACGTCGGTGCCGGTGCCGAGCGCGATGCCGAGATCGGCGGCGACCAGGGCGGGGGCGTCGTTGACCCCGTCGCCGACCATCGCGACGACCTCGCCGGCGGCCTGCAGCCGGGTCACCTCGGACTGCTTGTCCGCGGGCAGCACCTCGGCGAGCACGGTGTCGATGCCGACCCGCTCGGCGATGGCCGCAGCGGTGCGCCGGTTGTCACCGGTGATCATCGCGACCCGCAGGCCCATGCCGTGCAGCTGCGCGACGGTCTCCGCGGCGCCGTTCTTGAGGGTGTCAGCCACCGCGAGCACCCCGCGGACGTAGCCGTCCCAGCCGGTGAACACCACGGTCTTCCCCTCGGCCTCCAGGCGCGCCGCGGCGCCGGTGAGCTCGGTCGGGAACGCGAGTCCGGCGCCGTCGACGAGCGCGCGCCGGCCGACCCACACCGTGGTGCCCCCGACCTCGGCCCGCACCCCGTGCCCGGCGACGGCAGCGAAGCCGGCCACCACCGGCAGCTCGCCGACCTGCTCGCGGGCCGCACCGGTGACGGCGGCCCCGATCGGGTGCTCGCTGTCGGCCTCCACCGCGCCGGCCCGACGCAGCAGCTCGGCCTCGGTGGTGACTTCGCCAGCGACGACGTCGGTGAGCGCCATCTCGCCGCGGGTGAGGGTGCCGGTCTTGTCGAAGATCACCGTGGTGATCCCGCGGGTGCGCTCCAGCACCTCCACGCCCTTGATCAGGATTCCCAGCCGGGCACCCCGGCCGGTCCCGACCATGATCGCGATCGGGGTGGCCAGCCCGAGCGCGCACGGACAGGCGATGATGAGCACGGCGACGGCGGCGACCAGACCGCCCGCGGGATCGCCGGCCAGCAACCACCAGCAGGCGATCGTGACCAGCGCGATGCCGATCACGGTCGGCACGAACACCGCCGAGATCCGGTCGGCCAGCCGCTGGGCCCGCCCCTTGCCGGACTGGGCGGCGCTGACCAGCGAGACGATCTGGGCCAACGCGGTGTCGGAGCCGACGGCGGTGGCACGCACGGTGAGCACCCCGCTGGTGTTCACCGTCGCTCCCACCACGGTGGCGCCGACCGCCTTGTCCACCGGCACCGACTCACCGGTGAGCATCGACTCGTCTACGGCGCTGGCCCCGTCGGTGACCGCACCGTCGGTGGGGATCTTCTCCCCCGGTCGGACCCGCATCAGGTCCCCCACCGTCACCTCGTCGGCGGGGACCAGCACCTCGATGCCGTCCCGCAGCACCCGGGCCTGCTTGGCCCCCAGCTCCAGCAACGCCCGCAGCGCGTGCCCGGCCCGACGTTTGGCGCGGACCTCGACGTAGCGGCCCAGCACCAGGAACGCGATGACCAGTGCGGCGGTCTCGAAGTATCGCTGCCCACTGGAGAACAGCAGCGCCACGGTGGAGGAGACGTAGGCGGTCCCGGTCCCCACCGCGATCAACGTGTCCATGTTCGCCGACCACCGCCGCGCTCGCCGAGCCGCTTCCCGCAGGAACGGCCACCCCACGACAAGCTGGACCGGGGTGGTGAGCGCGAGCTCCAGCCAGGGCGTCCACGACTGGCCCATCCAAGGGCCCGGCACCATGGCCAGCACGGCCACGGCCAGTGCCAGCGGCCACGCGATGAGCACCCGCCACAGCCAGGCCCGCTCCTCGGGGACCTCCTCGGCACCGGTTGCGGCGTCATCGGCGCCGCCCTCGCTCCCGGATGAGGGCAGCTCCAGCTCGTAGCCCGCCTTCTGCACCGCCGCGGCCAGCGCCTCGGTCTCCGCGGGCTGCTCGGCGAACACGACCCGGGCCGTCCCGGTGGCGAAGTTGACCTCCGCGGAGGCCACCCCGGGCTGGCGACCCAGCACCTTCTGCACGCGCGCCGCGCACGACCCGCAGGTCATGCCGCGTACCGCGAACTCCCGCGAGACCGCCGTGCTGGTCGTCGTGCCGGTCATGAGCCCACCTCCGTCGCTGCTCCCGGCTCCGCCACCGGCAACGGGGCCGCCCGGAACACGTGCTTGTCGAACTTCAACGTCTCCATCAGCTCGTCGACGATCTCCGCGGTCCGCCCCTCCTGCATCGCCGTGGCCACACAGGTCTCCAGGTGCCGACGCAGCATGACCCGGCTCGCGCCCTCCAGCAGACCCTGCACCGCAGCGAGCTGCTTCATCACGTCCGGGCAGTACGCGTTGTCCTCGATGATCGAGATGATGCCGGTGACGTGGCCACGGGCGGTCTTCAACCGGTTGACCACGGACCGCTGGTGGCTGTCCATACCGGCCACCCTATCCCACCCCAGGAGGGGTAGGCCCAGCCGCCTCCGAACCCGAACCACAGCACCCGGCCGACACCGAGCGCAATAGGTCGCTACACCCCGGAAAAACAGCCGCTGGCACACCCCGATGTGGTTCACCGATCCACCGCAACGATCAACTCATCGAGGCCACCCCGCACCCGAGCCACGGATCTTGCAGCACCCAAACTCACCGATCGCGATCACCTGACTACGCTATGCACATGTGAACGCGGCGCGCGAGCCCCTCGCCGCTACCGGCGCCGAGCACGTCGAGCCGGCTACCGAACAGCTACTCCCCGCACACAGTCACCGGCGGCACCATCCGACCGGCGTAAGCCCCATCAGCTGATCAGGGTTAATTTCTGACCCACCGTCCGCACTCCCGGTATAGATGTAACGATACGGACAAGATAGCGACAATAATTGATTAACCGACCCCACACCGAATTTACGTCCGGTTCGGGCGGCAACGTCGCCCAAAGGAGTGACTCTGATTCTCGAACCCTTGACCGCCTTCCACGTCTCGCCATAGCGTTCGCCACGTCGATTCGGGCGTTGTCCGGACAAGAAACCAAGCCACCACCGGGGGATGCGGCGATGTTCGATTCGCTTATGCGATTTTTTGTACGGCGCCGTACAGCTGTTATCTGGATCGCGGTCGTCCTGTTCGTTGTCGCCGGCGTGGTCGGCAACGGAGTACAGGCACACCTCACCAGTGGCGGCTTCGAGGATCCGAACGCGGAGTCCAGCGCCGCCGCCGAGACGCTGGCGCGCGACTTCGGCCAGGGCGACTCGAACGTCCTGCTGCTCGTCACCGCTCCCGCGGGCGTCGACGACCCGGCGGTCACGCGGGCCGGCCTGGCACTGACCAGGGAGTTCGCCCAGGAACCCGGGGTCGTGGACACGCTGTCCTACTGGAGCACCCAGCGGCTGCCGGCACTGGCGTCGAGCGACAAGACCCAGGCGCTGGTCCAAGCCCGGATCCTCGGCAGCGAGGAGGAGATCGACACCCGGGTCGCCGAGCTGGTCGGCACCTACACCCGCAGCAGTGCCCAGCTGACGGTGGGTGTCGGCGGTTCCGCGGCGGTCACCCAGCAGATTCGGGACACGGTCGAGGCCGACCTCGTCCGGTCGGAGCTGATCGCCTTCCCCATCCTCCTGGTCCTGCTGCTGCTCGTCTTCGGATCGGTCGTCGCGGCGCTGCTGCCACTCGCGGTCGCGGCACTCGCCGTCACCGGGACGTTGGCGATCCTGCAGCTGCTGGTCGGGGTCACCGACATCTCCATCTACGCGTTGAACCTGGCGGCCGGACTCGGGCTCGGGCTGGCGGTCGACTACAGCCTGTTCATGGTCAGCCGCTTTCGCGAGGAGCTCGCCGCCGGTCATCCGGTGAGCTCGGCGGTCCACCGCACCATGCGCAGCGCCGGGCGGACCGTCGCGTTCAGCGGCGTCACCGTGGTGATCTCGCTGTCGGCGCTGTTGATCTTCCCGCAGGCGTTCATGCGCTCCTTCGCCTACGCGGGAGTCGCCGTGGTCACGGTGGCGATGGCCGGCGCCCTCGTGGTGCTTCCGGCGCTGCTCGCCACCCTCGGGCACCGCGTGAACTCGCTGCGCGTCCTGCGCCGGCCGGCGGCAGCACCGGGAGCGGGTCGCGAGGGCCCGGATCGTTGGCGCCGGTTCGCCGAAGCCGTGATGCGCCGGCCGATCCCGGTCGTGACCGGAGTGATCGTCATCCTGCTCCTGCTCGGCGCCCCGTTCCTGAACGTGCGGTTCGGCGGCATCGACAGCCGGGTGCTGCCCGCGGACAACCAGGCGCGCATGGTCACCGAGCAGGTACGTCAGGACTTCGGGGGCAGCGAGTCCGCGGCCACGACCGTGGTCGTGCCCGGGAGCAGCGACTCGCCTCTCGACACCGGCGTGGCCTCGACGCTGGACACCAGCACGATCGACGCCTACGCGGCCGAGCTGTCCACTGTGGCGGGTGTGGACCGAGTGGACGCCGTGACCGGCTCCTACGTCGACGGCGTGCAGATAGCCCGTCCCGGCCCGGCCTCGGCGCGCTTCGCGGGTACCGCCGGCACCTGGCTGTCGGTCGTGCCGGCCGTGCAGCCGATCTCCCCGGCGGGCGAGGACATGGTGCGCGACCTGCGCGCAGTCGCCGGCCCGACCGAGGGCACGCTCGTCGGTGGTCCGTCCGCCGCCTTCGTGGACTCCCAGCAGACGCTGCTGAGGCTGCTCCCCCTGGCGATCGCCCTCATCGCCGCGGTCACGTTCATCCTGCTGTTGTTGATGTTCGGGTCACTGCTGGTGCCGACGAAGGCACTGGTGCTGAACATGCTGAGCCTGACCGCCATGTTCGGCGCGATGGTGTGGGTCTTCCAGGAAGGTCACCTGTCGGACCTGCTCGGCTTCACCGCGACCGGCACGCTCGATCTGAGCATCCCGATCCTGATGTTCTGCCTGGCCTTCGGTGTGTCGATGGACTACGAGGTCTTCCTCCTGTCCCGCATCAAGGAGGCCTACGACCGCACCGGCGACAACGCCGGTGCGGTGGCCACCGGCCTGGCGCGCACCGGCGGGATCATCACGGCCGCGGCGTTGCTGCTCGCCACGGTCCTGGTGATCTTCGCGACCTCGGGCGTCACTCTCGTCAAGCTCTTCGGGCTCGGGATAGCGCTGGCCGTCGTCATCGACGCCACGCTCGTCCGGCTCTGCCTGGTACCTGCGGTCATGAAGCTGGCCGGCCGAGCCAACTGGTGGCTCCCCCGCCGATTGCGGCCCTTCCACGATCGCTTCCAGATCACCCACCACGTCCCCGCAAGAGAAGAGGACACGTTGTCGAACTTCACCTACGTCGCTGCGACACTGCCCGGTCTCGCAGACCCCACGATCGCCATCGCGGCCAGCCGAGCCGGAGCCATCGGCGTCGTGGACCTGACGTTCATCCGTGACGAGAAACGGGCTGTACGCGCGGTCACCGCCTTCGAGCGATCCGCGCGCACTCGCGGTGGGATCCGGATCGATCCTCGCGACGAGGGCGTCGTCGACGCAGTGACCTCGGCCGTGCCCCAGATGGTCGAGTTCGCGATCCTCGTCCCCACCGACCACGAGGCGCTGCGCCGCCAGGCCAAGCGATTGCGTACCCATGGCCTCCAGCTCTGGCTCGAGGTGACGAGCCTCGACGAGGCAGCGCTGGCCGGCGACCTGGAGTTCGACGGCATGATCGCCAAGGGCGGCGAGTCCGGCGGACGGGTGCGGGACACGACGACGTTCGTGCTGCTCCAAGAACTGCTGGCCAAGGTCGAGCTGCCGATATGGGCACAGGGCGGCGTCGGCGAGCACACCGCGGCGGCCTGCGCCACGATCGGTGCGGCCGGCGTCGTGCTGGACGCCCAGCTCGCCCTGACGTGGGAGTCCCGGCTCCCTGAGCCCGTCAAGGCCGAGATCCGGCGGATGGAAGGGACCGAGACGGCGTGGGTCGGGCTGGACGCCGCCGTCCGGTGGCGGGTGTTCGAGCGGCCGGGGTACACCGCCGCGGAGGAGCTGCGCCAGCTCGGGCGCAGCCTGGCCACCCAGCCCGGCGGGATCGATGAGCGCGACGGAGCCTGGAACGACCGGCTCGCGGAATTGGTCGGCTGGACGGGTCCCGGCGACGCCTGGCTCCTCGGTCAGGACGCCGCCTTCGCCGCACCGTTGGCCGAGCGTTTCCACACCGTCGGGGGTGTGCTCACCGGCCTGCGTCAGGCGGTCGACGAGCATCTTGCGCTGGCCGCAGCCGCGCTGCCGCTGGCCGAGAACGGTCCCCTGGCCACCTCACACGGCACCCGCTACCCCATCGTCCAGGGCCCGATGACGCGAGTGAGCGATGTGGCAGGCTTCGCGCGAGAGGTCGCCACGGCGGGCGCGCTGCCGTTCCTGGCACTCGCCCTGATGCGGGGCCAGGACGTCGAGACTCTGCTCCGCGAGACCGAGCGCGAGCTCGACGGACAACCCTGGGGAGCCGGCATCCTCGGCTTCGTCCCACTCGAGCTGCGCGAGGAGCAGCTGGCGGCCTTCAAGCAGCATCCACCGTCGTTCGCGCTGATCGCAGGCGGGCGACCGGACCAGGCGCTGCGCCTGGAGCGCGATGGCATCCCGACCTACCTGCACGTCCCCTCACCAGGGCTGTTGCGACTGTTCATCTCCGGAGGCGCCCACCGGTTCGTGTTCGAGGGGCGGGAGTGCGGTGGTCACGTCGGCCCCCGGTCCAGCTTCGTGCTCTGGAACACGATGATCGACGTCATCCTGGCGTCGATGCCGCCGGAGCAACTGCCCGACTGTCACGTGCTGTTCGCCGGCGGCGTCCACGATGCCGCGTCGGCCGCCATGGTCGCCGCGATGGCTGCGCCGCTGGCCGACCGGGGCGTCAAGGTCGGTGTGCTGCTCGGCACGGCCTACCTGTTCACCGAGGAGGCGGTGAGCACCGGCGCGATCACACCGACCTTCCAACGCCAGGCGTTGCGCTGCACCGGCACCCGCCTGCTGCAGAGCGGGCCCGGTCACGCCACCCGCTGTGCCGACACGCCGTTCGCGACCACCTTCGAGCAGGAGCAGCAAAGCCTGATCGAGCAGGGGCGTCCCGCCGAGGAGATCCGCGCGCAGCTGGAGCTGCTGAACCTGGGACGGGCCCGGGTCGCGTCGAAGGGGATCAACCGCAACCCGGAGCACGGGAACAAGCCCGGCGCATCGGAGTTCGTCACCCTGAAACCGGACGAGCAGTTCACTCAAGGCATGTACATGCTCGGCCAGGTCGCCGCCCTGCACCGGACCGTGCTGCCGCTGGCCGAGCTGCACCACGACGTGTCCGTGGCCGGATCGGCGCTGCTCGCCCGGGTGCCCGCGCCGGAACGGACGGCACCGGCGGTCAGCAGTCCGAGGAAGCCCTGTGATATCGCCATCGTCGGAATGAGCGCCATCCTGCCCGGAGCGCCCGACCTGGACAGCTACTGGCAGAACATCCTGGCCAAGGTCAACGCGATCACCGAGGTCCCCGCGAAGCGGTGGGACGTCGAGCGATACTACGACCCCGACCCGAGCGCCCCGGACAAGGTCTACTCGAAGTGGGGCGGTTTCCTCGACCCCGTCCAGTTCGACCCGGTCCACTACGGCATGCCGCCCAACAGCCTGCCCTCGATCGAGCCCGTCCAGCTGCTGGCCCTCGAGGCGGTGCAGTCGGCTCTGGAGGACGCCGGGTACCAGGATCGGCCGTTCCCCCGCGAGCAGACCGGAGTGATCTTCGGCGTGGGCGGGATGGGTGATCACGGCATCCTGTACGGGGTGCGATCGGGCTTGCCAGCGGTAATCGGGAACGGGGACGTCCCTCCCGAGTACCTCGAGTCCCTGCCGACCTGGACGGAGGACTCCTTCCCCGGCATCCTGTCCAACGTCATCGCCGGGCGAGTGGCCAACCGCTTCAACTTCGGCGGGACCAACCACACCGTGGACGCCGCGTGTGCCGCATCGCTCGCCGCGGTGTACCTCGCGGTGCGTGAGCTGGAGTGCGGCTCCGCCGACATGATGGTCGTCGGAGGAGCCGACTCCACCGAGTCACCGTTCGCCTACCTGTGCTTCAGCAAGACCCACGCCCTGTCGCCGCAAGGACGCTCCCGACCGTTCGACGCCGATACCGACGGCATCGTGATCAGTGAGGGTCTCGGCGTCCTGGTGCTCAAGAGGCTGGCCGACGCCGAACGGGACAGCGACCGCATCTACGCGGTCATCAAGGGGGTCGGCAGCTCGAGCGACGGGCGGGATCGCAGCCTCACCTCCCCCCGTCCCGAGGGGCAGGCACGGGCGTTGCGGCGGGCCTACGCCAACGCCGGGTTCTCGCCGGCCACCGTCGGTCTCGTCGAGGCCCACGGAACCGGCACGGTCGTCGGTGACCGGGCCGAGGTCGACACGCTCAACCAGGTCTTCCGGGAGGCCGGCGCGCCGACCCAGCAGTGCGCGATCGGCTCGGTCAAGTCGATGATCGGTCACACGAAGGGCACCGCCGGCGTGGCCGGGCTGATCAAGGTGTCGCTCGGGCTGCACCACAAGGTGCTGCCACCGACCCTGGGGGTCGAGCGACCGAACCCCGCCGCCAACTTCAGCGAGAGCCCGTTCTACGTCAACAGCGACACCCGCCCGTGGCTGCATACCTCCGCGGCACCGCCGCGCCGCGCCGGCGTGAGCGCGTTCGGTTTCGGGGGCACGAACTTCCACATCGCCCTCGAGGAGTACACCGACGACTACCGGCCCGGCGCGCCCGACGACGCACCGGTGCGGAACTGGCCCACCGAGCTGTGCTTCTGGACGGCCTGCTCCCGCGAGGAGCTGCGCGAGCAGGTGGTGGCGCTGGAAGCGGCGCTGGCCGCGGCGCCGACCGACCCACCGCTCGTCGAGATCGCCCACGCCGTCTGGGCGCGGGTGCGGCCGGGGCTGGCCGTCCGGCTCGCGATCGTGGCCACGACGATCGAGGACCTGCGGTCCAAGCTCGCCAGCGCACGCGACGCCCTGTCCAGGCCCGATGGCAGCGCCTGGACACCGGAGGGCAGCGTCTGGGATCGCCGCGGTGTCTACCTCACCACGACCCCGCTGGCGCTGGGCCGGGAGGCAACCGTCGCGTTCCTCTACCCGGGTCAGGGCTCGCAACACCCGGACATGCTGCGCGACCTCGCCATTCACTTCCCCGAGGTGCGGCAGGCGTTCGAGCTGGCCGACACCGTCCTGGCCGACCGGTTCGACCGGCCGCTGTCGGCCTACGTCTTCCCACCGCCGGGCTTTTGCCGCGAGGACGAGCAGGCGCGCTCCGCGGCGCTGCAGCAGACCGACCGTGCCCAGCCCGCGCTGGGCGCGGCGGCGATGGGCCTGACCCGGCTGCTCGACGCGCTGGGGGTCCGTCCGGCCCTGACCGGGGGGCACAGCTACGGGGAGTACGTCGCGCTCTGCGCTGCCGGCGTCCTCGACGAGGAGGTGCTCTACCACCTGTCCGAGACCCGAGGTCGCTGCATCATCGAGGCCGCCGAGCAGGACCTGGGCACGATGGCAGCGGTGTCGGAGTCCCCCGGCCGGGTGCAGGAGCTGCTCGACTCGGTGGCGGAGGGCTGGGCCGAGGAGGTCTGGGTGGCCAACCTCAACGGACCGAAACAGACCGTGATCTCGGGGAGCCGGTCGGGGATCGAGCAGGCGAGCCGGCATCTGACGGCTGCCGGGATCACCACGACGCCCCTCCCGGTGGCCTGCGGGTTCCACTCCCCGCTGGTCGCCCCCGCCCGGGAACGGCTCGCCGAGGCGCTGGCCGACCTGCGGCTGCGTCCGTCGCAGCTGCCGGTCTACTCCAACACCAGCGCCACGCCCTACCCGGCGGAGCCAGACAAGATCGTCAACCTGCTCGCCGACCACCTCGTGCAGCCGGTGCGCTTCGCCGAACAGATCGATCAGATGTACGCGGCGGGTGCGCGCCTGTTCGTGGAGGTGGGCCCCGGTGGAGTACTCAGCGGCCTGGTCAACCGGGTGCTCGGTGCCCGACCGCATCTGGCCGTCCAGACCCAGGGCACCGGCTGCGGGTTCACCGTCTTCCAGCATGCCCTGGCCCAGCTCAGCGCCCATGGCGTCGATATCGACCTCGACCGCCTGTACGAGGGACGGGTCAAGCGCCAGCTGAACCTGGACACGCTGGCCGACGACCTGACCCCGGCGCCGCTGTCGCCCACCACGTGGCTGGTCGACGGGGGCTCTGCGCGGCCCGTGCGCGAGGCCTCCGCGGTGCAGAAGCGGTCTGTCGAGACACCCACGCGGGCAGGAGAGGCACCGGTCCACGCGCCCACCGAGACAACCCCCACCACCCCTGGCGCGATGGTGCCGACGCGAGTGGGCCAGGACGCGAGCCACGGCAACGGCGCGCATCCGGCTCCGCACGGGCAGCAGGCGACCAGTGACCACACACTACCGGGCCGGGCAGAGCCGGCTGCCGCGTCGGTGCCCGCACCGAGCACACCAGACGACGGCGACGAAGGAGACAGCGAGATGATCGACCAGTTCCAGCAGCTCATGGCCAGGTTCCTGGATGTCCAGCAGGAGGTCATGGTCACCTACCTGCAGGGCACACAGAACGGCTCCGGTCCGGCGGGTACGAGCACCCCGACGCCTGCCGCGCCGGCTGCCGCGGCCGCTGCGACACCGACACTGCCACCGGTGCGCGCGCTCACCACCCCGTCCAACGGCCAACCCAAGGCCGAGTCCGCCGCACCCCCCGTACCTCCGCCTGCAGCACCTGCAGCCCCGCCCGTCGCCCCGGTGTCCCCGCCCGCAGCCCCCGTAGAGGAGGCCACGGCACCCGCAGCGCAGCCCGCGCCGCCCGCACCCGAGCCCGAGCTGCCGCGGGCCGAGCAGATCGCGAGCGAGCTGGTGCGGCTCGTTGCCGAGCGCACGGGATACCCGCCCGAGATGCTTGGCCTCGACATCGACATGGAGGCCGAGCTGGGAATCGACTCGATCAAGCGGGTCGAGATCCTGGCCGCGGCACAGCAGTCGCTGCAGCTCAACTCGGCCGACAGCTCGATGGTGACCGAGGAGCACATGGAGACCCTGACCAAGGCCAGGACCCTGCGCGGACTGGTGGAGGCCTTCCTGGCCACGGCCTCCACCAACGGCATCCCCACCAACGGCAGTGGTCCGGTCCCGGCCGACGGCACGGGCGAGGAGCCACCGCAGCTCCAGCTCAACGGGACGGCACCGGACCCAGCCGCGCAGCCGGCGTCGGCGACCGTGGCGACGCCCGCATCCGATGCTGCGGAAGCGCCGCAGGCCAACGGCGGGGGGGTGGTGCCGCGTTTTTTTCCCCGAGCGGTGGACGTACCGCTCGGTGAGGCGACCCGACCATTATCCGGGGTGATCGCGATCACCGACGACGAGCAGGGCGTCGCCCGCGCGTTGGCCGAGTCGCTGCGCGGCCAGGGGATCGACGTCGCACTGATCCGCGACCGCCAGGCCGGGGCCGGTGGCGGGCCAGGCGCGTACGCGGCGGCGCTCGGTGACGCGAAAGACGCCCGTCGGGTGGTCCAGGACATCCGCGGCCACCAGGGAGCGGTCACGGGCCTGGTGCACCTGCTCCCGCTGCGGTCCGCACCGTCCGCCGAGTCGCTCGACACCCCGGATCCGGGCTGGCAGGCGCGGGTGGACCTGGAGACCAGGTCGTTGTTTCATCTGGCCCAGGCTCTCAGCGGCGACCTGCGCCAGGCAGGCACGCGGGCCCGTCTGGTGGCCGCAACCCGGATCGACGGGGCCTTCGGCTACCGGCAGCCCGGCGCGCCGTTCCCGCCGAGTCACGGCGGCGCAGCGGGACTGGTCAAGACGCTGGCCCGGGAGTGGCCGGAGGTCCACTGCACCGTCGTGGATCTGGACCCGGCGCTCCCTGACGCCGCGCAGCGACTGGCGGCGGAGCTCGTGGCCGACGACGAGCAGCTGGAAGTGGGGTGGTCACCAGATCGTCGGGTCACGGTGCGGCTGGCGCCCGCCCCGCTGCCGACGATCGACAGCGACCGGCCGGTGATCACGAAGGACTCGGTGGTGCTGGTGACCGGCGGTGCCCGGGGCATCACCGCCACCGTCACCTGCGAGATCGCCCGCCGCTACCAGCCGACGATCGTGATCGTGGGACGCTCCGCTCCGCCCGCGGACACCGAGGCAGCCGACGTCGCCGGGCTCACCGAGGCGCCGGCGCTGAAGGGCGCGCTCGCCGCCCGGCTGAGGAGCGAGGGCTCGCCGGCCACACCGGCCCGGGTGGAGCCGCTCTACCGCAGCCTGATCGCCGATCGGGAGATGCGGGCGAACCTGCAGGCGATGGCCGACGCGGGGGCCCGGGTGCACTACCACCAGCTCGATGTCCGCGACACCGAGCGCGTCACGGCGTTCGTCGAGGACGTCTACGCCGCGCACGGCCGGATCGACGGCGTCCTGCACGGGGCCGGGGTCATCGAGGACAAGCTCGTCGAGGACAAGACCACCGACTCCTTCGACCGGGTGGTGCAGACCAAGACCGCCGCTGCCTTCGCGCTGGCCCGTGCGCTGCGCCCGGAGAGCCTGACGTTCCTGGCCTTCTTCTCCTCGATCAGCGCGCGCTTCGGCAACCCCGGCCAGGGCGACTACGCCGCCGCGAACGAGGTGCTGAACAAGCTCGCGGCGTGGCTGGACGCCCGCTGGCCCGCCCGGGTGGTGTCCTGCATGTGGGGCCCCTGGAAGACCGGCGGCATGGTCTCCGACGAGCTGGAGCGGATGTTCAACCAGCGGGGCGTGCAGCTCATCCACCCCGCGCAGGGGGCCGCCGCGCTGATCGACGAGCTGAACGGGGGTCGCAAGGGCGACGTCGAGGTCCTGTTCGGTTCCGGTCCCTGGCAGGTGGCCACCCCGTTGCTGGACGGGGCGACGGTCTCCCAGGAGCCCGAAGGCAACGCCCTGACCCGGGCGCTGCACCCGGATCGCGACCTCTACCTGCGCGACCACCTCCTGGACGGGCATCCGGTCCTGCCAGCGGCGGGCGCGATGGAGATGATGGCCGAGTTCGCGGCCGGGAACAGGCCGGGTCTGGAGGTCGCCGAGCTGCGCGACGTCCAGGTCGTCAACGGCGTGATCCTCGGCGACGAGCCCTGCGCGCTCACGGTGCGGGCCGTCGGTACCAGGACGCTCGAGGACGGCGCGACCGCTCTCGGCGTGACCATCACCGACACCCGCAACGAGCGGCTCGCCTACCGGGCCGAGGCCGTGCTGCGGCAGGGGTTGCCCGCCGCGCCCGCGGTGACCTCGCGCGGGTCCGCGACGCTGGAGCCGTTCCCGATGCCGCTGGAACGGGCCTACGACGAGCTGCTGTTCCACGGTCCGCTGCTGCAGGGCATCACGCGGATCGAGGGAATCGACGACGAGGGCATCGTGGTGACGCTGCAGCCCTCCTCCCCCGCGCACTGCCTGGTCGGCGCCGGCCGGGCAAGCTCGTGGACGATCGACCCGGTCCTGATCGACAGCGCCTTCCAGGCGGTCCTGCTGTGGGCCCGGGTCCGGCTGGACATCACCGTGTTGCCGAGCCGGATCCGGCACTACCGGCGCTTCGCGGCGCTACCCGAGACGGCCGTACGGTGTGAGGTTCGCATTCGACCGCGCTCGGGAGGGCACGTCCTCGACACCGAGTTCGCCTTCCGCGACGAGGCCGGGCAGCTGCTCGCCATCATCGACGAGATGGAGTTCACCGGTAGTCGTTCCCTGAACCGCTTGGCCGGTGCAAGCGTCGGAGGTTCCCTCGCATGACCCCTTCGGCAGAGGCAGACATCGCCATTGTCGGGATGTCCGGCCTGTTCCCCAAGGCCCCGGACATCGCCTCGTTCTGGGAGAACATCCTCGCCAAGGTGGACGCGACCACCGAGGCGCAGTCGGAACTGTGGGACCTCATCTACGATCCCACGGTCACGGCCAACGACCGGGTCTACACCAGGCGCGGCGGCTTCCTGGGCGAGCTCACCCGCTTCAACCCCTTGAAGCACGCCGTGCTCCCACGCTCCATCGACGGAGGTGAGCCGGAGCACTTCATCGGCCTGGACATCGCCCACGAGGCCCTGGCCGACGCGGGCTACCTCGACCGGGAGTTCGACCGCGAGCGCGCCGCGGTCATCCTCGCGCGCGGGACCTACTGGAACCGCGGAGCCGGCACAGCTTTCCAGTACGCGGCGATCGACCAGACGATCGGTCTGCTCGCCACGTTGCATCCGGAGTACACACCGGCCGAGCTCGGCAAGATCAAGGAAGAGCTGCGGAAGAGCCTGCCGCCCTTCGACGCCGACACCGCGCCCGGGCTGGTCCCGAGCATCATGTGCGGGCGCATCGCCAACCGGCTGAACCTGATGGGCCCGGCGTACACGGTGGACGCCGCCTGCGCGGGCTCGCTGGTCGCCATCGGACACGCTATCGACGACCTGCGCAGCGGGAAGGTGGACATGGCGCTGGCCGGCGGGGTCCACGTGTCCCTCACCCATCCGATCATGCTCGTGTTCTGCCATCTGAACGCGCTGTCGCGCACCGGCGCCGCGCGCTCGTTCGGCCCGGACGCCGACGGCACCGTGCTCGGCGAGGGTGCGGGCATCCTGGTGCTGAAGCGCCGGGAGGACGCCGAACGGGACGGCGACCGCATCTACGCCCTGCTCAAGGGGGTCGGTGTGGCCAGCGACGGCAAGGCGCTCGGCATCCTGACCCCACGCGTCGAGGGCGAGGTGCTGGCCATGCGCCGCGCCTACGAGCAGACCGCGGTCGACCCCCGCACGGTGTCGCTGGTCGACGGGCACGGCACCGGCACGCTGGTCGGGGACGCGACGGAGCTGGAGGCGCTGTGCCAGGTGTTCGGCGCCGACAGGACCGGGAACGATATCGGGAATCCGGGCGGCGAGCAGGCCGGGCCGTGGTGCGGCCTGGGCTCCATCAAGTCGATGATCGGTCATCCGATCCCGGCCGCCGGGGTCGCCGGAGTGATCAAGATGGCGCTGGCGCTGCACCACAAGGTGATCCCGCCGACGCTGCACGTCGAGGACGGCAACCCGAAACTCGAGTCCAGCCCCTTCTACCTCAGCTCACGGACCCGCCCCTGGGTGCACGGGGGTGACGAACCGCGACGGGCAGCCGTGAGCGCGTTCGGGTTCGGCGGCATCAACGCCCATGCGATCCTCGAGGAGCACAGCGACGTCGTCAGCAGCGAGTCGGCCCCCCATCCCCATCTGCACCGGCGTTTCGACGCCGAGGCCGTCGTGCTGTCCGCCGGTAGCCGACACGAGCTGATCTCCAGCTGCGACGAGCTCCGGCGCGTGCTCGCCGAGAAGCCGGACCTGGAGCTCGTCGACGTCGCTTACACGGTGAGCTGCCCCGAGCCGGACCCACCGCAGCCGGAGGGAACGACGGGCGCCGGCGGTGCCCCGCCTGCTCGGCTCGGGATCGTCGCCACCTCGATCGCGGACCTCGACGCCAAGCTCGCCCACGCAGCGAAGCGGCTCGCCGACCCCGACTGCGATCGGATCGAGGAGCGCAGCGGCGTCTACTTCACCGACGCACCTCTGCACGCTCCGGGCGCGGTGGCCTTCCTGTTCCCCGGGATGGGCGCGCAGTACGAGAACATGCTCGACGACCTGTGCATCCACTTCCCGTCCGCCCGTTCCTGGTTCGACCTCATGGACCGGGCCTTTCAGCGCAGCGGGCGTGCCTACCTGCCGAGCCAAGGCATCTTTCCGCCTCCGCACGCCGGCCTGCCCGTCGACCCGGCCGCATTGTGGGGGGTCGAGGCGGTCTTCACGGCCAACCAGGCGCTCTACAGCCTGCTCGACGAGCTCGAGATCCGGGCCGACGCCGTGCTCGGGCACAGCACGGGGGACTTCTCTTCGCTGTGGGCGGCGGGCGCCGTGCAGGTGGACCAGGCCGAGCTGATCGAGTACGTGCTCGTGCTCAACGACGTGTACGAGCGACTTCGCGCCGAGGGCCGGATTCCCACCGGTGCGCTGGTGGCGGTCGGAGCCGGGGACCGGGAGCAGATCGCGGGAATCGTCAGGCGCAGCGAGGGCGCCCTGGACGTCGTGATGGACAACTGTCCACAGCAGGTAGTGCTGGGAGGCACCAGCGAGGCAGTGGCCGTCGCCACCCGGGAGCTGCAGGAGGCCGGCGCCCTGTGCGCCAAGCTGCCTTTCGACCGCTTGTACCACACAGCCCGTTACGGAGTCTACAGCGAGCGCCTGCAGGAGATGTCCGCGCAGCTACGAGCGCAGTCCGAGGGGAGGTTCGAGCTGCGGCCTCCGCAGGTGCCCATGTACTCGTGCGTCACGGGGGAGCGCGTCCCGGAGGAGCCGGCTGCGGTGGCCGAGCTGGTGACCGACCAGTGGTCCCATCCGGTCCAGTTCCGGGAGACGGTCGAGGCGATGTACCGCGACGGGGCCCGGATCTTCGTCGAGGTCGGACCCCGCGGGAGCCTGTCGGCGTTCGTGGACGACACCCTGCGGGGGCAGCCGCACCTCGCCGTGCCGGCCAACGTCGTCGACCGCACGGGCGTGACCCAGCTCGCCCATCTGGTGACGCGCCTGGCCGCGCAGCACGTGCCCATGAACCTGGAGTCCTGGTATGCGCACCGGGCGCCCCGGCGGTTGCGGACACCGGACGGGTGGGTGTCCCCACCCGATCCGGACCAGGGCTCCATCCGGGTGAACGTCGAGCTGCCCGTCATGCATATAGAGCGGCCCCCAGGTCAGGCGGCATCGGGGGTCCGGGATCCGATCCCGGCAGGCGGGCAGGCGTCGCGGCCGGCGGCAGCCGGCGGTGTCCCCGCGCTCCACCCCGCCGCGACGCCTCAGCGCACGCCGGCGATGCCGGAACACACCCGTCAGCCGGCCGCGGCCCCGGGAGGTTCTCGAGAGCACGCGATGGAGTCCTACCTCCGCACGATGAACCAGTTCCTCGACCTCCAGCGGCGCGCCACCGTGGGCGACTGGTCTGCGGCCGGTGACCACCCCCGGACGGCCGCACCGAACCCGATGACGGCACCGACTGACGCGGGGAGGAACGGGGCCTCGGGCGGGGACGGCCCTCCGTCCCCGCAGCAGCCACAACTGTCGCAGTTCCCGCTGCTGGGGTCGGTCGTCTCGTGGACCGAGGGCCAGGAGCTGGTCACGCTGCGCCCCATGGACATCACCGAGGACGTGTTCCTCCGCGACCACACCTTCGGGGGCCAGGTCTCGGTCACCGACGGGTCGCTGTCCGGGCTGCCGGTCGTCCCGTTGACGGTCAGCATGGAGATGTTGGCCGAGGTAGCAGCGGCCCTGTGCCCCGGCCACGTCGTCGTGGGTATGCGCAACGTGCGGGTCTACCAGTGGATCGCGTTGGACCAGGGCCAGGCCACCCTGCGTCCCGCTGCCCGACGCACGTCGGGCGAGAACGAGGTCACCGTCGAGCTGGAGCGCCACAACGAGGACCCGATCTCCGGCAGGCAGACCTGGACCCGGGTGATGGAGGCGATCGTCTGCGTCGCCGAGGCCTACCCGCAGGCACCGGTGGCCGATGCCTCGTTCCCGTTGCGTTCCGACCGGCCTTATGAGGAGATCACGGGCGACCTGTATGCGGAGCGGATGTTCCACGGCCCCCGTTTCCAAGGGGTCATCTCGCTGGACCGCTGGGGCGAGGACGGCACCGAGGCCACCATGGAGGCGCTGCCCACCACCGAGCTGTTCGCCTCCACGCCCGAGGTGGCTCTGGTCACCGACCCGGTGCTGCTGGACGCCGCCGGGCAGCTCGTCGGATTCTGGGCGGGCGAGCACCTCACCCGCGGTTTCAACGTCTTCCCCTTCGCCGCGGAGGACGTGCGGCTGTTCGGGCCGCCTCCGGCGGCGGGGACCCGTTTGACCGGGCGGGTCCGGGTCCGTCAGTTCAGCGAGCTGCAGATGCGTTCGGACATCGACATCCTCGGCCCCGACGGTCGCCTGCTGATCCAGATCATCGGATGGGCCAACCGCCGGTTCGACCTTCCGCCGCCATTCGACCGCGTCTGGGTGTCGCCACACAACGCCCGCATCGGCGGGCCGTGGGCGGCGATGACGGAGGCTCTGGGACGGCCCGCCGGAGTGGACTGCCGCAGGATCGACCATCTGCCTCGCGACCTCATGCTCGGGAGCGGCCGTATCTGGCAGCGCAGCCTCGCACACCTCGTGCTCACCGGACAGGAGCGTTCGGTATGGCATGACCTACCGGGCTCCGAGCTGGACCCGCACGACTGGTTGCTCGGGCGGGCTGCTGCCAAGGAGGCCGCGCGCGGGGTGCTGCGCGAGCACGTCGACCTGGATATCTACCCGGCCGACGTGGAGATCACCTCAGATCTGCCCGGCAGGTTCACGATCGACGGGTCCTGGGGTCCACGTCGCGAGCCCGGACCGGTCGTGTCGCTGTCCTGCTGCGACGGCGTCGCAGTGGCGATCGCCGGTGACGCCCGGCGCTGCGCCGGTGTCGGAATCCACCTCGGCCGGCTGGGGCAGACCGAGGGCACCGTCGACCCGCGGGAGCAGGCACTGGTCGACGCGCTCGAGGTCACCGACCGGCAGGAGTGGGCGCTGCGCCTGGTGTGCGCCAAGCAGGCGACCGGCAAGGCACTGGGCCGAGGAGCCGATGGTGGACCGGATCTGCTGGCCACCGACCTCGACGCCGCCGACGGCATCGTCCACGTCGCCGTCGGCACGTCATCCACACCCGGCGCGGACCGTGGGCCGCTCGCCGTGCACACGATCCGGGACGGCGACTGGGTCGCTGCCGCGGTCATTCACTGGAAGGAGCGCAACGATGCCTGACAATCCCCCTGCGAGCCCTGAGAACGGCACATCACGAATCGCTGTGGTGACCGGCGGGGCGTCGGGCATCGGGTACGCGTTGGCAACGGCCCTGGTGGCCCGCGGGGACAGCGTGACGATCGCCGACCTGGACCGGAACCGAGCCGTGCAGGCCGCCGAGAAGCTGGGGGCGGCCCATCCCGGACAGGTCCGCGGTGCGGCGGTGGACGTACGGGACGCCGCAGCCGTCGCCGCGCTGATCCGGTCAGTGACCGACCAGCACGGTCGGCTCGACCTGCTCTTCAACAACGCCGGCATCGGTGTCAACGGGGCTGCCGAGGAGCACACTCTCGACCACTGGAACCGGGCCATCGACATCAACCTCCGCGGTGTGGTGCACGGCGTGCACGCCGCCTACCCGATCATGCTGGAGCAGGGCTTCGGGCACATCGTCAACACGGCCTCGCTCGCCGGCCTGGTGCCCTCGCCGAACAAGCCCGCCTACACCGCGACGAAGAGCGCCGTGGTGGGGCTCAGCCTGGCCCTGCGCAGCGAGGCCGCATCCCGCGGGGTGCGGGTGAGTGTCGTCTGCCCGGGCTACGTCGACACACCGCTGCTCGACAACGCCAACCCCGACCTGCCGCAGACGAGCACCGGTCCACGTGCCCGGGAGATCGCGGTGCGGGTGCAGCGCCGGCTGTACGCGCCGGACCAGCTTGCTCGTGACGTGCTGCGCGGCGTCGACCGGGACCGGGCGGTGATCGTCGCTCCGGCGTCCGCGCGCCTGGCCTGGCGCGTGGCCCGGTTGTCCCCCTCCCTCGTGCTCAGTCTGGCGAGCCGCCTGGCGGTACAGCTCCGCGCGGAGACCGAGACCCTGGACCGAACCCCATCACCCAGAGGCTAGGGTACGGTAAGTGCCTCGGGGGCAGGGAGGTCCGTGTGCCGAACCAGGTCTGCCACTTCATCCACGATCTCAGCTTCCCGGATCTGCCCCCTGAGGTCGTGGAGCAGGCACGACGCTGCCTGGTGGACCTGGTAGGCGTCGCCGCCACCGGGAGCACCACGGAGCTGTCCCGGATCGTCCGCGACTACGCCGCCCACAACCTGGGCGGCAACCATCGGCCGACCCGGTTGTGGTTCGACGGACGCGTCGTCAGCCCGGCCGGTGCCGCGCTGGCGCACGCGTCGACCATCGACGCCATGGACAGCCACGACGGGCACCGGCTCACCAAGGGTCACGCGGGGGTGGCGCTCCTGCCGGCAGCGATCGCCACGCTGGAGCCCACGGCGAACGCGACGCTGGGTGACGTGCTGACCGCGCTTGTGGTCGGCTACGAGATCGCGACCCGCGCCGGGATCGAGTTGCACGCCACGGCCGCGGACTATCACAGCTCCGGAGCATGGAACGCGATCGGAGCTGCTGCGATCGCCGCGCGCGGGCTCGGCCTCGACCATGGTGCCACCGAGCACGCGCTGGGCATCGCCGAGTACCACGCTCCCCGGGCGCCGATGATGCGCTGCATCGAGCATCCGACGATGATCAAGGACAGCTCCGGATGGGGCGCCCACACCGGAGTCGCCTCGGCCCTGCTCGCCGCCGGCGGCTTCACCGGAGCGCCGGCCGAACTGCTCACCTCCTCTTCCGGTTCACTGTGGCAGGACCTGGGAGCCAACTGGCTGATCATGGAGCAGTACTTCAAATCCCACCCCGTCTGTCGATGGGCCCATCCCGCCATCGACGCCATGCTGCACCTCGTACACCAGCATGCCGTGGCACCTGAGGACATCGGACACATCGAGGTCACCACGTTCGCACCGGCGACGACGCTGGTCATCACGACCCCGCAGACCACCGAGGAGGCCCAGTACAGCCTGCCTTTCCCGGTCGCGACCGCCGCCGTGCACCAGACCGTCACCCCCCATCACGTCGGCCATCCCGAGCTCGCGAACAACCACGTACGCCGCCTCGCCGAGAGCATGCGCGTGCACGAGTCCCCAGCGATGACCGCAGTCACGCCCCTCCGCCACGAAGCAGACGTGACCCTGGTCATGCACGACGGACGACACCTGTCCAGCGGCCCGATGATCGCAATCGGGGACCCGGAGAACCTGCTGTCCACCGACGCGCTGGTGGCCAAGTTCCACGCCGACACCCAACCCGTTCTCGGCCCCGACCGCAGCAAGCGGCTCTTCACCCGCCTGGAAGCCGACGCGGACTCCCCACTGGTGGAACTACTCGACGAGATGTGCCCGCCGCTCCCCTAACCTTCGGCGGTGAAGGCTTCGATCGCGCCGGCCAGGTCGATGACGTCGCGGCCGGGGTCGATGACGGCACTCAGCGTGGTGCGCACTCGTTCCACCGCGGTCACGATGGTGTGATCGCGCTGAGCCGGCGGCAGTGCCAGCACCGGGATGAGTGCTTCGGTCGCACCGTCGACGTCGCGTCGGGCCACTCGGGCAACCCCGAGCGCACAGCGAGCCTGCGCCTCGTTTCGGAACGAACCTCCCGGGAAGACCGCAGGATAGGCGTCCAACGCTTCCAGGACGAAGCGTTCCGCTTGGCCGGCCTCCGACGCACCACCCCAGGAGAGCGCCTCGGCGGCGTAGATGAGCTGGACGGGGCGGATGAAGGTACACAGCCCGCCGAGGAGGTCCAGTTCGTCAGGCTGCACCCGGTCCCACGCCTCGGCTGCCCGCGCCACGGCGGCATGGGCTTCTTCCAGCCGGTTCAGCGCGCCCAGTGCCCGGGCCTCGCCGCTGGCCAGCAGCACCGCAGCGGTGCCGCGGCTGCGAGCCGCCACCTCGGCGCCGAGCTCGGCATAACGCACGGCGTCCTGCCAACGGCCAGACCAGTAGGCGATGTTCGACTGCAGGCCCCGGATCCACGTGCGGAGTCCGTCGTGCCCGGCGTTGTTCGCGCAGGAGTACCCCGCGCGGGTCTGGGTCATCGCGTCATGGTCGGCGCCGAGATCGCGTGAGGCCATCGCCATCAGGCCACAGGCCGTCCCGGCGATCAGGTACAGGTCCCGGGTCTGGTCGGGCCGCTGGTGTCCCTCCAGCAGACCGAAGACGCGCTCCTGGATACCTGCCAGGTCATCGAGCAGGGTGGACAGCGGCTGCTGCAGGTAAGCGACGACCAAGCGGCGAAGATCGTCGAAGAGCTGGTCGAGCGTCTCAGCCCCGACGTTGGTCGCCTCGAACCGGGCGAGGAAGTCCCGAGCCCGATCGGCGCTCATCACGATCACCTGCCCTTCCCGGTCCGTCCGGACGGTACCCCGCCTCGTGGCCACCCCATTGGGCCGCCCGGAGGGTCGCAGCGCCCCGACGCCGTAGGGCGGGCCGAACAGCCGCACCACCGGCTCGCCGAACATCCGTTCCAGGATGCCCCGCGCTGACGGGTGGGGCAGGCTGTGCAGCTGGCCGGCTATCCACCGGTACGCCTGCCGATCGCTGAGCCCGGCCCCCTTGCCGACCCGTTCGTATTTCTGCCGGAACTCCTCCACGGTGAGGTGCCGCTGCCGGAGCAGTTGCTCGAGCCGCGTCCGTGGCACCTCGCACTCGGTCATTCTCATTTACCCTTCAGCGACAATTGGGAAGCTCGACATCAGCTACTGTGACATGTGTGCCGGGTTAGGTGACGGGGTTGGTGTCGTCGTGTAGCCACACCTGGTGTCCGGTGGGTGTGGCGGTGATGCCGATGTTCTCCCGTGCTGGTTTGCCGTTTCCGGTCCAGAGCGTGTGGACGTGTTCCAGCTCGTCCCAGAGTCGACGCGGGCCACCTTGTTCGACGTGGTTGGTGGCGGCGTCGTAGTACGCCCAGGAGCCGTCGGGGTGGACCAGCCACTGGACGTCACCGTCGTCGCGGCAGATGTCGGCACGCACTACTCCGGTCATGAGGAGGTCGGCCAAAATGGTCCATGCCGGGCCGTCGTCTTCGACAGGGCCGGGCAGGTTCGATGGGCGTTTGGTGCCTTCCTGCACAGATGCCGCTTTGACCATCTCCCACAGGTCGGGAGGGTGGTGAGCCCGCAGCGGCATGAATCCGCCGGAGTCGTCGAGGAGCCGCCCCGCGGCGGTACCGTCGTCTCGGACGGTGAGGCGGGCGAGGCTGCCGCCGAGGAGGTGCCGGTACAGGTTGGTCAGGATGACACCCCCGGGACGCACCTGCCTCAGCCAGGCCGGTGGGACCGCAGCTACCGAACATGTCGCCAGCAACCGGTCATACGGCGCGCCGGGTGCGTGTCCGTGGGCCCCGTCACCGGTGATTAGGGTGGGCGCGTATCCGGCGAGGTCGAGGTTGGCGCGGGCATGGGTGATCAGGTCGCCGTCCACGTCGACGGAGACCACCTGGTCGTCCCCGAGCCGGTGCGCGAGAAGGGCGGCGGTGTAGCCGGTACCGGTGCCGATCTCCAGCACGCGATGCCCGTCGCGTAGGTCGAGGGCCTCGAGCAGGGTGGCCATGAGGCTGGGTTGGGTGCTGGAGCAGGTGGGTTCGCCGCTGATCGGACCATGGTCGCGGGCGCGCCGCCACGCGGTGTCGTCGCCGTCAAGCTGGGTGGGCCACACCTGATTGCGGTACACCATGTCCAACCAGCCGGGGTCGGTGTCGTCGACGGCCTCGTAGGCTGCGCCGTCCGCGGTACGGGCGAAAAAGCGTGGCAGGAACACCTGCCGGGGCACCGCGATAAAGGCGGCCCGCCACGTCTCGGTGCTCAGCCAGGAGTGGTCGACGAGCTCATCGACCAGCGCGGTCCGCAGCTGCGTGGCATCAGTCATGAGCGGCTCCTCGGGTGAGCGCGTCGGCGATCGCAGCAGCGATGGGGAGCCCGGTGGCGTCCTGTAGCCAGGCCCATTGACCGTTGGGGTTGACCTCCAGGAATACCCATTCACCGTCTGGGGTGACGATCACATCCAGGGCAGCGAACCGCAGAAACAACACCTCCAACAAACCCAACACGCGATGCCGCACCGCCTCGGGCACGTCGACAACGGTATAGCGCAGGTTGTCGTAGTCGGTGCGCCAGTCAACAGCGGCGGCGGATGATGCGGTGTCGATGCGCACGGCGAACAACTCGTCATCAACGACCGTGAGCCGCACCTCGTATGCCTTGTCCACCCACGCTTGGAACAGGTGCGCGGTGACGGACACGGTGTCGGTGATGTCATCGGCGGTCAGGCGATTGGTGTAGACGAGCCGATAGTGACCCTCTTCGCTGACCCCGGTCGCGGACAGCGGCTTGTACACCACACGGCCGTGCTCCTTCGCGAACCGGCGCGCTTCGTCGGCATCGTTGGTGAGCAGCGTGTCCGGGACGGTCAGGCCCACCGCCCGGGCGGTTTGGAGCTGGACGGGTTTGTACTCCGCGCGGACGATGTCACAGGGATGGTTAAGCCACCTGGGCACCGCCGCCAGCACACCACCCAACCCCAACCGGGCCTCCATGGCCGCCCAGCGACGCTCCTGACCGCTCAGCTCGTCGGGGAACGCGAAAGCGGTGGGGCGCCGGTACCAGCCGCAGCCGATCTCACCTAGCGACACCTCACGGTCCGGGAGGCGAAGACTCCCGGACCAGCCTTCACCCAGCCGCGCGGCGAGCGTCAGGCAACGCGGGAAGTCACCGGGATCGCACCGGAACACCGGCACCCCGCGCTGCCGCAGCTCAGCCACCACATAGTCAGCGGTCACGTCGAACGGCTGCGTCACGACCAACACCGTAGGCTCGATCATGGCCGCTAGTCCTCGGTGTGGTCAGTGTCGGAGTCCATGCTCTGATGACCGTCAGAGGTACGAGTGTTCGTCTTCCCCGAGGCTTATTCACGGCCTAGGTCACGACGGACATCGTCGCAGGTCAGAGTACGTACCGGAAGATCAACTCTCGGCTCCTGAATAACCCTCCCCGTCGAGTGCTTCCCGAAAACCGGAGCACCAGTATCATCGACACCGATTTGGCGGTGCGGATCATAACGCAACCCCGCCAGATCAACCATCACAGCTGGCGACATTGTGGTGGCAAAACACAACCCAAAGGGCCGCACTTCCGGGCTACTTGGGACCGCGTCGGTCGACTCGATGAGGCCAAGACGCCTCCCCAACGGAATTTGATCAGCTGTGCGGAACAACGGGTCGTTCACCGTCACCGGCAGAACAACAGGCATCTATTCACTTCCTTACATGCATCTTTAGCGACTGGATGTAAACGCGGACATAATTCAATGACACCTCCTGCTATTATACTGTCACCGTAATCGAGCAGCCGATGAACCATCAAGTACTCGCCGTAACGTGTCCGCATCCAAAATTTGCTAGATGAGCTCTTCAGCTTGCCGGTCCCTGAACTCGACCGTTGACGGTTGCGGCGACAGGTGCAATCGTCGCTTGCCTCCTCATGACGGTGTCTTCGTTGCTGTCTGGTGGACCAGATCCGAGTTCGGCAGGGCGGGAAGCTCGGCCTGGAACAGCCGGTAGTGGGTGACGCTACAACCATGCGCACCAGGAGCTCCAGGAGTTTGCTACAGTTTGCTCGACAAGCTCACATCCACTCGAAGTAGTTGACTGATCTTCCCCGATGGAGGCAGAATCAATGTGCGCGAGCACCCTCATGTACTCTCCTAATGAAAGGGTTAATCATGCAGCTAACCTTCCTCGGCAAGGCGACTCAAGGTGGAGGCTCACCCACGTTGTTCGCCACCGATCGGTACACTTATGTCGTGCAGGGCTGGAGAGTGACAGGACAGCACGATAGTGTGGAGATCCCCAAGCGGTTACTGGCACACCTAGAGCCGGATACCCGCCTGGGCACAGAGTTACACGACACGGGGCGCGGTAGCTTCATCGTGTCGGGTGCTCCGGTCACTGATGCAGATGCGTTGTCACAGATGGACATCCCAGGTCATGAAACCTGCGTCGAAGTCCGTAAAGAAAAGGAGGGTAAAACTGGTGGAGCTGCTACAGGGTAAGGTGTTCGACGACCTGTTCCGCACCTTCAACCGTCGCGCATTTCATCTGGAGGTGCAAGACAGCTATCACACCCCAGAAGAGGCCGATCCATTTAATCTGTTTCTGACTGAGCAGTCGGATGATCTCGCTTGGCATCAGCCGTGGCTTAATCTCGTCCGGGAAGTGAGCAGCGCAGGTAAAAGCATCATGAGGGCGCGGGTTGTCACGGTTCCTCACGGCGACTACACGCGATGGGGGCTCACTGTAGCCCCGCACAATATCGCCGCTGGCGAAGACATCCGCTGGTTACCGCGACATCTCATCGAATCCACCGAGTTGACTTCTAATGATTATTGGCTGTTCGACGATGACCGTGTGGTTTTCACCTTGTTTGAGCCTAGTGGCCGCTTTGTCGGTGGGGCCGCCACTACTGATCCGGCATTTGTTGAGCACTGCCGCAAGGTACGAGATCGAGTGTGGCAAGCGGCCATCCCGCATCATCAGTATATAGCCAGCAAATACGTCTCAGCGTAGAGCCACACATCGTGGCCAATTCGGTTCACCAAGCACGAGAAGCCCTCGGTCACCGACTACGAGAGATTCGCAGAGATGCAGGGCTTACCGGCAGAAAACTCGCAGGGCTTGCCGGTTGGCACAGCTCCAAAGTTTCCAAAATAGAATACGGCAAGCAAAACCCGTCCGAAGACGACATTTACACTTGGTGTCGTCACACTGGGGCGAACGACCAAATACCGGATCTGATCGCCACCGTTCGCCACATCGAGGCTATGTATGTGGAATGGCGACGGATGCTGAGCGCCGGAACCCGACGTCGCCAACGAATATCCCGTACGTTAGAGGCCAAAACCCGGTTGATGCGCTGGTATGAACCACTGCTGATACCCGGCATTCTGCACACTTCTGAATACGCCGCGGAGGTCATACGCCGGGTTATTGATTTCTACCAGATCCCCGACGACCTTGATGCTGGGGTTGCCGAACGGATAGCGCGGCAACAAATCCTCTATAGAGGCGATCATCGATTCCACTTCATCATCGCCCACCAAGCCTTGCTCACCACAGTCGGCGATACCGATGTGATGATCGGACAGCTCGAACGGCTTCTTGCCGTCATGTCATTACCACGCGTCAGCATCAGAATTCTTCCCGCTCGCGCCGACTATCGCGTACCCACTAACCAGTTCATCATGTACGACAACCGCTTGGTGCACGTGGAGACGATCTCCGCGGAACTGACCATTAGCCAACCACGAGAAATCGCTCTCTATAGCAGGACATTCCACGAACTCACCAGACAAGCCGTTTGCGGAAAACCGGCACGAGCACTTATAGCCACAGCGTTGAACGACCTACGAAACGACCCACTACCCCCGTAGGCATTGATTTCTTACAGACTAATGACCGTCCGCTATGCTGACCCAGACCATGATCGGGGGTGGACAGGATGGCGACCCGCCGCGATGGCCTCTCGGCCCGCCGCGAGGCGTTGGGCCATACCCAGGAGACGCTCGCGCAGAAGCTCGATGTCGAGTTCTCGACCGTCGGACGGTGGGAGCGGGGTACCTTAACCCCGCAGCCCTGGCGACGACGCGCCCTGGCCGACGCTCTGCAGGTGTCCCTCGATCAGCTGAACACACTGCTGAACCCGACCGTCGCACCATCGACATCCGGTGAGCTAGCGACCAGCCGACGCACGGTCGTCGCCGACGCTGCCCTGTTGACCGGCGCCGTCGTCGCGGAACGGTGGATCGATTACAACGCGTGGCAGCTGGGCGTCGACGCGACCGGCACCGTCCAGTTCCCGGTCTCGCACGGGACGCCGCAAGACCGCACCGAGCACGTGCGCACCACCGCAACGCTGATCGACGATCTCCACCGCCGCTACCAGGCCACCCGGTACGGCGATGTCGCCCGCACGCTGCCGGCGTTGACCGACACGGTGGGCGCCTTGGTAGCGGACGGCACCTCCGATCAGCGCCGCGAGGCGAGCGCGCTGCAGTGCAGCATGGAGATCGTGGCGGCCAAGCTGGCGACCAAAGTCGGCGACGGCCCGGCCGCGCACGCCGCAGCCGAGCGCGCTCGTCTCGCCGCGGAGGCCGCCGATGACGTCTTCGGGCAGGTGGCCGCAGCGTATGAACTGACATTGTCGCTGCTACGGCTCGGTCGATCCGAGGAGGCCGAGCAGACGGCGGTCATCGTCGCCGCGACCATCCACGGAAGCGACCCGCAAAGCTTGACTTGGCGGGGCAATCTGACGCTGATCAGCTCGATCATCGCGGCACGCCGTGACGACGCAACCGAAGCACGACGTCGCCTGGACCACGCCGAGCACCTTGCCACTCGGCTCGGAGGCGACGCCAACATCGGCTTCACCGCGTTCGGCCCGACGAACGTCCAGATCCACCGCATGTCCGCGGCTGTGGCACTGGACGACCCCTACGGGGTGCTCGCGATCGGTGAGCACCTCGACGTCACCGCGATGCCGGTGGGACTCAACGGGCGCTGTGCCCGGCTCCACCTCGACAGCGCCTGGGCCCACATCCACCTCGACGACGACCCCCTGGCCCTGATCCACCTGCTGGAGACCGAGCGGATAGCTCCCGAACTCGTCCGTACCTACCCAACCGCCCGCGCGCTCATCGAGGACCTGCTGGCCCGCAAACGCCGTCGTATGATTCCCGCCCTGCGGGGCCTCGCCCACCGCGCAGGAGTGTGGGTGTGATCGATCACCCGAGATGGGTCTACCTGGTGGTCTCGGCGGCACCCCCGGTGCTACGCATCGAAGAGTTCATCACACGCCTGTCTGACGACGGCTGGCAGGTGTGTCTGCTCGCGACGCCGACAGCGGCCTCGTGGATCGACCTCGACGCCCTCACTGCGAGCACCGGATGCCGGACCCGGGTGACTGCGCGCGCTCCCGGTCAGCAGCGCTCCCTGCCCCGGGCCGACGCCATCGTCGCGGCCCCGATGACCTTCAACTCGATCAACAAGTGGGCCGCGGGCATCAGCGACTCGATGGCGCTGAGCGTGCTCAACGAGATACTCGGCGCGGACGTCCCGATCATCGTGGCGCCATGCGCCAAGGCCCTGTTACGTCAGCACCCCGCCTACGCCCACAGCGTGGCACGACTTACCGCCGCCGGGGTGACGATACTGGATCCGGATGCTGTGACCACCCGCGGAGACGACGGCCTGGCCACCCTCGAGTGGTCCCACATCATGTCCGCACTGACAGCACGCATTACATACTGAGTCCACGATAGATCCGGTATTCGGAGATCGGACACCAGACCGTCACCCCACCACATCGGCCATCCCGAGCTGGCGAACGACTACATGCGCCGCCTCGCCAAGAGCCTGCGCGGGCACGAGTCCCAGCGATGACCGCAGCCACGCCCGCCCGCCACGAAGACTCAGAACCTGTTGGTAAACGCCTTCAGGTGGCTGATCTGTCCGGTCTCGGCGGGGTGGGTATGGGGGACGGGCGTCGCCTCACCGAGGTGGTGGTGGGTTGCCGGTGGCGTGGCGTACCAACCGCCTGGTTATGATCATGGTGGGTGGCCGCTGGCCCATGGCTTCGTGAGGGGCGGGTGACCGCTCATCGTCACAGCTCATACGGCGGTGACGCATCAGCCAGCCGATGTCGGTTCCACCATCGGCGGGTGGCATCACGGACCTGGGGTGTGGTCGGTGCGTGTGACCACGGTGACCCTCAACCGCCTTACCCCGATCACCCAGACCACCTGGGTCCGCTGTGGTTCACCGACAGACTCTCTCGGAAAAATCTTGAAAATGTTCTCCGGGGCGGTGGTC
>Ga0136634_10000058_pt1 | contig 49975 bp, 36 predicted proteins | sample AntDrymUQ8332106_2_FD_104654 | JGI IMG/M metagenome (GOLD analysis project Ga0136634, IMG submission 104654) | Polar desert sand microbial communities from Dry Valleys, Antarctica - metaG UQ833 (21.06) | ecosystem: Environmental > Terrestrial > Soil > Desert | place: Antarctica: Dry Valley... | reverse complement strand
AGTATCTTCAATTACCGGAACTGCTTTACTGTCACCAGGTAAATTACTTAGCAACCCAAGACCTGCCTTACGAAGCGTCCATATTTTTTTGGTGTCATCACCAGACAGTAACGGAAAATGATATCCCAACCCTTCCGCTCTCATGTCTGATTCTACCTGGCGGGCTAGAATAAGTATTTCTTCTTTTGTAGAACGCGCAAATTCAATAACCAGGATAGCTCCCGGATCGCCCTGTACGAAAAAGCGGTTTTTATTTTGTTCGATGTTATCTTTTGTACATTCAAGTATATAATGATCTATTAATTCGCTTGCACTGGGATGATAACGCAACGCAATTAGATTGGCTCTTAATGCCTCATCAATACTATTGAAATGAATGCATAATAAACCCGTTTCTGTGGGAGGGAGGGGTACCACATTCAATTTTATTTCGGTAATGAAGACCAGCGTACCTTCTGATCCTGCAATTAACCGGCAAAAATTAAAGTCGGGCCCGCCTGCTGTAAATGGTGCAGTATCCAGGAGCATGTCTATTGCATATCCTGTATTGCGCCTTTCAATACTTTTTTTAGGAAATTCCTTTCGTATCTCTTGCTGGTTATCATAATTTCCCAACAAACTGCGCACCGTTTTATAGATCTCAGCCTCCAACCCCGAACCATCACACTTGTTATGAAAATCATCCAGATTCATAGATTTGAATTCTGTTTCTGTTCCATCGCTTAAAAGGGCTTTCACCTCCAGCAAGTGTTCGCGTGTGCTCCTGTAAACGACAGAATTGGAGCCGCAGGAGTTATTTCCCACCATGCCTCCGATCATAGCCCGATTGGCAGTAGAAGTTTCAGGTCCAAAAAATAAACCGTGTGATTGTAGAAATAAATTTAATTCATCCCGAATAACCCCCGGCTGCACCCGGACCCATTTTTCCTCTGCATTAAGTTCTATTATCTTGGTAAAATATTTCGATACGTCTACTATTATTCCCTTACCTACAACCTGACCAGCAAGTGATGTTCCTGCTGTTCTTGGAATCAGGGATGTTTTTTCGGTAAAAGCGAAAGAAATTAATTTTTTGATATCTGCTGTAGATTTAGGAACTGCTACAGCAAGCGGCATTTCCCGATATGCAGAAGCGTCAGTTGCATATAAAATACGCATGGTGTTATCATCATATAATTCTCCTTCTAACTGATTCGCTAACTGTTGCAGTTTTAGCCTCATTCTCGGGTTTCCATTTTAACAGGTCGCAAAAATAGTTTCTTTTTTAGTTTATAAGCAGAAAGCCTTTAATGTCATTATAGAAGTTATTTATGGGCTGTCAAATTTGTTGGTTTCGATTCCTTTCTTATAGGCAAATAATGCTCAAAACCAGTTTTTTGCCGTTGAGAGTGTATATTCGAATAAATGAGGGGTTTTGTAAAAAATACAGCAAAGAAATTTTGGGCAACTCTTACACTGTTATCTGTTGAGCTGATTATTATATTAGTTCTATTTGTCCTTTCTTTTTTTGTATTTGTATTTATTGCCCGAAGAATTTTTTGGCAAGAAAAAGATGAGTTTGATTATGTGGTATTTGATTTTATGAAACCACTTATTAATGAACTTCGTACTGATACCATGGAATTTTTCACTTTCCTGGGTACGCACACTTTTTTGATCCCAATGAATTTTTTGTTGATAGCATACTTTCTATTTATTAAGCGACATCGTTGGTATTCTATTACAATACCAGTTGTTTCATTAGGAGGGGTGTTATTAATGTTTATTTTGAAAAACCTCTTTGGTCGCCCGCGGCCCGGAGATCCCCTATTGCGAACTGTGAGCGGATTGAGTTTCCCCAGTGGACACGCCCTGGTTAGTGTTGCGTTCTATGGATTGTTAATATACCTGGTGTGGCAGAATGTATCACATAAAATCCTTCGCTGGATTTTAGTCTTCCTGTTAATACTTCTTATATTGATCATTGGAGTTAGCCGGATATACCTGAGGGTGCATTATGCAAGTGATGTCCTGGCAGGTTTTGCAATGGGGCTTTTATGGCTGATACTCTCCATTTCCGTGGTAAGAAAAATAGAAGGCTATACCCGAAAAGAGATAGCTCCTTCTATTGATGAAACAACAACCACACCTTAGAATTATAATGTTCATGTCAAATTCGCATCATATGCTCTGGTTTATCAGCTTAGTATTAGTATGGGCCTGTCAAAAGAATATAAAGGAAGCTCAGCCGCCTTTCGAAAAAGCCCCCCTGTCGGTAACAGTTAACAATTCTATAGTAGAGGCTTCAGGAATTGCCAGTAGCCAAATCAATCCAGGTTACTTATGGGTTCATGAGGACAGCGGAACCCCACCCCAACTTCAGCTATTAAAAAAAGACGGTACCCTCGCAAAAACCATGAGTATTAATGGTGCCATTAATATAGATTGGGAAGATATGGCATTATCCAAGGGTCCAAACCCATCAATAGACTATGTTTATTTAGGAGATATTGGCGACAATAACCTGGTTCGTACCGAATATATGGTTTACAGATTTGCAGAACCGGGATTATCAGTAAATACAATCTCAACATATGATAAGATCCGGTTTAAATATGCAGATGGTTCGCATAATGCAGAGGCAATAATGGTTGATAATCTTTCAAAAGACATTTATATTATTACAAAATCCGATAATCCTTCGCGGGTTTACAAATTGCCTTATCCCCAAAGTGTAACATCGTTAAACAGTGCCACTTTCATAGGAGCTTTAACTTTCGGAGGCGTAACCGGAGCGGCTATATCTGTAGATGGGAAAGAAATAATTATCAAAACATATCCTGCCTTGAATTATTTTTTAAGGAAGGCAGGTGAAACTATTGAAGAATCATTAAAAAAAACATCGGTGATCCTTGACTATCAATTAGAGCCACAGGGTGAAGCAGTTGGATTTGCAGCTGATAACTCAGGGTTTTATACTCTCAGTGAAAAAGCTTTCTCGTCCTCAGTAAAATTAAATTTCTACAAAAGAAAATGATCTACATAGCCTGAGCAACTATTCCCTGAGAAGTTATGCTCATATGGCTTTCATCGTAAACACATTCTCCATTTCGAATGATAAGTACCTGGGGAGACTCATGGAAGACTTGAAATTCTTCAGCTATTTTATTCGAAAGTATTCGATTGTGAATGATATCAAGAAAATAACAATCAACATCGGGGGGGAGTTTTCCTTTTTCTAACCTGCTTTTTACTACTCCACTGATTCCGCATCTAATGCTATGTTTAAAAATTACCTGCGAGCGGAAAGAGGACTTTGCTTTGATCTCCTGCAACTGGTGCTCATTTTCTAAAGGTATCCAATTCATGTATTGAACTTTGATTCATTCATCCTAATAATATGCCAGTAAAACCAGTGTGCCTTTTGTAATGCGAATTATCTTTTAGATCATTTTTGAGGTAGAATTACCTCATTATAATTATAGAGGTTAAATTCCGTGTTTAAGACAAGAAAAAAGGTTACCTGCGGGGGTAACCTTTGAATTCAGCATTAAATGATTTTAGCGTCCGCCGTATCCAACCATTCCGTGTGTTCCTTTACAACCCTTTTGAGCACTACAAGAGGAAATTGTAACCATAGCTGCGATAGCAAAAAATGCAATAAATAGTGTCCTTTTCATTTTTGTGGTATTTAAAGTTAAACTAAGCCTGATGTCAAAAGGGCCTAAACGATCATCAGGTGATTCAAAGGAGCAGACTAAAGATTAAGTAAGTGGAAATCGGAAGGATTGGATGAATGAGACTTCAAAATAAACACTTAATTTCTGTTTATGCAAATAACTGGGCCCTGAATGTTAAAAAAATTTCCTAATATATTGTGCTTTGAATACTTTAGCACAAATCCATTCTATGGAAGTACATTTTATTGCAATTGGGGGGAGTGTAATGCACCAATTAGCATTAGCCTTAAAAAACAAAGGTTATTTGGTAACTGGCAGTGATGACGAAATATTTGAACCCGCGAAATCTAATCTTTCAGCCCGGGGATTACTTCCTGAAGAAAACGGGTGGTTTCCTGAAAAGATCCATTCCAAACTTGACTCCATTATTCTGGGGATGCATGCAAAACAAGATAATCCCGAGCTTTTAAAAGCCCGCAAAATGGGGTTAAAAATTTATTCATTTCCAGAATATATTTATCAGGAAAGTCTATCTAAAACCCGGGTTGTTGTAGGAGGAAGTCATGGTAAAACTACCACAACCTCCATGATCATGCATGTGATGAAGCACGCGGGCAAAAACTTTGATTACCTGGTCGGGGCCAGGCTGGACGGTTTTGATCAATCCGTTAACATTACAAATGCACCGGTAATAATTTGTGAGGGCGATGAGTATCCGGCAAGTACTATAGAAAAACGACCTAAATTTCATTTTTTATTTCCTCATATTGCTATCCTTACCGGCATTGCCTGGGATCATATCAATGTATTTCCAACGTTTGAATTTTATCTGGAGCAATTCCAGATTTTCATTAATAAAATTGAACCGGGGGGACTACTTATCTATAATGAAACAGATCTGGTCCTAAACAATCTTGTACTTGAAAATAAAAGAACCGATCTCCGATACCAGCCTTATGGTTTGCCTGAACATGTTATCGAAGAAGGCAGCACGCAGGTCACCCTTGAAAATGAAACTGGCAGTTTAAGCGTTTTTGGTAATCATAACCTGTTGAATCTTCACGCTTCATTTTATGTATGTAAGAATTTAGGAATACTCACCAAAAATTTTATTGAAGCCATCAGCTTTTTTACTGGCGCCTCCAAACGTTTAGAAGTACTAGGGAAAAATGATGACACGATCGTTTTTCGGGATTTTGCGCATGCTCCATCCAAAGTGAAAGCAACCATTGAGGCAGTGAAACAGCAATTTCCACATAGGAAATTGATCGCAGCATTAGAATTACATACCTATAGTAGTTTGAATGAAAAATTTATGAATGAATACCAGGGAGCTTTGGATAAGGCAGATGAAGCGGCCGTATTCTATTCAACACACGCCCTTTCACTTAAGAGACTTCCAGATCTCCCAGCTGAAAAAGTGCAGCAAGGGTTCGGAAAGAAAGGCTTGGTAGTTATTAACAGACGTGAAGAATTGGAAAAATGGCTCCATTCTTTTGAGTATAAAAATACAAACCTTGTTTTGATGAGTTCAGGTAATTATGATGGGGCAGATATGCTTACATTTGCAAACCTGTTCACAAAAAATAAACGCTGAACCACCACAGTGTGACCCAATAACTATGTTACAGTTAACCAAGCCACTGGCTATAATTGATGTAGAAACCACCGGACTTAATGTAAGCGTAGATAGAATAGTTGAAATTGCTATTGTTCGAATTTCAACCGACGGTAGTAAAACGGTCAAACGTAAGTTGCTCAATCCCGAAATGCCGGTCTCAAAAACATCCAGTGATATTCATGGCATTACTAATGAAATGTTGAAGGATGCGCCAACATTTAAACAGTTGGCGAATGAAATAAAACAATTTTTGGAACATTGTGACCTGGCAGGATATAATTCCAATCGATTTGATATTCCTTTATTAGCTGAAGAATTTTTAAGGGTAGGCCTCGATTTTGACTTTAAAGGCAGAAAACTTCTGGATGTACAGAAGATTTTCCATATGATGGAACAGCGAACATTAAGCGCCGCGTACAAATTCTATTGTGATCAGAACCTCGAAGATGCGCATAGCGCAGAAGCCGATGCCTCAGCTACCTGGAATGTATTACAGGCACAAATTCAAAAATACCCGCAACTAGGAATCACCATCGAATCAATTATCCAATGCATAGGGGAGGATTGTATTGTTGACTTTGCACGCCGTATGATTATGGATAACGGAGTAGAAATTTTCAATTTTGGAAAACACAAAGGCCGGCCGGTAGCAGACGTGTTAAAGGCGGAACCACAATATTATGATTGGATGATGAAAGGTGACTTTCCACTACACACGAAACAGAAACTTACCGAAGTGTTCAATCGTATCATGTTAAAGAAGGGCTAAATTAAAACCGTGGAAACTTGTCTTAAAAATCGATTCTGAAAAATTGTACATTCGTATCCATACTTCTGACTTGGAAAAGATCGTAATAATACCAACATATAACGAAAAAGAGAACATCGCCAATATTATTGACGCAATATTTTCATTAAAAGAGAATTTTTATATTTTAGTCATTGATGATAGTTCCCCTGATGGAACTGCACAAATTGTTCGTGGATTACAGGCTAAATATCCATTACAGTTATATCTGGAAGAAAGAAAGGGCAAGTTAGGATTAGGAACTGCGTACATATACGGATTTAAATGGGCAGTAGAAAAAGGCTTTCTCTATATATTTGAAATGGATGCTGATTTTTCGCACAATCCAAATGACCTGCGTAGGCTATACGAAGCATGTAAAACGCATGGTGCGGATGTTGCGATCGGATCCCGGTATATTAAGGGAGGTGGAACTGTTAACTGGCCGAAGAACCGTATTTTACTTTCTAAAGGTGGTTCATTATATACCCGGTTAATCACCTGGATGCCTGTTAAGGATACTACTGCAGGTTTTGTTTGTTATAAAAAAGAAGTGCTTGAATCCATTAATCTCGATGAGATCCGTTTCCTCGGATATGCCTTTCAAATTGAAATGAAATTCGCAGCATGGAAGCTCGGATTTAAGATAAAAGAAGTGCCCATTATTTTTGAAGACAGAAAGTATGGTGTATCGAAGATGCATAAAGGAATTGTGAAAGAAGGAATTCTTGGAGTACTAAAATTACGTTGGTATAGTTTGTTTAAAGATTACCACAACCGGGTTAAAAATAATGGGAACACTTCCGAATTTACTCCTCCACCGCGTGAAGAGGCGTTAGCTAAAACCAAATAACTTCATCATTGAAATGGAATAGCAGTTATTGAATGGAGATCATTTTGGTATTTCCAATTCACTTTTACTGCGCTACATATTCTAATTTCCAATTCACGATTTTGTAACTTTTGCGCATCTTTGATGTCCATGCGAAAAGCATTCTTTCAATTACATACTGCTGTTTTTCTTGCGGGTTTCACCGGAATTCTGGGGAGGTTAATAACCCTGAATGAAGTATTACTGGTGTGGTACCGGCTATTGATTTCAGTTCTCACTTTATGGGTTCTCTACTATTTTAAAAAGCCGATTCAACGTATTGGGGCAAAGGATCTCTATAAAATTTTTGCAGTAGGTTGTGTAGCTGCCTTGCACTGGGTAACATTTTATGCAAGTATTAAAAGTGCCAATGTATCCGTTGCCCTGGTGTGCTTTTCTTCGATTGGATTTTTCACTGCTGTCATGGAACCGGTCATTATGCATCATCGCATAAATATTGCAGAGATTTTATTAGGTGTACTTACCATCGCGGGAATTTATATTGTTTTCCATTTTGAGCCGCAATTTAAAACTGGTATTATATTGGGTATACTCTCCGCATTTTTAGGTTGCTTATTTCCCATTTTCAATAAGAAGCTGTTGAAAAGCATATCTCCGGAAACGGTTACCCTGTTTGAACTTACTGGTGGTTTCATATTTATAACAATCCTGATGCCCGTGTATATGCAATTTTTTCCACCGGTTCATTTTATCCCCGGATGGAGTGATATGGGCTGGCTTTTGGTGTTAAGCCTGTTGTGTACTGTGGTGGCATTTAATTTATCGATGAAAGCATTACAAAAGATTTCTGCATTTACAGTAAATCTTACCTACAATCTCGAACCTCTTTATGGGATATTACTGGCTTTTATTTTTTTCAGAGAGGATCAATTAATGAAGGAAAGCTTTTATGTAGGTTTGTCACTCATCGTTATTTCTGTGATGATTCAAACAATGCTGATCTACCGAAAGCATCAACGAGTACGGTGACGGATCTAAAGATATTGTTATGCTGCGTTCCCGGAAATATATCTTACCAGGGTTCTTTTCGCAATTGGCAGTAAAGTTTCATCAATCGGAAATGTGAGTTCAGTTTCGATGGAATACACTGCAGGATTTGGAAAATCTTTTTTAGTACGGATCAACTCTGCCTTAATATTTTCATAAGTATTTACAATATTTCTTTCCCAGTGGTCAATAAATTCTGTTCTTATTGATCGATACTTTGCATCATGTTTTTCAAAAAAACTTAACCGATACTGGTAAACCCGGGTATTCCTGTATGTTCCTTCACTGAGGAAAAAGTAACCTTCATGAATCTCCAGCGGAATAAGACCTACCGGGAATATCGTAATCTTATCCTCTACAAATTCATAAATCTCAGTGCCATTTGAAATAGCGGTTTTTATTTTGCCCGTAGAATAATTAATAATTTCTTCCAGTTCTTGCATGAGCTCATCATCTTCTATCATCTGCTCATACAACAATTGCAGTTTTTCCATTTGCACCCCTGTAAATTTTTTCGGGAATTGTTCCTGAAGAAATTTTTTGTTTTCCCGGAACGCTACTAGATTATTATAATGAAAAATGACATCTGCTAATTGTGGATAGAGTTTGTTTTCGTTAAAGTATATATTCACTTCCTTTAAATAAGCGAGTAATGTATACTTCTTTAACTCAAAGTCAATATATCCATCAGCAAACCAGGTTTCGGATAATGTTTTCATTTTTTACGATTTGTAAAGTGGTATATGAATATACAAAAAATGACAGGTATATCTAAATTGCGCTTAATTTTAAAAAGTTAAATACTATTATGCAAAAAGTCATTAACCTTTTCATTATCGCTACTTGTTTAACGTCGTGCAGTCAGACTTATTATATTGTTAGACATGCGGAAAAATCAATCCCCTCCTCAGGTATTATGATGGCTACCCCGGATGATCCGCCATTAAGCGATGCAGGATCAAAAAGAGCTGAAGCTTTAAAGGAAATATTGAAAAATAAGAAGATCCGGAATATATATTCCACAAATACCAAACGAACCCTTCTAACTGCTGAACCTTTAAGTAAATATTCCGGATTAAGCATCAAAACATATGGTCCCAGGCCAGATTCAATATTTATAAATCAATTGAAACAACTAAGTGGAAATACTGTAATAATCGGGCATAGTAATACCGTTGATGATCTTGTAAATGGGCTGATTAATCAAAACAAAGTAACAGATCTGGCAGATTCTGAGTATGACAATTTATTTATCGTGAAGTATAAACTTTTTTTGGGGAAAAAGATCATTTTTACGAAGAAGCAATATTAGAATATTAGTACGTACAAAACCTTAACCTATTAAAATTAACGTATGCATAAGCGCTGTTTTGAATTCATAAATTTCTCAAAACATCTCATTGATTGAGGCTCTTAATCCGAGGTTCATTTGACCACCATCTACTACAAACATGAAGTCAATAATTTGCATTTTCTTTTCCATATCACTGCTCATTGTGGTTTCGCTTGAGGCCCAACAATTCGGGGGAACACCATCTTCCCTTAAATGGAAACAAATCAATACGGATACAGTTCGTATTATTTTTCCGCGTGGCCTTGAACCTCAGGCACAGAGGGTTGCTGGTATTTCGCATAGTCTTTCTACGAATGCCGTTAATTCCATTGGCCTTAGGATACAGAAAATAAATATTGTACTACAGAATCAAACCACCATTTCTAATGCCTATGTTGGACTCGGACCGTATCGCAGCGAGTTTCAATTAACACCCGCGCAAAATAGTTTCGTACTCGGAAGTCTCCCCTGGATAGAGAGTCTCGCCATCCACGAATACCGCCATATAGAACAGTATAACAATTTCAGAAATGGAATAGCATCCATATTTTATATTCTATTCGGAGAGGAAGGCCAGGCATTAGCCAATGCTCTCACTGTTCCGGATTGGTTTTTTGAAGGAGATGCTGTATACCAGGAAACACTCCTGAGCCGGCAGGGACGTGGAAGGCTACCGTATTTCTTTAACGATTATCGATCCCTCTGGGCGGCAGGTAAAAAATATTCGTACATGAAATTACGTAACGGGTCCTTTCGAGATTTTACACCCGGTCATTATCCGCTGGGATATATGCTTGTTGCATATGGACGCGAAAAATACGGGGATGATTTTTGGAAAAAAGTAACCACTGACGCTTCGAGATGGAAGGGATTATTCTATCCGTTTCAGAAAGCCACAAAAAAACACTCTGGTGTACCATTTAAGGAGTTCCGGCAAGGCGCCTTTAATCTTTTTAAATCACAGGATTTTGATGCATTGAAGACTCCAACTCACTTTGTTGCGGATCAGGAATATCCCTACTGGATCGATACGGCAACGATCGTGTATCTGAAAACAAGTTACAAGGAGATTCCAAAATTCGTGATCCGCTCCAATAATAGAGAAAAGAAAATACGAACAAGGGATTATTCTACAGACAACTATTTCTCTTACAAAAATGGAAAAATTGTCTATGCATCGTTAAGACCCGATATACGTTGGGGATGGAGAGATTACAGCGAATTAAAATTATTAGATGTACAAAATGGTTCCCAGAAAACCTTGACCACTAAATCCAAATATTTTTCTCCTGATATTTCCGAAGATGGTAAACGTATAGTCGCCGTTAATGTGGATGGTGCTGGAAACAGTGCATTGCATTTATTAAATGGGAAAAATGGTTCCCTGGAGAAAAAGCTTCCAAATCCAGAAGATTTATTTTATACCTATCCAAAATTCTACACAAACAATAAAGTGGTCAGCCCCGTACGAAGTCCTGAAGGTAAAATGTCTATTGCAGTAATAGATCTTGCCAGTGATAGCACAAGGTTTATTTTACCGTTTGGGTGGACTGTAATTGGGTTTCCGGCAGTGTATCATAATTCCATTTATTTCACTGCCTCCTATAACGGGACAGATAAAATATTTCGCTGGGAGAATGATCTTCTCTTTATTGTAAATGAAACAGTAGCTAATCCTCACCATACGGGCGACTATCAAATAAATATTTTAAATGATAAATTAGTCTGGACTAGGTTCACAGCAAATGGTTACCAGCTGATGTTTGCTAAAAAATGGGATTCAAGCGAATCAAGCTTTCCTGCCGGGAAATTCTTAACTCAGGAATCAAATTTTGGTGTTAAGTTAATTTCAGATCCAGTAAATGAGTTTTTAACGGAACACAGAGATTTGAATTATAAAATTACTCATTACCCAAAATCATTCAGGCTTTTTAATTTCCATAGCAGACGCCCATATGTCAATGATCCTGATTTTGGTTTTTCTTTAGTAAGTGAAAATGTACTTAACACCCTGCAGTCAGAAGTTTATGCAAATTATAATCGTAATGAACAGTATAAACAAATTGGATTATCAACGGTGTATGGCGGCTGGTTTCCTGTATTAAAACTAGGTACTCAATATACATTTGAACGCAATGCAAGGATCCGAACCAATGCCCCGTCCACCTTCTGGAATGAGTGGGAGTCCAGTGTGGGGGTATCGGTGCCTTTAAATATCAGTAAGGGAAAAAGGTTTACTTATCTTACTGCAGGCAGTGATATTATTTATAATAAAAGATATTTCACAGGTTTTTATAAAGATAGTTTTGAAAACCGTGCTTTTGGATACATGAGTGCCTCCCTCAATTTTTCAAACCAGATTCAAAAAGCTCGCCAACAAATTCATCCAAGGCTTGCTCAAACACTGTTGTTGAATTATAAAAAATCGATTACAAGTCAGGAAGGAAATCAATTACTGGCATCAGGGAATTTGTATTTGCCTGGTTTTTTCATCAATCATAGTATTGTTTTGCAAGGTGCTTGGCAGCGCAGAGATACGTTGAATAATATCCGTTTCTCTAACAGCTTTCCATTTTCGCGGGGATATGCTACTAATAATTTTCACCAAATGTGGAAAGCAGGTGCGAATTATCATTTCCCATTGGTATATCCTGATTGGGGGTTTGGTAATATTGTTTATTTCCTTCGGCTCCGAAGTAATATTTTTTTCGATCATACCCAAATAGCAGATTACAACACTGCAAAAAAACGGGTTACCCTCCATTTTCGTTCTTGCGGAACAGAAATTTACTTTGATACCAAATGGTGGAACCAGTTACCTGTAAGTTTTGGTTTAAGGTACAGTCGGCTCCTTGATAGTGATCTTGAAGGTAGAGGAGCAAATCAGTTTGAGTTTATATTACCGGTAAATTTATTAAGCAGGTGATTTGATACTTCCCCCAGCTTAGGCCTGCCCCGGCTCAGAACCGTGGCATGGCTAAAAACCAAAGTATTTATAATTTTGTCAACGTTTCCTCAATTCCTGTAATTTTTAATTGCGTATCTGCTTTTTTCTTTTGCTCCAGAGCTAAAACTTCGGGTTTTGCATTTTGTACAAAACGTTCGTTGCTCAATTTTTTTTCTACGGCAGATAAAAAGCCTTTTAAATATTCAAGGTCCTTTATCAATAATTCTTTCTGAGCGGTTTTATCAATTACTTTGTTCGCATGTAAAAAAAATGTTCTTTCAGCGGAGGTTGCTATAATTTCATTTTTCGAATACTCTTCGGAGTCGGTTGTCGCTTGTGAGGGTTCCCAAAAAATAGTATTGGTTTGCTTTTGAAGTAGATTTAATAATGATTTGTTTTCAGAATATATTTCCCGAACAATGGAGTTACCCATGAATTTAATTTGCTCGATATTTTTTATTTCATTTTTTTTACGTGCATCTCTTATAGCCGTGATATCCTGTTTTAATTGAATACCCTGATTTAAAATATCTTGATTCAGCTTCCCCGGTGCTGTGAGTTGTTTTACACAGATATCATCATCTCTATCCTTTAATAAATGATACAGTTCTTCAGTTATAAATGGCATAAACGGATGTAACAATTGCATCAAATCTTCAAAGAACAAAATGGTTTGTTCATAAACGGTAGTCTCTATGGGCTTCTCAAACCCGGGCTTCACCCATTCAAGATACCAGCTACAGAAATCATCCCATATTAAGGAATAGATCGTTTTTAGCGCCTCACTTAATTTGAATGCTGACAGCATTTTTTCCACTTCGGTACTTACTTCTGTTAACCTGTTTTGAAACCAGGAAATGGCAAAATCGGAGGAAAGATTATTATTCTCAGCATGGGTGCCCTGGCGTTCGCTCCACATTCTTACCAGCTTCAATGCATTCCATAATTTGTTATTGAAGTTTCGACCCTGATCAGGCGATCCGTCGTCAAATAAAAGATCGTTACCAGCAGGAGAGGACACCATTATTCCAAATCGAACAGCATCGGCCCCATATCTTTCAATCATTTGAAATAAATCAGGAGAATTCCCCAGACTCTTACTCATTTTCCTACCCTGTTTATCACGAACCATCCCTGTAAAATACACATCGCTGAATGGTTTCTCACCCATGTATTCCATTCCGGCCATGATCATCCTGGCTACCCAAAAAAACATAATATCCTGCCCGGTCACCAGTACAGCTGTGGGATAATAATATTTAATTTCCTCATTGCCCGGTTGAGAAATTCCTTTGAATACTTCAATCGGCCATAACCATGACGAGAACCAGGTATCCAAAACATCTTCGTCTTGTTTTAAATCGGCCCCGGATATTGAATATTGAATTTTGAATTCTTCCCTGGCCTCTGTTTCTGTTTCCGCTACTACAAATCTTCCACTTTCATCATACCAGGCAGGGATCCTTTGACCCCACCATAATTGCCTGCTAATGCACCAGTCTTTCACATTTTCCAGCCAATATTTATAGGTTGCTAAAAATTTTTCACCTGGATGAATATTAATTCTTCCTTCTGTTACTTCCATCAAAGCCTTGTCGGCGAGGGACCGCATCGAAACAAACCATTGTGTTGAAATACGGGGTTCTACAACGGCATTAGTACGCTGACTATACCCCAATCTTGTTTGATAATCTTCCTCTTTTAATAAAAGTTCTTCGTTTCTTAACTGATCAACAATTTTTTTTCTTGCTTCAAAACGATCTACCCCAATATATACCTGGGCAACATCACTTAAGGTGCCGTCCTCATTTAAAGTATCGATGATTTCAAGATGATGTTTTAATCCCAGGTTATAATCATTGATATCGTGAGCGGGTGTAATCTTCAGGGCACCAGTGCCAAATTCCGGATCTACATATTCATCAAAAATTACCGGCACTTTCCTGTTAACCAGTGGAACAATAACAAATTTTCCTTTCAGATGACTGTATCGCGGATCCTTGGGATGTACGCAAACTGCTGTATCGCCCATTATCGTTTCGGGACGTTGTGTGGCAATAGTTATAAAGTTGGGTGTAGAAGCCTCGCCGGGAGAGGTATTGTTAGTTCGACTCCCGGAAACAAGCTGTGCCTCATCACTAATTAAATATTTCACATAATAAAGTGTACCCTGCACTTCCCTGTACTCCACTTCTTCGTCGCTTAAGGCGGTTTTTGCAGAAGGATCCCAGTGTATCATTCTGGCGCCCCTGTAAATTTTTTTCTTTTTATAGAGATCAACAAAGGTTTTAATGACCGCTTTATAATAGTCAGGATCCATTGTAAAGGATACCCTTTTCCAATCCACACTACATCCTAATTTTTCTATTTGGTTATAAATGATTCCACCGTATTTATCTTTCCATTCGAAAGCATAACGCATAAACTCCTCACGGGTAAGTTGTAATTTTGCAATGCCTTTCTCTTTTTTCAGCATTTCCACTACTTTGGCTTCAGTTGCAATGGAGGCATGGTCGCTTCCAGGAACCCAGCAGGTATTGAATCCGGACATTCTCGCTTTCCGAATCAGCACGTCCTGTACCGTTTCATTTAGGGTATGTCCCATATGGAGAACACCGGTTACATTCGGTGGGGGTATCACAACTGCGTAAGAGGGCCTTTCATCGGGAGTGCTATTAAAGTAGCCTTTAGCCTTCCAATGCTTATACCATTTATCTTCAACTGTGGCGGGGTCGTAATTCTTACTCAATTCCATACAGGATTTTCAATTAAATCATTTTAAAATAGCAGGGCTGCAAAAGTAAGAATTGTTGCGTAGTGAAGTACGGACATTAAAAAGCAGAATGCTTTGCATTCTGCTAAGAATAAAATGACAGATCACAGCACAAAGCGTACTGCAAATAAAAGTTTAGATAGCCTTATTTATTAGTTAAGCAAACCAATACAGGTACGACAATAACATAATAAAAGTAAGGAACCCAATTGCCAAAAGGGCAACTTTGCCATGTTCTCCGAATAAGTTAATTCTTTTCATACACTATAATTGATTAACAATAAATGAATGACAAAACCATTCATAAGCTACGGGAAGGGATCAGAATTTTAGCTTTGGTCTAGGGTGGGATAGTGGGTTACATAGTAAAGCCGTTGGCTACGTATAAACTTTACTTACGACAAATGTAATATAAGACCTTTAACGGGACAAGATTTTTTCAGGATTTATACAAGAAAATACTTACAGAAAGGCCTGTAAGTATTAAATGTTGTATGGATGTGCTTTTAGTTTTGCGTAAACATGAAGGAAAACACAGCCAAAGCCGCGAAATAAAATACGGCAGTAGCGGCCAATACGGCGTGTTCCCCCGCGCGTTGCAGGTTGATCTTTTGCATAGATTTGGATTTAAGGGTTAAATCACAAGGTTTGGATTACTCAAGGGCTCAACAGGCAGAAGTAAAAATGTTTCTACTTTATCAAACCCTTTGTTGTTCGTTTGCGCCGTCTCCATAACTTTACTGTTGCATGTATGCTATAGTTGATATAGAAACTACCGGCGGTTACGCTTCAAATAACGATATTACTGAAGTGTGTATTGTGTTACACGACGGAATAAGGATCATGGATCGTTTTGAAACACTCATTAAACCTCGAGTTTCTATTCCTTATTTTATTCAAAGGCTTACAGGTATCACACCGGAAATGGTAGCTACGGCTCCGACTTTTGCAGAAGTGGCATCCCAAATATTCCGGATGCTTGATGGTAAGGTTTTCATAGCTCATAATGTAAATTTTGATTATTCTTTTATCAAACATCATCTTCTCCAGCAAGGTTTTGAGCTTGCTTGTCGTAAACTGTGTACGGTCAGGTTGACAAAAAAGGTATTCCCAGGGCTACCTTCTTATAGTTTAGGAAACCTTTGCCGCCATTTTGGTATTCTGGTTGAAAACCGCCATCGGGCAGGGGGAGATACAGCGGCAACCGTTCGGTTATTTGAACGCATCTTAGAAAATGAAGGACAGATTCATATAGCAGACTTTCTTAGAAAAGGCTCCCGCGAACAATCCCTGCCACCTCATTTACCGAAAGAACAGGTACATAACCTTCCCTATTGTCCTGGGGTATATTATTTTCATAACCAGCAGGGGAAAATTATTTATGTTGGTAAAGCAAAAAACCTGAAATATAGGATTAGCAGTCATTTCACACATAATGGAGCCGGACGGCAACGGCAGGAATTTCTTCGAAACGTTTATAGTATATCCTATCAACAATGCAGTACAGAATTATTTGCTTTTATTTTGGAGAGCATAGAAATAAAAAGATTATGGCCTGAGTATAATAATAGCCAAAAACGTTTTGTCGCCACTTATGGATTGTATGTATATGAGGACAGCAATAGCTACTTACGCATGGTGATTGATAAAAAGAAACATCACCTGAAACCTTTATATACGTTCAACCACCTTGCTGAGGGACATCTACTATTAAACCGGCTTATAAAGCAATTTAATCTTTGTCCTAAGCTTTGTTTTATTCAAACCAACGATAATAATTGTATAGGAATTGCAGAACAATATTGCCATGGTGCCTGTGAAAAAAAAGAACCTCCGCATGAATATAATTTACGCCTCAAAAAGGCCATTGATTATACTGAAAAAATGCTTCCGACATTCGCTGTTCTCGATGAAGGGAAGCATGCAGCTGAGCAAAGTTGTATCTTAATTGAAAAAGGAAAATTTTATGGTATGGGATATGTACCGGCAGGTCTTTCATTCACTTCTTTAGATTCATTAAAGCCCCAAATAACGCCCTATCCTGAAAATGATTACATAAGGGGTTTGATCTATCACTATGCAGAGATTCGGCCAGAAAAGAAAATTGAGTTTACAAATTGAAAGCTGAATCTCTTATGAAAAAAAATGGGTTTTATTTGTTGTGGATTCTTTGTTTTTATACCGGATGCCAACAATCAACCAACAATAATGAAAGCAAAAAGGGGAACCAAATACCTCCCAAACCCATTTCAACCCTGATCCCTGAATATAGGGGCTCTGTGAATACAAAAGCAGTGGCACAATACTCCGAGAAAATTGACAATCCATTAAACGATTGGTATTTTTCTGTAATGCTCTATGAAACGCCGAAGACATTTCAGTACCTCATCAAATTGAAATATGAAGAAATTCGCGGAGAGGATACATTGAAACTGCCCAATTTCGGGATTTCGCCCAAGCCGGTAATACAAAAAGGTAAAGAAAAATATTCTTGCATAATTGGTTTTTTGGATAAAAACAATCAATTCAGGGAATATAAAAAAGTATATGTCAAGGGAAATCATTTAAAAATTACTGCATTGAAACATTATGCTGTTTCTTCTCATTCTTATGAGGAATAGTGTTTGCCCTCAACGTATAAGTGATCTTGAAATTCCACTTTTCTTCCTATTTTCAACACATGGAAAGAAGTCTTACTTCATGGTTTAGTCCTTCATTGAATAAGGAAATGCCTATAGCTGTGTATGGCTCCTATGGATTTGCATTATTATTAATCCCAACTGCTGCGGCTGATTACCTGGAGTATGAACGTTTTCAGCTAATGGACTCATTGCAACCGGTTATCGATAGCGGAAAGGTAAAAGTGTTTTCGGTTGATAGCATTAATAACGAAAGCTGGATGAACCATGGTATGGAACCACATCACAAGATGATCAGGCATAAACAATGGAATGATTACATCTATAACGAAGTAGTGCCTTTTATAAGAAACAATACCAGTTGGGAAACCCCCATCATTACCTGCGGCGCATCTTTTGGAGCTTTGCATTGTTCGAATCTGTTTTTTAAGCGCCCGGATCTCATTAATGGATGCATTGCCATGAGCGGGGTATATGAATTAACAGAATACACCAATGGATATTTTGATGAGGATGTTTATTTCAACAGCCCCATGCATTATATGCCGAATTTATCAGATCATTCCATCCTTGAACAGATTCGGCAAAGCAGCCATATTCATATAATTTCGGGAAGTGGCGCTTATGAGGATCCTGAATCTGCACGCCGGTTTGGAGGAGTTTTATATGGCAAAGGTCTATGGTATGAATTGGATATCTGGAGTCAGGAGTGGACCCACGATTGGCCAACCTGGAGAGCGATGCTGCCCCATTATATAACCACGAAATTTTGATTGGGATTGGATAGTTCATTTTTATTGGGCCGATGATTCAATTTCAATTTGAATCAAACGACCTGTGAAAAGTTGAATTCTCATATCAATTCATGTAACAAAGAAATGAAACTTTGCCGGGGAATCATTTTTGCACCTAGGCTTTCGAGGTGTTCGGTATACACCTGGCAATCTATCAATTGAATTCCTTCTGATTGTAATTGTTGCACATAACAGATAAATGCGTATTTACTCGCGTTGCTTACCTTACTGAACATGCTTTCGCCAAAAAAGACTTTTCCCATTCGTATTCCATATAATCCACCCAGAAGTTCACCTTCTTTCCATACCTCAACACTATGCGCATATCCCAACTGATGCAATTGGGTATAAGCTTTTTTTACCTCCTCAGTAATCCAGGTGCCGTCCTGTTCTTTCCTTGAAACCGTTTTACAGTTATTGATAACTTCTGTAAATGCTTTATTAATGCTGAAATCAAAATATCTTTTTTTGAGTAAGGCCTTCATGCTTTTACTAATTTTCAATTCACCTGGCAACAATACAAATCTTGGATCAGGACACCACCATAGAATATGTTCCCCTTCGTACCAGGGAAAAATTCCGCTCCGATAGGCCAGTAGTAAACGGTCGACCGAAAGGTCTGCCCCAATGGCTAATAATCCATCGGGTTCTGCATGATGAACAGGTGGAAAAATGAGTTGTTTATCTAAAGCAAATAAGGGCATGGAGGGTCAGGTAAGAAGTTTTGAAGTACGAAGTCTGAAGTACGAAATGTAAAACCTTCTGAATAAACCTGTAAGGCAAAAGTTTAATCTTTGACATTGTGAGGGACCTTCAAATTTCTGCCTGCTGATTAATATTAATTTCTCTATGTAGCAATGACTTCGATCGTGGCACCAATGCCGCGGTCGGTAATTGCATCGCACTCTGGTTTCAGATCGTCATATGAACCATTCTTCACCGCATACTTTCCCTGGTAGTGAATAATGTAGGCACATTGCTCTGCCTGTTGAGCAGTATGACCGCAAACTTTCATAAGTGTTTCGATCACCCATTCAAAGGTGTTTACTTCATCATTCCATACAACAAGATTACACGGTTCCTCTGCATCGGTGAGTACATCTGTTTCCTGTTGATCAAGGGGTCTTATATGTCCGTCATAAGGCATTATAGTAACTTTTATTCAACAAAATTAAAAATTAAAAGTATCTGTGCAATGGATGAATATAATCTTGTTTGGCAGTTATTTGACTATTGTGGGAACTGGTTGGTTAATTATCCATGAAAATTGCCTTATTGCATCCAGGAACTGAGTATTTCGGCCTGGCTTCTGGGTTTATTAGGTATTCTGTAATGTAAGCAACTGTTACACCATGAGGGCACCGTGAGGATACTGTTTTGAAATTCAAAAGGTTTTTTCATATTGATGATCTTATTTCATCATTTATATTGCTCTCCCATAATCTTATGAGCAATACCTTTGCATTTATTTAAATGATTCCGGAAAAAATCGAAACTCAAGTTGTAATAATTGGTGCAGGTCCGGCAGGTGCGGGGGCATCCATCTACCTCACCAAAGCAGGCATTCCTCACGTAATATTAGAAAAACAAACATTCCCCCGTGACAAAGTTTGCGGTGATGGATGTAGCGGAAAAACGGCTTTTGTACTTCGCAAAGCCAATCCTGCATGGATGAATGAAATATTTCAGACCGCAGAACAATTTATGCCGAGTAATGGAATTTTGCTGGCTGCCCCCAATGGAAAAGTATTGAATATCCCATACGATGTAAATAGGAAACAAGGAGATACACCTCCCGGATTTACAACCCGCCGTATTGTATTCGATAATTTTCTTTTTGAAAAACTTTCTTCTCCATATTCTACAATTTATCAAAATGCAACCCTGCAAAATATGGAACGGCACGCAGGCAAAGTTATAGTCAACTTTGCCCATGAGGCTAAAAGTTATGTGCTATCAGCTAGGTTGATTGTTGGAGCTGACGGAGACAAAAGCGAGGTGCGAAAAATCTTTTTAAAAAGTAATCAGATTATTAAAGCCGATGCTGTGGGTCTTCGGGCATATTATTCCGGTGTAACCGGATGTCATGCTGAGAATTTTATCGAATTGCATTTCCTAAAGGAGTTATTGCCAGGCTATCTCTGGATCTTCCCTTTACCAAATGGTATGGCAAACATTGGAGTCTGTATGCCTTCCGAAAGAATAAGGAAGAATAAAATCAACCTTCGGGAACGGATGCTCCATGCTCTAAGCAATAATCCGACATTGAATTACAGATTTACTAATGCAATAATGCAAGATAAAATCCAGGGATGGGGCCTTCCAATGGGAACAAAAAAAGTACCTGTTTCAGGAGATCATTTTTTACTTGTAGGAGACGCTGCCGGACTGATTGATCCATTTAGCGGAGAAGGGATTGGTAATGCTTTATATAGTGGTATGTTGTCAGCCTATGCCGTTGAAAAATCTTTGCAGTCTAACAATTACAATGCAACCTTCCTTAAACAACAGTATGATGAAGTTTTGTACAGACGAATTGGAGACGAATTGAAGATCAGTGCTACCCTGCAACGTATATGCAGGTATCCCTGGGGGTTGAATTTTGTAGTAAATAAGGCAACCAAGAGTCCTTCGCTGGGCAAAACAATCAGTAGTATGTTTTCAGATATCGATCTTCGTAACCAGTTACGGAAACCTTCATTTTACGCTAAGATATTATTCAACCGGTAATCAGGAAATACATCACGGGGTTCCGTTATGAGTTCTGGTTTTGTCATGCAACAAGGTTTCTATATGATGTAAATAAAATCTGTGAATGTTTTACATGGCCAAGTTCTAATCTTTACATAATCCTGGCAATTATTAATGGAGGGCACTTATATTTGATTTGAATGAATACAGGTACAAAAAAAATGGATACGCAGGTAATCATTATAGGTGCGGGCCCGGCAGGTGCAGCCGTTTCTATTTTTTTAACAAAGGCGTGTATCCCGCATATTATCATCGAGAAAGATACTTTTCCCCGGGATAAGGTTTGTGGAGATGCCATTGGGGGCAAAACATCCCTGGTACTTCGTACTGCCAATCCGGAATGGCTCAAGGAAATCTATCTGGAATCAAATGAATATTTGCCTACTTATGGAAGCTTATTTGTTGCACCGAATGGAAAAGTATTGAGTATTCCTTTTAGTGCTAACAAAAATCCGGGAGAAAAAGCTGCAGGTTTTACCTCACCACGCCTAATATTCGATAATTTTCTTTTTGAAAAACTTTTTTCTCCTTATACAACAATCTATCAAAACTCATCCCTACAAAATATAGAACAACTGGCAAATGGACACATAACGGTCAGGTTCAGGCAGGGAAATGAAGATTACCAGATCACAGCACCATTAATTGTAGGAGCAGATGGTGACAAAAGCCTGGTACGAAAAAAATTTATTCCATCTCATTCTTCCAAATCTTATTGTGTAGCTCTGAGAGCCTATTATACAGGAGTGACGCATTTCCATCCGGAAAATTTTATTGAACTCTACTATTTGACTGAAGTTTTAAGTGGCTATTTCTGGATTTTTCCTTTGCCAAATGGTATGGCTAATGTGGGAGTGGGCATACTTTCTAATACAATAAGAAAAAAGAAGATCAATCTGCGTGAACTAATGTTGAATGCCATCAAAAACAATCCACATATCCGTCATCGCTTTACCAATGCAAAACTTGTTGGAAGGATACAGGGCTGGGGATTACCAATGGCCATGAAACGGGAAGATGTTTCAGGAAATAATTTTTTACTTACCGGGGATGCAGCCAACCTGGTGGATCCATTTACTGGTGAGGGAATTGGAACCGCGCTTTATAGCGGGATGCTCGCGGCCAATGCAATCGAAAAATCTTTAATGCAAAAAAAATACGATGCAGCCTTTTTGAAAGAAAACTATGATGATATTTTATATAACAACATTGGGGCTGAATTGAAAATAAGCGCAATCCTGCAGCGAATAGGACGGCATCCATGGTTATTGAAATATATAGTCAATAAAGCATACAAAAGTCCTTCACTAAATAAGGCCATCAGTGGAATGTTCACCAATCCGGAGTTACGCAAACAATTGACCAAACCTTCCTTTTACGCGAAAGTTTTGTTTAACCGGTAATGCATGTTATGCGGTAATAATGAACCAGATTTAATATTTGAAGAAAGGGACTATTTACGCAATTCGTCGAACTTGTAAAATAAAGATCATCCAAAGCAGGGTACAGCACGAAGACGATGTACATACTTATAAACAAAAAAGCCCTCTTGCATACCAAGAAGGCATTGCGTGGGAGTTGACGGGTTCGAACCGCCGACCCTCTGCTTGTAAGGCAGATGCTCTGAACCAGCTGAGCTAAACTCCCTTTTTTAACAGGATTGCAAAGATAAGGGCAAATAGATTTTGGCAAAATTTTTTTCAGGTGTTTGAATGTCACCTCCGATTTGTCCCATTTTGCATCTCATATCTTTTTTTCTATCTTTTCCAAAAATTGGTTTGATCGCCGAATTCAACCGGTTAATAAAAGTAGGTAAATGAAAAAGAAAGTAATTATTGACCTGGGAGCACATAAAGGAGAAGACAGTGATTTTTATTTGAGGAAGGGGTTCAGGGTAATAGGCGTTGATGCATCAGAGAAAATGTGTGAACTCATATTAGAAAACTTTAAAGACCACCCTAAGAAAGATGACTTTCAAATTATGAATTATGCCATTACCGAGAAGGACGATGAAGAAATCACATTTTTTGAAAATACCGATAAACCCGTTTGGAGCACCATAATAGAAAGCTGGGATTCGCGAAATAAGAAATTATCTACTACTTCAATAAAAAAAACGGTTAAAACAATACGATTAGATACCTTAATTAAAGAACAGTTACAGGATGGCGAGACTCTTGAATATGTGAAAATCGATATTGAAGGTGCCGATGTTATGGCCTTAAAATCCTTGTCAAACTTAAAGGAAAAACCAAAATTTATTTCGCTGGAATCTGAAAAGGTATCCTGGGATGAGTTACTCCAGGAATTTACCATTCTACAGCAATTAGGGTATACGAAATTCCAGGTTGTAGATCAATCTAAGGTTCAAAATCAACAATGTCCTAACCCGGCTAAAGAGGGCGACTATATTGCGTATCAATTTAAATTTGGCAGCTCCGGTTTATTCGGAAATGAATTATCAGGAGAATGGTTGAGTGCTGAGGATGCAATAAAAGTTTATAAAAAGATATTTAGCAGGTACCGGTTTTTTGGAGATTATGGTGTATTCAATAATAAACTCTTTATGAAAAATAGATATTTGGATAAGCTGATGCAGATCTTCGGGTTAAAGTATCCTCATGTTGGCTGGTATGACACACACGCAACCTTTTAATTGAGATCAGATATCCAAACTTTGCCTTTACTTCGTCAACTGTTACTATCGAATTTGACCTTAAAAACTGATATCCTTCAATGTACCTGGAGGATTAAATAATATGGAGAAGCCAAATACATACTGTGAAGCCGTATCTCTCATGTCACCAGACAATGTTCATGTTCATTACCACGATTATGAGTATGGATTTCCTATTCTGACTGACAACGAACTGTTTGCCCGACTTGTACTCGAGATCAACCAGGCTGGACTGTCATGGACAACCATTCTTAATAAGAAAGTAAATTTTTATAAGGCTTACGACAATTTTCAAATTGAATTAGTTGCGGGATATAATGAAAATAAGATCATGGAATTGTTACAGGATGGTGGCATTATTCGTAATCGCTTAAAAATTGAATCAGTTATCGATAATGCCAGCCGCATTCAAAAAATTCAAAAGGAGCATGGGTCTTTAAAAAACTGGCTTGATCTTCATCATCCGAAGGCAAGAGGAGAATGGGTAAAAATATTCAAGAAGGCATTTCGTTTCACGGGAGGAGAAATTGTAAATGAATTTTTAGTGAGTACCGGGTACCTGAAAGGAGCACATATCGAATCCTGTCCTATTTATGAAAAAGCCCTGGAACGGAAGCCAGCCTGGAGTCTCCAATAACGATCTTAATTCATTTGCAAAGTAGGGAGGCGATAATTCTGGCCGTCCAACGCATAAAGTTCATCTGCCTCGTAAGTAAAATAGGGAAACAAAGGAGATTGTGATATGATTTTTTCGATTGCCGGCCGGTCTTCTGCATTCAATGTAATCCAGATGCGTTGACTTACCATGCTTACCGCATAATGTTCAATAACATCTTTACTGATCAGATCATTGATAAGTGTCTTGTGGGCAGGTACCAAATCCATGAATTCTTTATCTGTAATAAATTGTATGGTTACCTGGAACTTTTTCATAACTGTTCCTATAATAAACGAGAAAAAGAGGTAAATGGTTTACAGTCTCCAGTCAATTATTTGGTTCACCCATTCACTTCGATAAGGCGTAGTAATTTTAATATAATTATCAGTGTAACCCTCCATGATGCCATTTTTATCATTTGTCTCAAACAATACCCTGCGAACCTGGTTTGTATGAAGCTGTGTGAAGTATTGCATTTTCATGAAGCTTAGGTTGCGCAACATTTTATTACGTTCATGGCGAACCTTAACATCAATCACGGGCTTGATGGTTAAAGCATGGGTATGATCTCTTTCAGAATAGGTAAATACATGGAGGTATGAAATATCAAGATTGTGAAGGAAATCATAAGTTTGTTTAAAATCCTCGTCTAACTCACCCGGAAAGCCAACAATCACATCTACGCCAATAGAACAATGGGGCATAAGGTTTTTTATCCGATTCACTTTTTCCTGGTATAATTCTTTTCTGTACCGACGTCTCATCAAGCCGAGTATCTTATTGCTGCCACTTTGCAATGGAATATGAAAATGAGGCATGAACTTATCACTCCTGGATACAAACTCAATAACTTCATTGGTTAATAAATTGGGTTCGATGGAGGATATCCGGTATCGCTGAACAGGTAAACTATCCAATGCCTGGATAAGCTTAAGAAAACCATCTCCCTTAATGTTATCTTCTTCAATGTATTTTCCAAAATCACCCAGGTTAACTCCTGTTAAAACAATTTCCTTAACCCCATTAGCTGATAATTCCATAACGTTCCTGACTACATTTTCGATTGTATCACTACGGCTTTTTCCACGGGCCATTGGGATGGTGCAAAATGAACAATTGTAATCACAACCATCCTGCACTTTTAAAAAACTGCGGGTACGGTCGTTAATAGAATAAGAAGCATTGAAACCGCTGACTGCTTCAATATCGCAGGAACAAATTTTCGCTTCATCTCCTTTGGTGAGTTCTTTTAGATGTTGTCCGATATTAAATTTTTCAGAGGCCCCCAGCACCAGGTCGACGCCTGGAATTGCTGCAATCTCATTAGGTTTTAGCTGCGCATAACAACCTGTGATCACAACCAAACTTTCTGGTGATTTTCTTTGAATTCGCCTTACAAGCTGGCGACATTCCTTATCAGCATTGTCGGTTACTGAACAAGTATTGATCACATACACGTCGGCCTTGTCAGTAAAGTCTTTTTTTTCAAAACCATCTTTTTCCAACATCCGGGAAATGGATGATGTTTCTGAGAAATTCAGCTTACAACCTAACGTATGAAACGCCACCGATTTTTTTTCACTCATTAGCCGCCAAAGATACGCTACACTTGTCCGATGCCCAAAGGATAGTAGATTTGACAGAAAGAGTATAGTGTCGAAGCAAAAGATTTTAAATATTCTTGGCATTGGAGTTGTTTTCATAGGGCTGATCCTATTTACACAGCTCCGCTCCAGGTCAGATCAAACTGGCAGAGAAAACCAAAAACATCCCAGGGAAAACAAAAAGAGGTCAGCTCCACCAAGTGATCACCAAAACCGGAAAGAAGGATTTGACAGGGAATCCTCCACAATAATTTATACAAATCATGCACGCTGCAGGATGGTGTGTCGGCATATTGATGAAACGGAAGTAAAAGAAATACTTGAAAATGGAATTATTAATTATGATAAAAGCGAACCAGCTGGAAGGCCTGATCCTAAGTATGCATTAGAGGGACGTACGCATGATGATCAGTATGTAAGAATTATTTTTGCCCCTGCCAACAGGGGAATGGTTGTAATTACTGTTATTGATTTGCAAAAAGAGTGGAGCTGCAACTGTAAATGATATATTTTGAGATGGTGTTTTTCTTATTTTCAATATTATGCTGAATTCTTCATTTAATGGCGGTGCAAACTCATGAAATATGTTGGACTAACCCTTAGACTGATATATTTTTTTTATGCATTGATCATGTTTATCCTCGCTATGTTTCTTGTTCTGCCTTTTGTGATAATCGGTTCTTTGTTTGGAAAAATACCAGGAGGTAATTTTATATATTGGATGTGTTGCATCTGGGGCGATCTCTGGTTATTCGCAATTGGGATTTATCATTACAATTATTATGAAGTACCTCATGATAAAAAGAAACAATTTATTTTTGTTGCCAACCACATTTCTTACTTTGATGCACCCATTATTGTAAAGTCCCTTCGACAACCAGTACGTATATTAGGTAGAAGTGAAATGTCTAAGGTTCCTTTTTTTGGATTTATTTACAGGAAAGCAATCGTTACGGTTGACCGAAGCAGTACAAAGAACCGGGCAAGAAGCGTAAGAGTATTAAAATCCGTATTGAGAAAAGGAATATCGATTTTCATTTTTCCGGAAGGAACATTAAATGAAACCAGAATGCCATTGAAAGAGTTTTACGATGGGGCATTTAGGATCGCGATTGAAACCCAAACACCTATTAAACCAATACTTTTTTTGGATAGTTTTAAAAGATTGCACTACGAAAGCTTATTGAGTTTTAATCCCGGCCGGTCGAGATCGGTATTTCTTGACGAAATAAGTGTGGAAGGCCTTACTTCAAAAGATGTAAATAGCCTGAAACAAAAAATTTTCATGATCATGGAACAGAAATTAATTGAATATAAGGCATCGTGGATCGAAAAATCAATGACTGTTGGTTGACTATGAACCTGCGATGTTGTATCTACTATATTTTTCCGTTAATAGTTCGTTATTCATCTACCTGGCATTCTGTAAATTCGAGTTTATAATTTCCTTAAAAGTTTATTGCACACCATTCACCACCTGATCTCCATGTACGCTGAAATCATTATTCCATTAGCATTGCCGAAAAATTACACCTGGTTGGTTCCGGAAAAGTTTCAACACCTATTACAACCAGGGAGTAGAGTAGAGGTGGGTCTGGGAAAAAATAAAAAATATGCAGGCATTATTAAGAGCTTTCATTATGATAAACCGGTTGCCTTTGAACCAAAAGATATTCTCAATGTCCTGGATGCAGAACCGGTAGTTTTTCAGGCTCAACTAAAACTATGGGAATGGATTGCCCAATATTATATGTGTAGTGAGGGAGAAGTGATGGCAGCGGCATTGCCGGCGCATTTTAAATTGAGTAGTGAATCGGTTATAGTTTTAAATGAAGAATTTGGAGACGATTTTTCATCGCTTGATCACGATGAATATGTTGTTGCGGAAGCATTGTTGATCAAAAAAGAACTTAGGCTAACCGAGGTTCAACAAATTCTTGATTCAACTCATACGTACCCGGTTATCAAACGGCTGATTGAAAAAAAATTATGTTATGTATGGGAAACACTAAAGGAAACATATACTCCGAAAAAGGAAACATACATTTTACTGAATCCACAATTCAATAATGAAGAAACGCTTTCTGATTTATTGAATAACTGGAGTCGCGCACCTAAACAAATGGAGTTACTCTTAAGTTATCTTCATTTGATGAAAACTGGAGGAGAAGTTACAAAATCAGATCTCCTGAAAAAAAGTAACGCTTCAGACGCACAATTAAAAGGGCTGGTAGAAAAAAAAATACTGCATGCGGATATAAGGAATGTTGACCGAATTCGTTACATGCCCCGTGATATCAATATTGATTTTGAATTATCCGCGGCTCAGCAGAAAGCAGGAACTGAAATCAACAATTTATTCTTAGAAAAATCAGTCTGCCTTCTTCATGGAATTACTGCAAGCGGCAAAACTCAGATCTACATTAAAGAAATTGAAAAACATATCAGGCAGGGAAAACAGGTATTATATCTTCTTCCTGAAATTGCATTGACCTCCCAGATCATTAGAAGACTACAAAAGAACTTCGGAGGATACATTGGAATATATCATAGTAAATTCAATCAGAACGAACGAATTGAAATTTGGAATAAAGTAAAGAGTGGTGAGTTGAAAATTGTATTGGGTGCAAGATCTTCTCTACTCCTTCCTTTTACAGATTTAGGTCTAGTGATTGTAGATGAAGAGCATGACACTTCTTTTAAACAGCAGGATCCTGCGCCACGCTATAATGCAAGGGATGCGGCTGTATATTTTGCATCATTGCACCAGGCAAAGGTGTTGATGGGTAGTGCCACCCCTTCGGTAGAGAGTTACCACAATACACAGACTGGAAAGTATGGATTGGTTGAACTGAACGAACGGTTTGGCGGAGTGCAATTACCGGTGATTGAAATTGTAGATACCAAAAAAGTTATTACAAAAGATAAGAACAAAGTAATGGTAACACCTGCCTTACAAGCTGCCATTGAACAAACACTTAAAAATAAAAAACAGGTTATTTTATTTCAAAACCGGAGAGGTTATTCACCTTATCAGATCTGCCAGGTTTGCGGGTGGATACCTAAATGTAAGTATTGCGATGTGTCTTTGAACTATCATAAAAATACCAATAAGTTGCATTGCCATTATTGTGGAACCACCTATCCAAAAGTAAATACTTGTATGGCTTGTGGCAGTGATCAATTTATGCAACGCAATTTTGGCACTGAAAAAATTGAAGAACAACTCGAAGAAATTTTCAGCGACTCAAAAATTGCCAGGATGGACGTAGATAGCGTGCGCGGAAAACAGGCCCACGACAACCTCATCCAGCTGTTCGAACAACAGCGCATAGATATTTTAGTAGGAACTCAAATGGTAGTGAAAGGCCTTGACTTTGAAAATGTACACCTTGTTGGTATACTCGATGCCGATAATTTACTAAGTTTTGCAGATTTCAGAGTAAATGAAAGAGCTTTTCAACTAATGGAGCAGGTAAGCGGCCGAGCCGGACGGCGGGATGGCAGAGGAGAAGTTATGATACAGGTCACTAACACCAGCCACCCGGTATTGCAGTTTGTACAGCAACATGATTACAGCTTATTTTTCCAAAATGAAATACAGGACCGAAAAAGGTTTTTTTACCCTCCTTTTTCAAAGATCATCCTGCTTACATTCAGACATAAATTAAAGGAAGTTGTAGAAGAGGCATCTTTCCGATTTGCGCAGGCATTGAAAAAAGAATTCGAACAATATATTGTTGGACCTGCAGAGCCGGTGGTTAACCGGGTACGCAACCAGTTTCTAATGGAATTATTATTAAAGCTTCCCAAGGATTCTTCCTTGATTGCATCCTGTAAGAAAGCCGTTCAGGAGCAGATGGCCATTCTGCACAATGACAAAAAATTCAGAAGTGTGGTTATGATACCGGATGTTGATGCGATGTAGCTTCTAGAGTGGAGAATAGAGGATACCCGATACATTTCCAGGAGATAGAATATAGAATTGTAATTCAGAAATTTATATAAAAATGGTAAACCAGACTTTGTTACATGAACTTGTGCCAAATAATTTTAATTGGGAGTACTAATGATGGTGCTGCAATCCAAACAGGCCCTAATTTCAACATATCATTCTTTTCCAGCGTGCCTTGTTAAATTCTGTATTCTGTCTTCTGAATTCCATATTCTGTCTTCTGTGCCCAGTATTCTCTCTAACCAATCAATTTCATCATTTCCTCGTATTCATATATATGCACTCCTTTTTGATTCTGTTTCGAAGCAGCGATCATTGCTTTTGCTACCTCACTACCTTCAATAGGCTTATATTTTTTAAGTGGTCCGAATAATAAAAAAGACATTAGGTGCATGGATCTCTTTGCAAACATTTCACCTGCCCTAAATTCCTTCCGGTTTCCCAATAAAATAGAGGGACGAAAAAAATGAATACTATCAAAATCTAATTTGGAAATTGCTTCTTCTGCCGCTCCTTTTACCTGCAGATAAAAATTTCGTGAATTTTTATTGGCTCCTACCGACGAAACGATTAAGAATTTTTTAAATCCATTTTCAATGCTGGCATTTGCTGCATTTACAGGGATGTTGTAATCTACTTTGCGATATGCAATCTTGTCTCCCTGAACTTTTTTTTGTGTTGTACCTACACAACAAAACACCGAGTGACCTACACTCATCTTGTCTTTTATTTCCTGGTAATTATCAAAAGAAACGACTTCTACAACCAATTTCGGATGGGAAAGCAGGGTAGGTTGACGTACCAGTATCCTCACTTCTGTAAATGCAGGATCGTATAATAAAAGTTGTACTAATTGACTTCCAATAAATCCCGTAGAACCGATAACAACAGCTGTTTGACCTTGCATGATTTTCGTTACTTTGTATATTCGTTACTACAATAATATCCATTCAATAATTCAAAAATTTTCATTGACTTAAAAGTCCTGGTGAAGGATGAATTAATACCTCTTTCCTGATTAATTTAATCTGTATGCAAATAGAACAAAATATTTCGCTCAGGCAATACAATACTTTTGGGATTGATGTACAAGCAAAATTATTTTGCCGATTTACAGGGCTTGAAGAGCTGGATGAACTTTTTCATAAGAATCTAAAGGTTAAAACATTTATTTTGGGGGGAGGCAGTAATATCCTTTTCACAAAAAATGTTGACGGTCTTGTATTAAAAAATGAAATAAAAGGCATTGATCTTATAAAAGAAGATCTGAATCATGTATATGTGAAGGCGGGGGCAGGTGAGAATTGGCATCAATTCGTGCAATACACGCTGCAGAGGAATTGGGCAGGTCTCGAAAATCTTTCATTGATTCCAGGGAATATAGGAGCCAGCCCCATGCAAAATATAGGAGCCTATGGTGTTGAGATCAAAGAAATTTTTGATGAACTGGAAGCCTACCATGTAAAAGAAAAGAAAATTCGAACGTTCAGTGTGAATGATTGCGAATTCGGATATAGGGAAAGCGTGTTCAAAAAAAAATATAAGGATGATTATGTTATATTGAACGTTACCTTTCGATTAAACAAGAAGCCTCGTTTTAATACAAGTTATGGAGCGATTGAACAGGAATTACAAAAAATGGAAGTGCAGGAGCTTAGCATCCAGGCCATCGGTCAGGCAGTAGTCAATATCAGATCTTCTAAACTACCAGATCCGGCGAGAATTGGTAACGCCGGAAGTTTCTTTAAGAACCCGGAAATACCAGAAAAAAAATTCCAGAAACTTCAGGTGGCCTTTCCGGGTATCATTGGATACTCTCTTCCGAATGAGAATGTAAAACTGGCTGCAGGTTGGCTAATAGAACAATGCGGGTTTAAAGGAATGCGGCGTGGTGATGCAGGGTGTCATGAACAGCAGGCCCTGGTATTGGTTAATTACGGAAAAGCTACCGGTAAGGAGGTTTTGGATTTAAGTGAAGATATTCTTGTGAGCGTAAAACGAAAGTTTGGAATTGTGCTAGTCCGTGAGGTTAATATTATTTAACATTTTTGTTGCATCGTAATATTTTTTAATCTTGTCATATCATTAAACCCTCCTTATATGCAAAAACTTATTGTTCTTTCTATTTTGGCGTTGTCAATAACAAATATGGCAAAATCCCAGGCAGCCATGTATTTCGAATTGGGCGGTCCGGGAATAGCTTCCTTTAATCTGGATACCCGTTTTACAGGGCGGAATGATGGGATTGGTGGAAGAATAGGAGTTGGGGGATTTAGTATAAACGATGAAGGAGGAATATTTGTGCCTATTGGATTGAACTATCTGATTGGCAAGGAAACAAAACATTATTTTGAGGTGGGAGCAGGTTTCACTTATGTAAACTATAGCTCAGACTTTGATGACGATGGAATATTTCAAACTTCATTTGGCCATGTAAGCTTCGGATATAGAATGCAACCCCGAAAGAATGGCTTTGTTTTTCGGGCAGCAATAGTTCCGATTTTTAACAAACACGGATTCTTACCTTATTATGCGGGGGTTTCTTTTGGATATAAATTTTGATACATCCATTATTAAATAATTGATTTTCGAATATATAAATTCAGTATTCTTTTAAGAGAATCTTTTTTGTACTTGTTCGACAGTTTGTACACCCCTATCAAAAAATTTTATTAAAACCAATCCAGCAATGAATCCACCGATATGGGCCGAATACGCCACCCCTCCGGCTTCATCTCCTCCTAATGCTGTGGTTCCATTTAGGATTTGAAGTACAATCCAGAAACCTAATGCCAGGATTGCAGGAACTGAAAGGACGGTGAAGAATAAAAAAACATGCACTCTCCGGGTTGGAAATAACAATAAATATCCACCGAGTATACCTGAAACTGCCCCGGATGCACCCAGGCTTGGAATGAGTGTATTGTGCCCTAAAAATTGTGTGGTCAATACGTGAGTAAGAGAAGCGATAATCCCGGTAATGAGGAAGAAAAAAAGATATCTTACATGACCTAACCGGTTTTCAATATTATCTCCAAATACCCACAGGTATAGCATGTTTCCGCCAAGATGAGCCCAGCCACCATGCATAAACATCGACGTGATCAATGTAAACCACACATGCCCCGGAGTTACTCCCAATCCAGGCAATTTAAATTCATCCCCGGTATAGGGATCCACCATTATTTTTGAATCCGTTACAATATCATTTCCTGTTAATATTTCTCCGGGAACTGTTGAATGCGAGTATGTAAACCCAATATCTGACCCCATGCCCTGAAGAAATATAAAAACAAGAATATTTATTGCAATTAATACATAATTGATATAGGGAAACCTTGTTCTGTCTGAATTGTCGTCACCGATTGGGAGCATGGAAGTTTTTATTATTCCAAGTAAATTTTATGCCACCTTACGAATCATTGGGAAGTTAACTTCTGTTACGTCGGTACTTATTTACTACACCCCCCATTAAGAATAATCTTCTCCTTCACTTTCTTCATCCGAGTAACTTGATGTCCCCAGGTTTAGCATAGATCCCATTAAATCTTTAAACTCAATTTTGTTATCAACGATTTTTTTACTGATCATGGAAAAGGACGACAATCCATGTAGAACAAATTCCATCAGCAAAGCTGATTCCTTTTCATTAGCATGTTTAAAGAATTTTTTTACAAGGGCATGCAAGCCATCCACCCTATACAATTGTTGTATTTTTTCCTGGTCTTTGATATTAAAAAAAAGATTCAGTGCATTTCCTTTATCAAACCATGCCTGAACAGAGCGATAAGGATTTTCATCTTGCGGCTGCTGGTTTCTTTTTTTCTTTAGAATTTCAGGATTGGGAAAATAATTAATGAATTGTGAGCGGATTGCTTTTTCAACAAGGTTCATCGCCACCTGGAACGGTCCTTCTTGTTCACCCTCATATACGAGTTCGATCTTACCGGTGATTGAAGGAATTATTCCAACAAGGTCATTGACCCACACCTGTGTTTCTTTTTCTTTATTTAACAGGGCGCGTCTTTCAGCAGAGCTGATTGCATTCTCATAAGCAGAAATACTCAAACGGGCTGAAACGCCACTTTTCTTATCAACGAATTCACTACTCCTAGCCTCGAATGAAATTTGTTCGATCAGTCTTTTCATCAGGTCACTGATTCGTACAACGGCTTTTTGTTCTTCAAGTACATTAGCCTCCTGTTCGGTAATGCTTAGCGCTGTATCAATAGTTTTAGGGTAGTGGGTCAGTATCTGGCTTTGAATACGGTCTTTCAAAGGTGTTACAATTGAACCCCGATTGGTATAATCTTCTGGGTTGGCAGTAAATATAAACAGGATGTCTAAGGGCATACGCAATTTGAATCCTCTTATCTGCACATCACCCTCTTCAAGAATATTGAACAATGCCACCTGAATACGGGCCTGCAGATCTGGAATTTCATTGATAACGAAAATACCCCGATTGCTTCTTGGAATAATTCCATAGTGGATCACTCTTTCATCAGCAAAACTCAGTCTTAAATTTGCTGCTTTGATGGGATCAATATCGCCTATCAAATCTGCAACACTGACATCGGGAGTAGCCAGTTTTTCACCATACCTTTCACTACGATGTATCCAGGAAATGGGAGTCAGATCCCCTTTCTCTGTAATGGTATCTTTTGCAAAGCGAGATATTGGATCTAACGGATCGTCATTGATTTCACTGCCCGTTACAATGGGAACATATTCATCCAGTAATTCTGTCATCTGGCGGGCCATACGTGTTTTAGCTTGTCCGCGTAAGCCAAGAAACAAAATGTTATGACGGGATAATAACGCTCTTTCAACGTCTGGTATCACTGTTTCTTCATATCCGATAATACCCGAAAAACTTGGTTCTCCATGCTGCAGTTTCCTGATTAGATTTTTGCGGATTTCTTCCTTAACACTAATCGGTTTATATCCACTCTTTTTAAGTTCACCTATTGCTTTTATATTCTTCATTTAATTTTTTATTTTTTTACACTAATTCCAATATTTAGCCACTAATCTTCTCTTTCAGTTAATGTATTATTCATATCCATATGCCTTAAGTATTTGCGGCAAGTGATTATGTAATTAAGAATCAATAAACAGTTTTCCTTCGTCCGCTTTCAAAATCTTTGAAGATAAATGCACCTAGTTTGTCGAGAGAAGCAAAAAATGCTTTGCCACTATTCGTTTCCGTAAACTCCTGTACAAATCGTTGCAAATAGGGATCAGTCGCGATCATAAAAGTGGTAATAGGTATTTTCAATTTCTTGCATTGCGTTGCAAGGCTCAAACACCTGGTTGTTATTTTTCTATCAAGCCCAAAACTATTTTTATAATATCGTTTTCCAATTTTCAGGCAGGTTGGTTTTCCATCTGTGATCATGAATATCTGCTTATTAGGATTTTTTCTTCGCCGCAAAATATCCATCCCAAGTTCAAGGCCAGCAACAGTATTTGTATGATAGGGGCCAACCTGCAGATAAGGAAGGTCTTTTATTTCAACAGGCCAGGCATCGTTGCCGAACACCACGATATCTAGTGTGTCTTTTGGATACTTGGTAGTGATCAATTCACTCAAAGCCATTGCTACTTTTTTAGCGGGGGTAATACGATCTTCCCCGTACAATATCATTGAGTGTGAAATATCAATCATAAGCACCGTTGAAGTCTGGGCTTTGAAATCAGTTTCCCTGATGGCAAGATCATCTTCCTGCATGCTGAAACTATCAATACCATGATTGATCTGCGCATTTAAAATAGAAGTAGTAAAATCAATTTGCTCTACAGCATCTCCAAATTGAAAGGGCCTGGTTTCCGGGTTTAATTCATCACCTTGTCCGGGTTTGAAGGTATTGTGCTCACCATTCCTGGTTTTTTTGAGCCTGCCAAATATTTCTTCCAATGACTTTTTGCGGATACCCTGCTCCGTTTTTGAAGTGATCTTAATTTCGCCGTTTACCTTATTCTCATCTATAAAGCCTTTTTCCTTAAGTTCTTCAATGAAATCGCCCATCCCATATTCATCATTGGTCATTGCATATTCTTTATCAAGCTGATTCATCCAGCTCATCGCTTCGCTTACATCCCCATTGGTATAGGTAAGCAATTGCATAAAAATATCGAGCAATTGTTCAAACTTTGTTTTTCCCTCTGCATTGGGATCATATTTAGAAAAATTAAATCCTTTCATATTCTAAGCTTTATAAGGTCGATCGAGGAACAAAAAACAAGATAAAGGATACAATAAACAGGAGTAGGATTGTAATTTTCAAATTAGGAATATGGAAAAATAAATTTCAAATAAACTATTTTGATTGTTCTGAATTCTGTATCCTGATTTCTGTATTCTTTGATTTTTATTCTCCTCTCAATGTAAGCATATTTCCGTTGTGGAATGAATAGAGCGTTTTATTTAGGAACACTTTATTGTTATCTACAAATTATACGCAGCTAAGTTCAATTAAATTAAAAAAGGGCTAAAAAAAACCGGAATCAATTCCGGTTTAAATTATACTTAATGATTTTACTTCGGTGTATCAGCTGGCGGGGATCCCGGGGTTTGTAATGTACCCGGCAGTTCAGTAGCCGGGGCACCCGATTTAAATTGTATTTCCCATTGTCCCATCTGTTGAAGGAACTGGTAACTGGTAATTATATCATAAGCAAATTGGTTTTGCTTTTCCGATAACATACCGCCTTTATTATTTAGAATAGCAGCTGCCTGCATTGCCATTTGCTCATTGTTCATGCCATCCTCACCTAAAGAACGATAATAATTTAACTGTTGCTCCAGGTCCTTTTTTAATGAGGTATGTACTTTTCTGGCAAGTTCGAGGGCGCCACTTTGATAAGCAGTTTCCAGAAAATCTACAGAAATGCTATTATGAAAATTACCCCGGTTAGAAGTCATGCCATAAGGCATATTTGAACTTAAAACCTTTTGATCATATTTCTTCAACACTTTTCTGGCAGAATCTTTTTGACCGTAATTGATGAGGTTTCTCGCAAGGGTGGCATGTGCTAACTTGATGCTATTAATGTGCCGCCGATTCTCCTCATCGAAGTAAACATTCTTTTTATCTGCATTGCCATAAACAAACTTCTCCATGATGTTTTTGTAGGCTATTTCATTTTCCACCATGGAGTTCTCAACAGGAACTAGCCTGTATGCCAGGCCTTCCATACGTAAATACTTATCGAGCCCCAATGATCTCAGCTCCGAAGTGGAAGTGAAATATAAAGGACGTCTCCAGTTATTGGCTGCTATCAGGGACAATAAAGCCAGGTCATTTTTTTGTATATAATTCTTAGAAATATCCATTTTTAACTCGCTCACAATACTGTCGCCCGGATTAAATTTCATTGTTTTTTTAACGTATTCTACATCTACCGGAACAGACACTTTTTTAGAAGGAAACACATTGGCCATATCACCACTTTGCATAGAAACCATATTTCTTTCTTCATCGCTTCCTACAACTTCTTTTAAAACTTTGTACAGATTATAGTATTGGTTAGGATTATATCCTGGTAGCGGATAAACCGGCACCACGTCTCTTTTATTACCCTGAATCTGCTCTGCCGAAAATATTACATCGGCAGGAGGGCTTTCATTCAGTTTATACCGCAATTGGTTAACATACCAATCTGTACCTAACAAACTATAATTTATGATCCGAAGATCTTTCCGTTTACCCTCCACTTCCTGTGTATACCATAGAGGATAGGTGTCATTATCCCCGAAAGTTAGCAGGATTCCGTTTTTCTCAACGCTTTCGAGGTAATCGATTCCGAGGTCCCTGGCTAGTGCCTTTTTACCCCGGTCGTGATCGTCCCATTCCTGTGATGCCATTAGGATTGGTACGGCTAGCAGACAAATTGCAAAAGCAGCCAGGCCGGGCATATCGCCTTTTAAAAATTTACTGAATTGTTCCTTAACCCACAACACTCCTAATCCTATCCAAATAGCAAATGCATAGAAGGAGCCAACATAAGCATAGTCTCGCTCACGTGGTTGCTGTCCTGCCTGGTTCAGATAAATTACAATAGCAAAACCAGTGAAAAAGAACAATAAAAAAGTAACCAGGAAGTCTTTCCGGTGGCGTTGGTATTGGTATGCAATTCCAAGTATACCCAGGATCAGGGGTAAGAAAAACAATTTATTATTAGCCTTATTATCTTTTCCGGCAGTATCTGGCAATTGATCAGGTGTGCTATTGAATATCTTATCAACAAAATTGATTCCACTAGCCCAATTTCCATCCCTTATATTTCCGAAACCCTGAAGATCGTTTTGCTTGCCGGCAAAATTCCACATGAAATAACGCCAGTACATCACACGGAACTGGTAGGAGGAGAAATATTTAATGTCGTTGGCTACCGTCGGTTCTTCCCCTTCTTCCACTCCTCCAAATGATCGGTATAAGCTCTCCTGATTTCTGTCGTTTCCATTATCCCACATGCGGGGAAAAAGATGCGACGATTCCATTCCACTGTAGTTAAGCTTCCGGATTTTTCCTGCAACTTCATATTTATCTTTTCCTTTTACATACATATCTCCGGATTCTACATAATCTTCATTGGTAACTTCTTCGGTAAAAAACGGCCCGTATCCCACTGGCCAATCACCATATTGCTCCCTGTTCAGATAACCCACAAGGGTTACGGGATTGTCTACATTAAACATATCCACGGAAGGATTCGCGTTCGACCTGATCAGGGTTGTAAAATAAGTTGAGTATCCAAGCATCATAAAGATCGTAGACCATAATCCAATCTTGAGAAAAGAATTGATTCTCTGTTTGTAGAAATAGCACAACGCAATCAATCCTCCAAGTCCTATTAGTAACAATACAAAGGTTCCTGCAGAATGCAGAAAGGGAAAACAAAACAATAGAACGATTGCAGAAAGCCAAATAGGAAATGCTTTGAATTTTTGTATTCCAGAATCTTTGAACCGCAGGCCAATAATTAATAATGCAGCCAATAGAATAAAGTAAAGAATAAATCCTACAAAGAAGGGCATTCCAATATCATTTACAAAAAATATGTCAAAGGACCCTGCACCTTTAATTGTCCACTGAATAATCACCACTTGTACAATTCCTGTAATAATAATACCTAGAAGGAAAGCAAAAAAAGTTCCCCATTTTGTAACATTGTAACGTTTGAAATAATAGACCATCACTATTGCAGGAATGGTCAGTAGATTGAGAAGGTGAACACCAATGGACAAACCCATCATGTAAAAAATAAAAACGAGCCATCTATCAGCGCGGGAAAATTTATGACCATCTGTTTTGCTTTCCCTATCTACTTCATGCTCCCATTTTAATATGGCCCAGAAAACAATTGCAGTAAACAGGGATGATAATGCATATACTTCACCTTCAACAGCGCTATACCAGAAAGAGTCTGAAAATGTATAAGCCAAAGCTCCTACAACTCCTGCAGACATAACACCAATCAACTGGTGCCGGGACATTGCTTCCTGACCTTTATGTAAAATTTTGCGTGCGAAATGCGTAATTGTCCAGAAAAGAAACAATATGGTAAAGCCACTTGCAATTGCGCTCATAAAATTGATTCCGCGTGAAGCGCTTTCCGGATTATCACCAAATAAAACTATAAACAACCGTCCAAGTAAAATGAACATCGGTGCACCGGGTGGATGCGGTACCTGTAATTTATAAGCAGAAGAGATAAATTCTCCGGTATCCCAAAAACTGCCGGTGGCTTCCATCGTAACCACATATACAATACAGGCAATCATACACACCATCCATCCAACAATGTTGTTCACTCTCTTAAAGTTCATATAGCATTGGTTTTTGATAAACTTGGCAAACCTACACGAAATTTGATTACTTGCAAATATCAGTTAGTTAAGATGTTATAATGTTTCCTTAAGTTTTTGAATTGTAATTCGTGATCAGGTACTCTTACTGGTCATAGTTTGGGCTCATGATAAGATTCGCCAGGAATAGGAGCTATCCACGATTTAAATAGCTTTGTCTGAATAAACGATATTTAATAAATGATGGAGCAAAAAATAATTCATATCCTGTACACAAAAATATCCGCACAGTTGCCTGAAGATATCTATAAAAATTATCTTATTTTCTTGCCTGAATCTTTACGTGATCAACATTTTAGGTATAAAAGATGGCAGGATAGAACCGCCAATCTTTTAAGTAAGATATTATTAATTAAAGGCCTTCAAAAGTTCGGATTGGATTATAATTCTTTGGAGCTTCTAAATTATAATCAGTACGGGCGACCCCATTTATCGGGGAATATAGACTTCAATATTTCACATTCCGGAGATTTCATAGTATGCGCTTTAGGAGAAAATATAAGGCTGGGTATAGACATTGAAGAAATAAAACCAGTGGATTTTACCGATTTTGAATATATGATGACTGCCGGGCAGTGGGAAATGATTAAAAATTCTCCTAACCCTTTGAAGGAATTTTTTAATTTTTGGGCTATCAAGGAAAGTATTATCAAAGCGGACGGAAGGGGGTTGTCGGTGCCCCTTAATGATATTGTTATTATTGGTCAGAATGCCTATTATGAAAATAATTGGTTTTTAACAAAACTAGAAATCGACGGTAAATATTGTGCGAGTTTGGCTTCAAACTTTGAAAATTCTTCAATAAAACTTGAGTTTACAGATCTTAACATTAGTGAACCTGAGAATCCTGGCGAATAGGGGTTACTACTTAAGACAGAAAATATTTATTCCTGCTCCGATTCTTATAGGCTCACAACTTCAAAATTTCTCTATAATTGTTTAACTTGCTTTCATTTACAGGCATTTTCGAAGAGTTAAAAAAGGTGAATTATTGGCGATCTGTTTTGAATTATTGAGTTAATATTTTACTTTCAGCCTGTATTTTAAAAATACAATTTACTAATCCATACCTGTTGCTGCCCATTTTCATCATCGATATGAGTCTGATTGGTAGGTCACAGCATCCAATACCCATTGTGGCTATGTGTGTTTTCGTTATTTATCCATTTATTGAAAAACAGTTCGCTGGCTACAGGTAATTAGTGAATATCGGATACTCCCGTGAGTGCCAAATTTTTATCAACGACGTATGGAATTACGTATCGGTAATGCTTAATAGTGCTTATTGTAGCAGTCAGGCATACTGAAAAAAACGAATTAAAGGAAAATTAATGAAGGCAACAATCAAACTTTTCTGTCTTCCATTTGCAGGAGGTAATAAGTATTCCTATCAGAAATACATGGAGAGGGCTCCTGCCTTCTTAAATATAGTGCCCTTGGAATACCCCGGCAGAGGTGCCCGGATCAAAGAGCCTTTGACCACAGATACTGATGCACTGGTAAATGACATCTATCAACAGATTCAAAAAAATATGGATCGGGCTGAGTATGCCATTTATGGTCATAGCATGGGAGGGCTGATCGCCTTCTTAGTTACAAGAAAACTGATTGAAAATAATGATAAACTACCATTGCATATTTTTATAACAGGCACTTCCGGACCTTCATCAGCGGCACGATCTGCTAAAAACAGGCATTTGCTTCCTAAAGAGGAGTTCATTCAGGAATTAAAAGACCTTGATGGAATTCCTGATGAAATTTTGCAAAACGAAGAACTATTGAGTTTTATCGAACCTATTTTACGCGCAGATTTTAAAATATGCGAAACCTATCAATATACTGATTCCAATCCTTTAACTATACCATTTACTGTAATTACAGGAACAGATGAAGATATGGAGAGTGCAGATATTCAATTGTGGCAAAAAGAAACTGAATCCGTTGTGGATTTCAGGCAACTTCCGGGGAAGCATTTTTTTATTTTTAAATATCCCAGGGTTATAGTAGATATTATATCAAAAAAATTATCCGTTCATACAAAAGCTTATCAATTATGAGTGACAAAAAAATGTATTTGAAACCAAATGTTGTGCTTGAACCTCTGGTAGACAATTGGTATGCCTGGAGTCATTTGATTTCCCCGGGAACTGCAGCCATGAACATTGTTGGAAGACATCTGACTATTATAGATTCATACCTTTCAGCACCGTCCATTCACGCAGAAGCTGTACTAAATCCTAAAATGCGTGGAGGCCCGTTTATGGATTTTGGGGGAGGAAGAGTGGAAGAAGTAAAAGCATTACAACAAGAAACTTTTCAGAAACATGAAAAGGTGATTCAATTTGCAAAAGCTATAAAAGATCTGGATAAGTTATTGGCAACTGAAGCCAAAGGATTTGGTTTGGAAGCTGTATATGAAAAAGTACCTCCAATTCTACGGGGATATGTTGAATTGTATTATGACCGCCACAACAATCCTGGTTTCAGATTTTTTGAATCGCTACTATATAATAGTGAGTTCTATAAAAAAGATATGCAGAGTATTGCCATGTGGGTTACAAACAACGATGAACGTCCATTTTGTCTTAGCACTCCACGTTTAGATGAAACTGAGGTTCTTCGTTTGAATATTTCATTTGATCATTCAGGGATTGATGAATTGGCTAAAATGAAAAGAACTCCTCAAACCCTTGGATTTATTAAGGCTATGTTAGGGATTCCAGCATCAAAGGAATCACTATTTGAAACTTTCTTTACTGAAACTGCGCCACCAGTATACGAAAGATATACCGGCGATAAAGTTAGGATGAGATATTTCGGACATGCATGCATTCTCGTTGAAACGAAAGATATAAGCATCCTGGTCGATCCGCTTATTAGTTATTATGGATATCATTCGGATGTTCAACACTTCTCTGATGTTGATCTCCCGGATACCATTGATTATGTATTGATAACGCATAATCACCAGGATCATATTTTATTTGAGACATTATTACCCTTAAGGCATAAAATCAAAAATCTTATCGTTCCACGAACCAATAGTGGTAAACTGGAAGATCCTGATCTGAAATTGATGTTCAATAACGTAGGTTTCAATAATGTGTTTTCGATAGATGAAATGGAAACGATCAAATTTGAAGATGCTATCATAACAGGTCTGCCATTTATGGGAGAGCATAGTGATTTGAACATTCTTACAAAAGCCTGTTACCTGGTTAAGATTGGTGAATTCAAATTGATCTTCCTTGCGGATTCAAGGATCAGCGAATCTGAATTGTATAAACATATTCATAAACAGATCGGGAATGTAGATGTTCTTTTTATCGGTATGGAATGTGATGGAGCTCCGTTATCCTGGTTGTATGGTCCGTTACTTACTAAAAAGCTGGCAAGAGATATGGATGGAAGCAGAAGATTGGCTGGGTCTGATTGTGCAAAGGGTTGGTCTCTGGTGGATATTTTCAAACCTAAGGAATTATATGTTTATGCGATGGGCCAGGAACCCTGGTTAGAATTTATCAGCAGTATAAAATATACAGACGATTCAAATCCTATTGTACAATCAGATAAACTGGTGAAGATTTGCCGGGAAAGAGGAATGATCGCGGAAAGATTATTTGGAGAAAAAGAACTTTTATACGAAAAACAAACCAGTAATGCTGTAGTTATGCAATAAGCTAATAAGAAATTAGCTTTTGCTTTTGTGCTTACCCTTTTCCCAGAAACAATGGATCATCTAACCCTTCCTTTACATCCAGCCCAATGGGACGTATTTACGGACCAACTTTTGAATGTTAAAAGTCCGCATTATAATATTGGGGGATACATAAAGCTTAAAGGGCCGCTTGACACAAACAAATTCAGGGATGCTGTTACAGCTGGCCCTAAATTTTTTGATGTCTTTAAAATGCGGTTTGATGTTAATGAACCCGATCCGGTTTGTTATCTACAAACAGATTTTGAAGAAATGGAATTGGCAGATCTGGATTTTAGCAATTGTAAAAGTCCGGACAAGGAGGCTATAGATTGGATGAAAAACCAATTGAATACCGCCTTTGTTTTAGATAAAAAAAAATTACCGTTTGAACAATACTTACTAAAGATTTCCAATGTCGAGCATTGGTTCTTTGGTAAATACCATCATTTGATTATTGATGGATATGGATTCATCGTCTGGGCCCAATACCTCGCCCGAAAATATGCAACCCTTGCTGCCGGGGAAAACTTCGAATTCAAATACCCCGCTTACGAGGCAGAGGCTATTAAAGCATTCAATTATTCCAGGTCAGAAAATTATGAATTGGATGGCAGGTATTGGAAAAACAAAATCGTTGAGAAATCAGGAAAACTGCTGCAGAAAAATAAACACTTTCAAAATCATTCGGGTAAAAAAAGTACTACTTTTTCGGTTAGCATAACCAAAGACGATAGGAGGCTTCTGGAGGAATTACAGGTTAACACCAAAGCAGGTTTACAACAGTTGACAATTGCAGCCCTGCTGATACATTATGGAAAGATCTCAGAACATTCGGAATTTATATTCGGCATCCCTGTTCATAAACGGGGATCCCGGGAACTTCGCAATACTATCGGAATGTTTTCAGGGATCTTACCATTTAAAGGAACTTTCCAACAAGATGAAATATTAATAGACTGTATTAAAGCTATCTCGCAATCTCAAAAACGAGATTACCGTCATCAGCCCTACCTCATTGGCGATTTAAGCAGGCACTTGAAAATAAATTCTTCTGAAGGTTATTTATGTGAGATCATTATAAACCACGAGCTATTCAATTTTGATCTGAATTTTGGTGCAGAGATACAGGCGACTATTTTTCGGTTGACCAATGAACATGAGGTGAATCCTTTACAAATCGGATGGCAGGATTACGGCCCTCAACAACCCTTACAACTCCATTTCCATTTTGGAAATGAATATTTCAATGAGATTGAAATAGAATTACTGTCGCAACGTCTCCTATACATTCTTAAACAATTTCCTGATTCGCTCGATAAGAAAATGGGCAGTATCGATATTATGCCTCAGCCGGAAAAACAATTGCTTCATCAATTTAATGATACAAGTGTCGATTATCAATCTGGTAAAACAATTATCGACCTGTTCGAAGAGCAGGCAAAACAAAATCCGCAATCCATTGCTGTTGTTTTTGAAGAAAAGAAGTTGACTTACCATGAATTGAATAAGCAATCTAATCAACTAGCACATTATTTAAAAAACCGGGGAGTAAAAGAAGAAACACTCATACCCATCTGCGTAGAAAGATCCATTGAAATGATTATTGGGATGCTGGGAATTTTAAAGGCAGGCGGAGCCTATGTACCCATTGATCCCAAATATCCTGAAGAGAGAATTCAGTATATGTTGGAAGATACAAAGAGCTCCATTGTTATTAGTACTACGCAAAGTATCTCCAGATTATCGGCTAACCATAAGTTTGAGGTGATAGAATTAGATGCTGTAAGGTTGGAAATTCAACAGGAGTCCGGAGCAGATCTGCACACCTCTATTCGGCAAAATCAGCTTGCATATGTAATCTATACTTCAGGTTCAACCGGTAAGCCAAAGGGAGTAATGATTGAACATCAAAATGCCTATTCCTTTATATGTTGGTGCCAACGGGAATTCGCATCCAGCCATTTTGAGATCGTATATGCCGGTACCTCTGTTTGTTTTGATTTATCTGTGTTTGAAATATTTTTCACTTTGAGTATTGGAAAGCCAATCCGGTTATTGGAAAATGGATTACAAATTGATCAATTCCTGCCAGTAGATAAAAATGTTTTAACCAATACAGTACCAACCGTCATACAGAGTTTATTGAAGGAGGGAACAGATCTTTCTAATATTAGCGTAATGAATATGGCGGGCGAACCGATTCCTGTACAGGTACAAAATGGACTGGATGCCGAAAAAATGGAGATCAGAAATTTATATGGTCCTACAGAAGACACAACCTATAGTACTTTCTATAAATTAAAAAAGGAAGGTCCGGTATTGATTGGTAAGCCTATAAGTAATACACAGGTATATATTTTAAATAAGCAAATGGAGTTACAACCATTAGGAAGTACTGGCGAAATATGTATTGGTGGATCTGGATTAGCGCGGGGATATCTTAACAGGCCGGAATTGACTGCCGAAAAATTTATTTCTAATCCATTTGGAAAAGAGAGTCATTCAAAAATTTATAAAACAGGAGATTTAGGCAGATGGTTAACCGATGGTAATATAGAATATTTGGGCCGGTTTGATGACCAGGTAAAGATCCGTGGCTATCGAATAGAATTAGGTGAAATTGAAGCCGTATTGCAACAATCTGAATATATCAATGAGGCGGTTGTGCTGGCACGTGATGACAAAGAAGGTGCAAAGCAATTGGTAGGATACATAGTACCCAATTGGAAGGCTGAAAATATTAATTCTTTTTTGCAAAACGAGATAAAATCATTCCTCCATCAACATTTGCCTGACTACATGATACCAGGATTAATGGTTGAACTTGATAGTTTTCCATTAACGCCAAATGGCAAAATTGATAAGAAAGCTTTGCCCAATCCCGGAGCAAACCATGTAAGCAGCAATGAATATGTGGCTCCCCGTAATGATTTGGAAAATAATCTGGCTGATATCTGGAAAGAAGTTTTGGAATTGGAAAGAGTAGGGATTCATGATAATTTTTTCGAATTGGGAGGCCATAGTCTGAAAGCCATTCAATTTATTTCCAGATTACACAAGCGCATTCATCTCAAAATAGATATTGCTAAGATCCTTTCCAACCCTACGATTGCACAGCTATCTGAAGTATTAGCAAAGGAGAAAGGGAGTGTCTTTACTGAAATACCCAGGGTAGCTGAGCAGGAGCATTATGAATTGTCGCATGCCCAAAAACGTATTTGGGTAGTCAGTTATTTCAAAGATGGTTCAACAATATATAATGCACCAGGCGCTTATTTAATAAAGGGCAATTTGCAAGTGACAGCTTTTAAGCGGGCTTTTAATAGGGTTATTGAACGGCACGAAAATCTTAGAACCGTTTTTATATTGGTAAATAACGAACCCAGGCAAAAAGTTCTTACCCTACATGAATTGGGTTTCGAAATTCACGAGATTGATTTAAGAGATAATGTAAATAGCGAATCATTTATTAATAAATGGTTGGAAGACGATGCCAGGAAAACCTTCAATCTGGAAAAAGGCCCATTAGTGCGGGCGACTTTGTTTCAAACTGGATTTGAAACATTCATTCTTAGTTTTAATATTCATCATATTATAAGTGATGGGTGGTCCAAAGGAATTCTCATAAAAGAGTTTTTAGAGTTTTATCAAAATTTACTCATTAGAGCTGAGAATAAATTACCGGCTTTAGCCATTCAATACAAAGACTATGCAGGATGGCATTCCTCTTCTTATGCAGCCCAGGAGAATTATTGGAAGAATCTTTATGAGAAAGAGATACCGGTTTTAAATTTTCCTACAGATTTTGAACGACCCAAATTATTGGCTTTTGAAGGTGCTATGGTTGAAATGGCGGTTACAGAACCTTTAACAACGAATTTGAGAAAGTTGGCGGATCAGCATAATACTACCTTAAATAACCTATTGTTCAGCCTGTATGGACTTCTGGTTTCCAAATATACCGGGCAGAAAAATGTAGTTGTGGGATCCCTCGTTTCTGGCCGAACTCATGCGGATCTTGAAAACCTGATAGGAGTATTTATCAATTTTCTTCCAATTCTTCTCTCCCCGGAAGAAGATCAAACACTGAGCGAGTATCTCAATAAAAGTAATCAGTCTCTCACACATGCTTTTCTAAATCAGGATTATCCATTTGATTTGATGGTAGAAAATCTGATTAAAAAACGTGATATTTCAAGGAATCCATTCTTTGATACCATGGTCAATTTTCATTCCGAAGATGACCAGCACAATATGAGTTCATTAAAAGAGGCTGGGCAAACGGAAATTGGAATCACATTCAATCCTCTTGAAGGATCTAAAAAAGATCGATTCGAATCTCTGCTCGATTTCAAACTTGATATTGAAAACGTAAAAGAGGGTTTATCTCTTAACCTAAGTTATAATTCAAAATTATTTTTAAGAGAACGAATGGAAGATTTTCTTGCCGACTACGTGAAGCTTCTTTCTTTAGCCGTTGAGGACCCACGGCTTAAGCTTGATAATTATTTAAATTTGAATGAAGAAAAAGATAATGAATCAACCAATCATTCTGAAGAATCACCGTTGATAGGTCCTATGTTGCCTGTTAATATTTGTGCTTCCTTTGTTGTTGAACCTTTACAGGAATATATTGACTATTGGAGCTATGAATTAGGGTTAAATATCAATGTAACATTTGCCCCTTACAACCAGGTTTTTCAACAACTCCTCAATCCGGAGAGCCTTCTTCATCAAAACTCAGGGATAAATGTACTTTTCATTCGGGTGGAGGACTGGCTACGCGATCAACCTGCTACTTCCTCCGTTGAGCAGATTGAAATTTTGGATCAAACTTTTTCTGAGCTCGTAGCTGCGATTGAATTTACTCAGAAAACGAGTTTTATTCCTTTTTTACTTGGCATCGTTCCCCTGCAGCCATCACATGAGTTTGCCTTAGAAGTCGCCAAACATATTCAATCTTTAACAAGAGAAGTTCAACTTGTAATAGATAGAGTACCACGTTTATATTTACTCGACCTTGATAAAATTGCTTCACTTTACAATGTGGATGATTTGTTCGACAAAAAATCTGATGAGCTGGGGCATATTCCTTTTACCCAGGAATACTATGCGGCAATCGGAACTTTTATCATTAGGAAAATACGGGCTTACAAGGGGCCATCTTATAAAGTTATTGCCCTGGATTGCGATAATACACTTTGGAAAGGAGTTTGTGGAGAAGCCGGAGCATTGAATGTTGTAATAGATGAAAACTACAATTTCCTCCAGGAGTTTCTGGTCGAAAAATACAATCAGGGTTTTTTGCTTGCCTTATGTAGTAAAAATAATGAAGAGGACGTTTGGGAAGTATTTGATAAGCATCCCCAAATGAAAATTAAGCGAGAACATATCGCAGCTCATCAAATTAACTGGAACCCCAAACCCGGTAATCTCCTGGCGATTTCACAGGAATTAAACTTAGGACTTAATAGCATGATCTTTATAGATGATAGTGAGTTTGAAATTGAACAGACCACATTGGGTTGCCCTGATGTTTTATCCCTTACCCTTCCCCTGGATGAAACCGGAAGTTTTTCAGAATTTCTTAATCACATTTGGGCACTGGATCATTTTCAGATTACGGAAGAGGATACCAAAAGAAATTCCATGTACAAGGCTGAGAAGCAGAGAAAGGAAGAGCAAGTGAAATACTCTTCCCTTAACGATTTTCTGCATTCTTTAAATATTAAAGTCAATGTACGGCCACTGGAAGAAGACCATCTGGAGCGTGCTGTGCAACTTACTTTAAGAACGAATCAGTTTAATTTGAATGGCATTCGAAAATCCCCGGAGGAAATTACCAAATTGATCCGTCAGCCCAATACTGTTAGTTGGATCATTGAAGTAAAAGACCGTTTCGGAGATTATGGGGTTGCTGGCCTCTTACTTGGGAAAGAAGTTCAAAATACTCTTGTCCTTGAAACCTTTCTGCTAAGTTGCCGCGTCTTAGGTAGAAATGTAGAAGAAGTCATTTTCTCTGAATTGAAAAATTATTGCAAAGGACACGGATTGGATACCATTTTAGCATTATACGAGCCGACTTCCAAAAATAAACCATTCACTAATTTCTTAAATAATACAGAATGGCAATTGGATGCTCCATCAAATCACTACAATTTCTTCATTAAAACTTCTGAACCGGAACTATTATTGAAATAGATGCAAAAGAACCCCGTAAATAAAACCCTAGGTGTCAAGACTGGAAAAGACATTTTAAATCTATTCAAATCGAAGGAAAGGAAGGAGGCTGGATTACACCGTGTTGCTCCTTCGGATGATATT